>ENA-ORXT01001086-ORXT01001086.1-marine-metagenome-genome-assembly--contig:-NODE-1086-length-38341-cov-7.809037_pt1 | contig 38341 bp, 33 predicted proteins | sample MGYA00237868_ERZ511482 | MGnify/ENA metagenome assembly ERZ511482 | reverse complement strand
GGATCGAAAACAAGAATTTCAAAACGATACGTTTAGACCTCCGTCACACCATGTCATGAAGGCACGAGTGGCGCCCAACGGGGATATCCTTGGTTTGGAGCATCAGCTTGCTGGAGGCGATACTTTATTTAATTATCCACTACTTCCTAATATCGCAAACACGGCGATTCGAGCGGATATAGGTTCTATCCGTGGCGGCTCTATTATGTACGATGGCTTACCAAATTATCGAGCAACATATTATCATTCGGACTTACCATTTGCGACTAGCTTTTGGCGAAGTCTTGGTCTCTTAGCCAATACTTTTGCCATAGAGAGTTTTATGGATGAACTTGCTTTGAAGACAAAAAAAAGCCCAATTGATTTGCGGCTCAAGTACCTGACTAGTGAAGATCCGCACAAAGTTCGCATACAAAATGTCATCAAAGCGGTTGCTGAAAAATCTGGCTACACCGATGAGGTAGTAGCAGGTCGTGCTATGGGTTTCGCGGCTTCGATTGATGCGTGTTCGCCTTGTGCGCAGGTTACGGAGGTGTCTATTGTGGATGGCGAGATCAAGGTACACAAGGTGACGGCAGCGCTAGATTGTGGGATTGCAGTGAATCCTGATCAGGTACGCGCTCAGGTAGAGGGTTGTATTTGCATGGGCATCAGTGCAGTTTTGTTTGAGCAGATGGATCTGAATGATAACAAATTGTCACCAATTAATTATGGAGCTTATCAAATGGCCATGATGAAAGATACCCCACGCGAAATTGATGTGGTACTGATCGAGGGAGCAGATATACCAGGTCCCGTGGGTGAGCCACCGTTGGGCCCCATCGGTGCAGCAATCGGAAATGCAGTGCGGAGACTGTCGGGCAAGCGCCTGACAGAACTCCCGCTAAAATTGGTTTAGACATCGAGCTATTGTCCCAACCGAAAATCCCTGCCACTTGGATCTTGAAAGACACGTAGATCAAATTCAGGGAGCACAGCAAAAAGATGATCGAAGATATCTGCTTGAATATCTTCATAATTTGCCCATGCCTTGTCCAGGCTAAAGACATAAATCTCAATGGGCAGGCCATGCTCGGTGGGAGCCAGCTGTCTGGTCAGCAATGTCATCTCTTTGCTGATCATTGGGTGGTTGTGTAAATAGGATTTCACATAGGCACGAAATGTTCCGATGTTGGTCATCCGGATTCCGTTTACCACACTAGACGGGTCTACCTGTTGCAGCTTATTGTTTTGTATGATAGCCTGCTTGGTCTCTTCGATGTAGCGTGAGATGTATTGGATTTTACTAAATCGATCCAGCATATCGTCCGTGCAAAATTTGATGGTGTTCATGTCGATATTGATCGAGCGCTTAATTCTTCGTCCGCCTGATTCTGACATACCACGCCAATTCTTAAATGAATCAGAAATCAGAGCATAGGTTGGAATCGTGGTGATGGTTTTGTCCCAATTTTGCACCTTGACGGTCGTCAACGCGATCTCAATAATTTCACCGTCGGCACCGTACTTAGGCATTTCGATCCAGTCGCCATTGGAGACCATGCGATTTGCGGACAATTGGATGCCGGCCACAAAGCCCAAAATGGCATCTTTAAAGATGAACATCAACACTGCTGTAAGGGCACCCAAACTGCTGAAAAGATAGATGGGTGTCTTATTCAGCAAGATCGAAATGATGAAAATCGCACTTGCAAAATAGATTCCAGGTCCTGGAGGGGTCCAATCGAGATCAGTGCTTAAAACAGGTCCACCTACTGAATCATACCATTGAATGGTATGATTAATATCCACGCTTGCAGAGAAGGTAGCAATAGGATCACCTTCGCACCAAAGGATATCCAAAACTGAAGGCGGAGAAATAACACCCGATCCCTGAATGCAATCGCAGGTTGCTGGATCGAACATCTCTACTCCATTACTTGGATCTCCATCGTCGCAATCTGGTTCTTCATTTGCGCAAGCACAGGTATCAAAATCAAAAGAGTCCATGGTTAAATCACAGCCATCGTCACAACTAGGTGGCTCATTAACGATGGTACAGGTTACCTCATCAAAAGAGTCTATCGTTTCTGCACAGCCATCGTCTACATCCGGAGCGGTAAATATACAATCGCATAACACCGAATCATAAGTATCTGTCGTCAAAGCACAACCATCGTCACAATTGACATTGGGATCATTTACGCACATACAATTATCCTCATCGAAAGTATCTATGGTACTACAATCGTTATCATCACAATCTGGAAAAAGATGAAGAACCTCACAAGTTGATTCTACAAAGACATCCATTGTTTCAGGACACCCATCATCAATATTTGGAGGAGTAAATACACATTCACATAAATTTGTATCATAAGTGTCAGTCGTTAAATCACAATCATCATCACAAACTACATTTGTTTCATTCACACATTCACAAGCATTATCATCAAATGAATCAATCGTACTGCAATCATTATCATTGCAATCTGGTTCTTCATTCATACATAGACACAGAATTTCATCATAAAAATCATTGGTCATGTCACACATGTCATTACAATCTGGATACTCAAAAACACAATCACATAGTGCAGAATCAAACATATCATCTGTATCCGGACAGCCATCATCACAGACTACATTCAGGGTAAAAACACAATCGCACAATACTGCATCAAACATATCATCTGTATCTGAACAACCATCATCACAGAGTACATTCGGGGTGAAAACACAATCACATAAGGATGAATCAAAAACATCATCTGTATCTGGACAACCATCATCACAGACAACATTCGGGGTGAAAACACAATCACATAAGGATGAATCAAAAACATCATCTGTATCTGGACAACCATCGTCACAGATAACATTCTCTATATATTCACATTCACAAAATACATCGTTAAATATATCATCTGTATCTGGGCAGCCATCATCACAAGTTGGCGGCACAAATACACAATCACACAGTATTGCATCAAAAACATCTGTTGTTTCTGGACAACTATCATCACAAATTATTGCAGGAGTAAAAACACAATCGCACAATACTGCATTAAACATATCATCTGTATCTGGACAGCCATCATCACACACTACAATAGGAGTAAAAACACAATTACATAATACCGAATCAAAAATATCATCTGTATCTGGACAACCATCATCACAGACAACATTCGGAATAAACACACAATCACATAGTGCGGAATCAAACATATCATCTGTATCCGGACAGCCATCATCGCATACTACATTCGGGGTAAAAACACAATCACATAATGCAGAATCAAACATATCATCTGTATCCGGACAGCCATCATCGCATACTACATTCGGGGTAAAAACACAATCACATAGTGCAGAATCAAACATATCATCTGTATCTGGACAGCCATCATCACACACTACAATAGGAGTAAAAACACAATCGCACAGTGTTGAATCAAACGTATCATCTGTATCTGGACAGCCATCATCACACACTATAGTAGGAGTAAAAACACAATCACATAATGCAGAATCAAACATATCATCTGTATCTGGACAGCCATCATCACAGATCGGTGGATCAAAAATACACATACAAGTCACGTCATCCCAAGTATCCATCGTCAGCGCACACATGTCATCGCACCCGGGATCAGGACAACAATCAAAAACCACCTCAACCTCATCTTCATCCGTACAACCTCCAGAACCAGTCACAGTCACCGTATATATTTCTGTCATGGTCGGCATTACATTAACCTGACCATTATCACTGCTACTAAAAGTTCCATTCTGCATATCACTCCATTCATAAGTCCACCCATCCACAAAATCTGGTGCCACAGGATCTGCTCCGATCAATCCAGGAGTTACACAATTTATCGTAATGTCTGGCCCGGCATCAACGGTTGGTTCCTGAGGAACTGCAACCTCAAAAGTGACACAGATGGTATAATCTATAACAATGGAGCCATCAGATACAGGATTACTAGGGCAACTAGCATCGCCATTGATGGCGGCAATTATATCTACTCCTATCGTTCCTCCCATCGGGACAAATTCACCACAATCAATGACAATGTCTAATGACTCTGTAGTCGGACTCATTGTACCCATTCCAAAAGAACCACAACCAGGACTCAAAATATCTTGAGAAATAGAACAACAGCCCGCCCCAAATGGAATATTCCCAGCGTCAATCAATACATTTCCAAAAGCACTAATAAAATTGCAAGGAGGTGTAAGTCCACTAAAATCTATACTATTGATTGAAATTTCCACAATAGCAGAAGTAATGACTGAAGTCCCACAACTTGTTTCTGGCGGAACGGAAATATTATGAAGATAACCCTCAGATAATGTGCCTCCGAAATCGTTTCTATCGAAATCTATAACGTCCGGAGAAGAAACACATTCAGTGAATGGTCCAACCGTTGTAAATTGCGCCATTGCAAGAAAGGGCAATGCAATAAAGGATAGACCGAATAAAACTTTAAGGATGTAAGTGCGCTTATTCAAGGGTATTGTTTCTTAGGTTCTATTTAATTATCATTCTACAAGCATTATCGTTGCTTCTTGATCTCCAATACGGACAACAAATTCTCCCGCTTCCGTCACCCACTCATTCTCTAGACCCACAAAAGCAAGATCATCCTTGGTGATTGTAAAACTCACCTCTTTCATCTCCCCAGCTTTTAAATTTACTTTTTCAAATCCACGAAGTCGTTTCACTGAAGGTGTAATACTCGCCACCTTATCAGTTACATATAATTGCACCACTTCTTTCCCCTCTTTACTTCCTGTATTTTTTACAGTTACGGATATATTAATCTCGTCATTCATTCCCACTTCACTAGCTACCGTCAATCCAGAATAACTGAAATCTGTATAACTTAATCCATATCCAAATTCCCATTGTGGCTTAAATCCATTCATACTAAAATCACGATATGCAAGATCTGTTCCTTTGTGATCATAGGTTACTAGATCATTAGAATACATCGGATAGGTGATGGGTAATTTTCCACTTGGATTCTGACTACCGATCAATACATCTCGCACAGCAATCCCTCCTTCGTCACCAGGTAAAAAACCTAAAAGAATGGCATCCGCATGATCAACCATTTCTCTCACAATTCTCGGCCGACCTTCAATTAAAACAACCACTACCTTCTTCCCCATGGCTTTGATTTCCTGCACAAGATCTATCTGCGCTTGCTCTAAATCTAAGTCATCAATGTCACCAACCTTTTCTGTATATGGTTGTTCGCCCATACATAAAATGACAGTGCTTGCTCCAGCTGCTTTACTTTTAATCTTTACAAGATCTTGACCTTGGACTACCGTCACTTGATCACCATATTTTTTAGTAAAGGCTTCAGCAATGTTCAACTTTCCTTTGGTATTATACTGCGGATCCGTTCCTTGCCATGTTCGAGACCAACCACCATTCAGGGCGTTTAAATTCGCGGCATTCGGGCCAGCGATCAATATTTTATCAGCTGCTCCTACACTCATAGGAAGCATTGAATTTTCATTTTTTAACAAGATTAAGGACTCCACCGCCGCTTGATAAGACATCTGCGAACCATTTCGGTAAGGAAACTCATAATCAGAAGCAGGATAGTATGGATTTTCAAACAATCCCAAGTCGATCTTCATTTGAAGAATTCTTGCGACTGATTCATCAATTCTACTCATTGGTACTTTCCCTTCATCCACAAGTTCTTTAAGTAGAATCGGAAAATTAGAATCCATAGGCACCATTGCCAGATCTATACCTGCATTGATAGCAAGCCGGATGGCATCTTTAAAATCCACCGCAATTCTATGTCTCCCAACGAGGTATCCAATGTCATCCCAATCTGTAACGGCCACCCCTTTGAAACCCATTTCATCACGAAGTAAGTCTACAAGGATCGTCTTATCCGCATGTACCGGAACACCATTCAATTCTCCCGAGCAGATCATGACAGACTTTGCACCTGCATCAATTCCCGCTTGGAAACTCGGCATGATATATTCTTTTAATTGTCTTTCAGGAATCCATGCCGGCATTCTATCCTTGCCTCTAAGCGTCACACTATATCCTAAGAAGTGCTTCAAGGTTGCAGAAACATTATTTTTATTAGAGACATCATCTCCTTGCAATCCATTAATATATGCTGTTCCCATTTCACTACACAGCAACACATCCTCCCCATACGTTTCCCATAGTCTTGGCCACCTCGCATCTCTACCAATATCAAGTACTGGTGCAAAATTCCAAGGAATTCCAGAGGCCCGCGTCTCATAAGCCGTCACCTCTCCACACTGTCTGGCAAGTTCCAAATTCCAAGTACTGGCTTGACCAAGCTGCTGCGGAAACAAGGTTGACTCTAAAGTATAAGTCACACCATGAATGGCATCTATGCCATAAAGCACAGGTATTCCTGATTCTTTCTTTTCAGTCGCATACTCTTGTATCGTTGAAATTATTTCATTCCATAACTTAGTATCATAGGCATGACCACCTGCATTTAGAATCGAACCAACTCGCTTTTCTACTAAAATGTCCTTCAATTTATTTACATCAAATTCAAAAGGCTCTTTAAGATTGTAAGGCTCTCCCACAGCAAGGACATCAATGGATAACTGTGTCATTTCACCGACCTTATCTTCAAGGGTCATTTTGGACAACAATTGGTCCACTCTACTTTTAGATATTTTACTATTTGATATTGATTTCGCTTGCGCAAATGAATTTTCAGATATCATGCAAAAAATCAAAAGCAAAGCAATCAGAGTTATACCTTTTTTCATCTTATTGTTTTTGGAATAATCGGACATAATCAACAATCATTTGTTGAGGAAATTGAGTCGTAGCATCCGGATTACCCGGCCAGTTACCACCCACTGCGATATTAAATATGAAAAAGAAATCCTGATTGAATGGATAGTTATTGTTACCAACCGTCCCTTCATTAATTTCAAAAAAGAAATTATCATCCACATACCATCGAACGGAATTAAAATCCCAAATCAAAGAAAAGACGTGAAACTCTTCACTAAACTTTTTACCCCCGGGTAAATTGTAGTGTCCACCAGCAGGAATACTAAATCCTGAACCCTGAGGACCAAAATGAGCCGTTCCATGGGTCTTACCCGGTTCATGACCGACCAATTCCATAATGTCTAGTTCGCCACATGAAGGCCAACCGGATTCCCAAAAATTAGCACCCAACATCCAGAGTGCTGGCCAAATGCCTTGACCTTCTGGCAACTTAGCACGTATATCTATTCGACCAAACATCCGTTCTTGCTTATCTGAAGTCATCATTCTTGCAGAAGTATAACCGCCATTACCATCCTCACGGGCTTCTATAATTAACTTGCCATCAGAGATATAAGAGTTTGCCGAATCGTTGGTATAATTTTGTAATTCATTATTTCCCCATCCGCTTGCTCCCAGTTCGTGCGTCCAATTGTTAGGATTAATCTGTGGGCCATCAAATTCATCGGCCCAGGCCAGATTGAACCCGCCATAAGATTCAGGAGTGATGTATCCATCCTCCGGAATTTCTACAAAATCATCATCGTTTCTAATGGTTGCTATGCCTTCTGAAATAGCAAGGGTCGCATTCTTCGGATTTGATAATTCAACCTTGAATTGCTCATCCTGTTCTTTTAAAGAATCTGCAACAACAGTTATTAAGATGCTTCCTTGTGTTTCACCGGCAGGAAAATTCAAAGTGCCTTGCTTGGCAATATAATCACTGCCCTCTAAGGCAGTATTAGAGCTTGTCCGAAAATCTACACTTACCTCTGAACTCGAACTTTCTGACAGTCGTACAGAAAAGCCAAACTCATTGTCTGAGTCAAGCTCAAATTGGGTAACATTATCAATGCTAAGTTTCGGAAGGTCTCCTGTAGTCATCCCACCGGATGGTTCAGAATCACCACAAGCTCCAAACATAAAAGCAAAAGCAACTAAAAGCGTACTACAAAGACTTAATTTCATTATTCTGATTTTAATCTAAACCTCCAAATTCCATTACCAATGGATATTTCTAATAACATAATGGTTTTATCACCATCCTGATATATTTCTACAATGTCGTAAATATTTGCCGTTACTGGCGCGCCAACCTCTGCGTCATTGGTAACCTTTGGAAGGCCAATGTAAGCGCCGAGTCCACTGACAAAAATCTGATCTACAGATCCTGGAATATATTCAAAAGTGAATACTCCGCTGGTCCATGGCTGGAACATCTCTGAAAGCGCAGATTCATCTACACATTCAAACTCAAAACCCATGTAGTCTTCTGCCCAGATATCTCCTTTCGCGTCATATTCAAAAGTGCCATCTGCACTAAAGATCCATTCATCATTCCAAGCACAAGGTCTTGCTGCTGGTTCGTCTTCGCTGCTTTCGTACCATGTTTCATTAGCATTGGGGCCTACAAATAAAGTCCCAGGTCCATCATCCAAACTCCAAGCCTTGCTTGTACAGGCTGTTAATAGTTCATAAACTGAGCCTTGAGGACATGGCACTCCTAAAGATTCCATAACAACGATCTCTCTGGTCGTCGTAGCAAAACCACCATCATTGAATGCGGTCAATGTAACATTATAAGTTCCCGCAGTACTATATTGAACTTCTACTTCTTCTCCTTCATCCGTTAAACCATTGTCAAAATCCCACTGGTGAATAAAAGTCCCTTCCGTGGTATTCATAAATCGAAAAGTATTTTCTCCAATATCTGTAAATTCAAAGCTCACGGAATTTGGAGGTTCTCCGAGTGCAACCTTGTCATCTAAATCCGGATCACAAGACATCGTTACAAGGGAAAAAAGCGCTAAACTGAATAGTATATTTTTCATATTAATATCCTGGATTTTGAAGTAGTGAACCATTGGTTAAATCAATTTCTCTCTGTGGAATAGGCAGCACCTCATTCTTACCTTCTTGAAAGCCATCAAGAAATTCAGTGGCTTTCCCAGTTCTTACAAGATCAAAAAACCTGTGTCCCTCAGTTGCTAATTCTAACCTTCTTTCTCTATATATCGCCTCTAACAGGCTGGTGCCTGAATTAGCAAGTGGTTGAAGGCCTACTCTACTACGTACGAGGTTTACATAGGATCTGGCCTTTCCTTCGTCTCCTCCAGCTCGCATAATACATTCTGCAGCCATAAGATATACATCTGCAAGTCTAATAACTCGCTCGTTGTTACCCCAATTTAATGCTGGCTCACCTTCTGTCGCAACATTGGCTTGAAGGCCAGCATATTTTCTTATAAAGTAATCTGTATTCTGATAAGCAGCAGTGTAAGAAGCTCCATTTTGCTTAAGCTCATTGCCATCTATGATTGTAGATTCAAATCTTGGGTCGTTCTGCATTACATCAACCAGCTCTAATGTCACAGGACAGAAACTCCATCCAGTGGCATAGTCTGGCCCAACATAGTCACGCATCCCAAAAAACTGGGTGTTGTAATTTCCTTCTGTTTGATTGACAAAATTTTCCCAGCCACCCGACTGAGCACCTGAAAACTGAATCTCCCATATCGATTCTACACCCCACTCATTGTCTTGCTCAAAAATTCTTGAGAAATCATTTTCTAAAATAAACTGACCAGAATTTATAACCTCATCAAACAATTCTGCTGCTCGGTTCATGCTTTCTGTCGTGCCTTGATACAAAAGTACCTTGCCCAATTCCGCAGTAACAGCCATTTTACTTACTCTACCAAATTCTGATGGCACAAGGCTCGTCGGTAATTCAAAAGTATTGTAAGCGTCTGTTAAATCTGATATGATTAATGCATAAGCTTCTTCTTTACTAGACTGCGTTTGATTACCTATTTCATCTGGTGAAATACGATCCGTTGTAACAACCACATTTCCAAAAAATCTAACCAAATCAAAGTAGTAATATGCTCGCAAAAATTTTGCTTCTGCAATCGTTCGGTTTCTAAACTGAGCGCTAAGTTCATCGTTCTCCGCAATTTTTTCTAAGATCAAATTGCATCGTGCGATCCCCGTATAGTATTTACCCCACAAACCTTCTTGCGGTCCTAAATCAGACGTTAGTGTAAAATTATCAAAAGCTACCCAACTAGGTTGGTCTGAGGCATCACTACCACCGGCGAGACAATCGTCTGAAGCCGCGTTTAAAAGTCCTAGTGCCATGGTCCATCCTGCAGTTCCTCCCCAAGTTAATGGATCATACGCTGCAATCAAGCCTTGAAATATTTCTTCTTCTGTCTGATAGAAATTTACCTCAGTGTCTGAACCTCTCGGCGACAAAGTCAGAAAATCATCTGAACATGAACTCATAAAAAAAAGTCCAAAAAGTAGTACGAAATTTATTTTTATTGTCTTCATGTCGTCCTTATTTAAATGTTACATTTAATCCAACTAAATATTGTCTCGGGATAGGATAAATTCCTCTATCAACACCAAAACTATTTCCACCTATTTCAGGATCAAATCCTTTATACTTGGTGAAGGTCAGTGCGTTGTTAACAGAGACATAAATCTTACACTTACTCATTCTCACCCGTTCCGTTAAATCTGTAGGCAAGGTGTAAGCTACCTGCGCATTTCTTATTCTGAAAAAGGATCCATCTTCAATGTAAAAATCAGAGGACCTAGAATAATTCATATTCGGATCATTGGCAACCAGTCGAGGATGTGTGTTGCTTGTTCCTTCACCTGTCCAACGTTCTAAAGCTTCCCCAGGAAGGTTCGCCATTTGTAAATCAAATCTTCGATTGGCTCGAAAGATATCGTTCCCGGCGACTCCTTGTCCCACTAGACTAAATGAAAAGTTTTTAATCTCATAGTTCAATTCTGCACCATAGGTCCAGGTCGGTGTAGGATCTCCAATAACTGTTCTATCCTCATCAGTAATCATTCCATCGCCATTTATATCAACAAATCTAAAGTCTCCAGGAGAAGCGTTTGGTTGTATAGGCATACCTTCTGAATTTGCGTAAGCGTCAACTTCAGCTTGATTCTGAAACAAGCCATCTGTTCTATAACCATAAAACACACCCACTGGTTGTCCGACCAAAATTCTACTCATCTCCAATCCTTGAGGACCAAATCTTGCACCTGGCAAAAAGTCCTTATCAGGAGTTATAAAAGTTACCTCGTTTTCATTGTAACTTATATTACCTCCAAAATCCAGAATTGATTCATTGGCAAAAAATAATTCATAACTTAAATCTAATTCTAAACCTCTATTCTCCAATTCGCCGACATTGGCTGTTGGTGAACCAAAACCTACAAAACCAGGAACTTCGAATTCTAGAAGAATTCCTGTCGTTACTTTTTGGTATGCATCAAAAGTTACCTTCAAATCTTTAAATAATACAGCATCAAAGCCAATATTGGTCTGTCTAGTTTCTTCCCATCTTAAATCAGGGTTCGCTAAACTTTGAACAACTGTACCTACCTGAAGGTTGTCATTTAGGCCAAAAACATAGTTGGCTCCAGTTCTTACCTGTGGCAAAAATAAAAAGTCATTGATTCTATCATTTCCATTCACACCCCATGATGCTCTAAGTTTCAAGTTATTTATCGATGGAACTTTGAAAAATTCCTCATCGCTGATGTTCCATCCCACAGATACTGCAGGGAAAGTTCCATACAAGTTATTGGCACCAAATCTTGAAGATCCATCTCTTCTTAAGGTAGCTGTCAATAGATACCTTTCCTTATAATTATAAGTTAATCTTCCAAAGATTGAGGCCAAGGTATTCTGATATTCGAATCCAAAAAATGATTGATTTTCTCTTGGTACTGAAAATGCCAAAGAAGCATCTTCAATATTATCTACCGGCAGATCCTGAAAGGTCCCTCCTATTCCTTCCCCTTTTTCCTGTTGTGCTGAGTTTCCAACAAGCGCTGTAAGGGAATGATCTCCTAATTCTAATTCATAAGCAACGGTATTCTCCCATAACCAAACCAAACCTCGGTTCTGTGTTCGAGTATAATCATTTATGTCATTTCTATTGGATGCATTTAAATAGTGTACTGGGTTGAAATTTTCTGATCCCCAAAAGGCTAAATCCGCACCGATGGAGGAGCGTAATTTCAGCCCCTCAAGTGGTTCAATTTCTAGATAAGCACTGCTTACAATCTTATCACTCCAGCCATTTCCTTCCTGAATTTCTAAGGCTGCTACTGGATTTAATACCTCCGAAGTTACATAGTCAGAAATTCCAAAAAGCCCATTCTCATCACCTACAACTGGGAAATTAGAATAAACAGAATTAGAAAGTTTGGCGGGATCGGTTTCATAGATTGGTGTTATTGGATCGAGGTTGATTGCTCTACTTAAAGGTGATCCAAATTCACTGTTTACACCAATGCCCTGAGCTTTCACTTTGGCATATGCTATGGTAGCTCCGAATTTTATCTTTTCAGAAATTTGTGTTGTATTGTTTATTCTGAAATTCAACCTTTTGTAATTAGACTTCTCAGGAGCAATAATTCCTTTCTGGTCGATGTAAGAAAAGGTAGAATAGAATTTAGAAATTTCACCCCCAGCTTTCAAACTAAGCTCATGAAAAACGGTGGGCGCATTTTTAGATATGATCGCATCTTGCCAATCCGTACCTACTCCATAAATGCTAGGATCTGAAAAAGGAATACTCTGACCTGCTGCTGCAAATGATTCATTCATCAAGGTCGCATATTCTGTAGCGTTCAGTAAACTAAGCTTTCGCCATGGATTAGATATGGCATAGTACGAATTATAATTTATTACCGGATCTCCATTAATTCCTTCCTTGGTAGTAATAAGAATAACTCCATTGGCTGATCTGGCACCGTAAATTGAGGCAGAAGCAGCATCTTTTAGCACTTCAATTGAGGCAATGTCATTGGGACTTAAAAAGTCAATACCCCCGTTGATAACAATACCATCGACTACATACAATGGATCACTGTTCCCTAAGGTTGTTGTACCTCGTATTCTTACGGTCGAAGCAGCTCCCGGCTGCCCAGATTCAGTCGTTACTCTCACCCCTGAAGTTCTTCCCTTCAGCGCTGACTCCAGACGATCCACTTGTTTATCCTCAAGAGCTGCGGCATCTACTTTTGCAATTGCTCCAGTAACTACTTTTTTCTTTTGTGTACCATAACCTATGACAATCACCTCGTCTAGTAATTCAGAATCAGGGACCATCTGTAATTCCATCGTTCCAGAGGAGTTAGAGGCAACAGTTACAGATTGGTAACCGACAAAAGAAAAGGATAATTCAGAATTTTCATCAGCTACTTGCAAGGTCCATTTCCCATCAACATCTGTTATTGTTCCATTGCTTGTGCCTGTTTCCATCACGGTTAATCCGATCATTGGAAGATTGGTCTCGTCCATAACAATTCCAGACACTGAAATTTGAGCTGCAAGTATATTTGCAACGGCGAGAAAAATTAAGGTTAATGTACTACTCCTCATTATTGTATAATCAATTTATGGATTTGGTATTCAGAATCTTTTTGAAGATATAAGTAATATGCGCCTTTCGGCAAATGTTGAAAATCAAGAACCTGATTAACCGCTGTCGGTTGGTCAAATGCTATATTTTTTCCAAGGGTATTTACAAGTTGCCATTGATCAACAGAACCTTTCAAATATTCTATATTAAAAATTCCTGAAGATATGTTTGGCGTCAAAATGGATAGTTCATTATTTAACTGAAGATCATTGTTTGAAAGTGGACATGGTCCACAGGAATTAAAGCAATATGGTGGAAGATCATAGATATCAATTGCTCCATCAATCTCTACAATCCTATTTACAAATATGTTCCCACTACCATCGTCAAAGGTAGTTGTGCATGGTGCGCCATCACTAAATGCTTCAACGTCAGACCCATTTTTAAATAAGTATTCATAAGAGCCTATCGGAACATCAAAACGAATTTCATAAACTCCATCGCCCTCATCATCCAACATTAAAGCATCTGCCCAATTGGTTAATTCACCTATATAAAAAACACCTTCATCAGCGACTGTTTCAAAAATCATTTCTACTTTGAAGATGACCGTATATAAATCTTCTGCGGTGCAATTGGTGTCCGTTGTGCACTCACCAAAACAAGTAGTGATCTCTGTATCACCTGTCAATGGCTCAATAAATCTGTCATTAAAATTATCAGGATCAGCACAAGCTTGTCCCTCTATATTTTCTTTACAACTATAGTCCGGGCAATTCCCATTGGCAAAGGTGTAGAAACTACTGAAGCCAATGGCTCGTTCTATGGTTATACTATAGATGCCATCATCGTTTTCATCCGTCATTAAAAATCTACCGCCTGGGTTATCGAAATTTCCGCCTCCCGCTAGATATATCGAATCCGCAGGATTGGTGCTGCTTGGAAAACCTACATTGAAAGTGATCGCTGCTTTTTGATCGCAAGCATAACAACTATTCCAACAAGTATTTACTTCTATGTCATCGGCGAATACAGAAAATCGATTGATAAAAGGAGTTCCATCTGCTCCAAAGCTTGTACGCACACATTCATCTGTAACTCGCATCCCTTCCCATAAATCTCCTTCTGAGATATAGTATAAATATTCCCCTGGGCCAGCTGGTACTTCAATCGTTGTACTCCATGTTCCATCTCCATTATCAGTTAGTGGATTGGATTTATCGAAACTATTAAATGTCCCCCTTACAAAAACAGTATCAACAGGTGTACCTGCTGCAACAGCCTCTGAAAGATCAACGGTGAATGTAGCATTTACGAGAGAACTGCCTCCATAATTGACGACTACATCATCAAAGTAATAGGTGCGATCTGCATCTGGAACAACCAAAAAATCAAAAAATAAAACAAAGCCGTCATATTCATTTCCAACAGCTGGAAGGTTAGGAGCTTCAATAGAGTTACTTGCCAAATCAAAACACAATTCCACCCACTCTTGAACAGTATTGACATCTTGCGTCAATATCCAATCTGGAGCAGCACCAATATTATCCTCCAATTTTACGGCAACATTGCCTGGTTCGTTAAACCATACCTTCATGCACAGAGTTGTTGCCGCAATGGTACTTACTCCTCCTTGCAGAGGTGGATTTGCGAAAGCACCCGCAAAAGATTCTCCATCCATAGGATGCATAAAATCTGCGACTCTATCACTTTCATTAATTCCAGAAGGATCCGGATTGTCAATAATATTATTGGTAGTCCCTTCAAGTATAGATGCAAAATATTGAAAGGTTGTAGAAGTGGCATCAGTCTCAAAATCCAGAAGAACACTAGACTGGGAATAACCCATAATTGAGATTAGACAGATTAGGACAATAAACAGCTTTTTCATAACAAAATTTTTGAACTTATTGTATAATATACAATAAGTCTGGTTTTCTAAATTACAACTTATCCCTAAAAAACAAAGTGTAGTAGCTTGAAATTTACAACCAAAAATGGAATTTGAAGAACGGATTAATTAATAAAAGCCAAGATGTCCTGAATAAAATGTACTGCACTTTGATTGATTAATACTTTTCGATTCATATGTGTCAAATTCTTAATGGATAAGGCCCTCACACTGCGTAGGGCAAGAAAATATCGTCTGCTAGCGTTAAATAATATTGTTTTAACCCTAGTTTTTACTTAATTTTGCACCTCTTTATGATGAAATATTTTCCTGTAACCATAATGATTGCTATTCTTTTTGTCTCTTGTAAGACAGAATTTGAAAAGGTACGGACCAGTAATGATCCAGAAACCACCTATAAAGCAGCCAATCAATACTATGAATCAGAGAATTATTTGAATGCCCAGGTTTTGTATGAAATTGCCATCCCTTATTATAGAGGTAAGGAAGAAGCAGAAGATTTGTATTTCAAATTTGCCTATACGTACTATCATCTGGGAGATTATATCTTAGCTTCTCATTATTTTAAAAACTTTGCGAAAAGTTTCTATGCCAGCCCAAACAGAGAAGAGGCTGAATTCATGGAAGCATATTCAAAATATAAGCTCTCACCAAACTATAAGCTCGATCAAAGTTACTCTGGAGCTGCCATTGATGCTTTGCAAAATTTCATCAACAAATATCCTGAAAGTGAAAAAGTCGCTGAGTGTAATACCTTAATCGATGACATCAGAGCTAAATTGGAATTAAAAGCCTTTACAGAGGCAAAACTATATTACGACCTAAAAAATTACAATTCTGCGATTACTTCAGCAGAAAATATGCTGATAGATTTTCCAGACACCAAAAGAGGAGAAGAAGTGAGATTCTTAATTCTTCAAGCAAGCTATAACTGGGCTAAAAACAGTGTGTTTGAAAAGAAAGAAGAACGTTTAAAAGATTGCATCAAAAAACACGCAGCCTTTACCAAAAAATATAGAGCCTCTGAATACAAAAAAGAGGCAACTAAAATATTAGAAGACTCAGAAAAAGAATTAAAATTTATAGAAAATGTCAGACTTAAAAACGCAGGTACAGAGTATTGATCCTAACCTTAAGGCTAGAAACATGGATAACATGATTGATGGCACAACGAACATTTATAAGTCGCTTGTGATCATAGCCAAAAGAGCGAAGCAACTAAACGTTCAGCTGAAAGAGGAGCTAAGCGCTAAATTAGATGAGTTTGCAGTTACTCCTGACACCATTGAGGAAATCAATGAGAATAAAGAGCAGATTGAAATTTCCAAGTTCTATGAAAAGCTTCCTTGTCCTACCATCATTGCAACACAAGAGTTCTTAGATGGTAAACTAGAATTCAAAGAAAGAGGAGAAGATGATTTCAGCAAAAGAACTACGGACAACAATAGTAAATAGTCATCTTTTAGAGATCATCCATGTCTTTAGAAAATAAAAAAATAATTCTTGCCATTTCGGGAAGTATAGCAGCTTATAAAGCTGCTTTTTTATGCCGCCTACTCATCAAAGACGGTGCAGAAGTCAGAGTAGTCATGACCAAAGCTGCCACCCATTTTATTTCGGCACTTACGCTTTCTACACTTAGCAAATCCAAAGTCCACATAGACATTATGGAGGATGACTCATGGAACAACCATGTCGAGTTGGGCCTCTGGGCAGACTTGATCGTCATCGCTCCTGCCACTGCAAATACCTTATCTAAAATGGTTTCCGGTCAAGCAGATAACATTTTGCTTGCTGTATACCTATCTGCCAAATGTCCAGTAATGTTTGCCCCAGCCATGGACCTAGATATGTGGAAACATCCATCCACTAAGAATAATTTAGCGGCACTGAAAGGATATGGGAATATTCTCATAGATGTAGAAAGTGGCGAACTGGCTAGTGGTCTCGTGGGAGATGGTCGTATGGCGGAACCTATCAATATCCTGAGGTACATCAAGGAGCATTTTAGTAAATCTCAAAGATTACAATCCAAAGTAGCCATCGTTACTGCAGGACCGACTCATGAGGCATTAGATCCTGTACGATTTCTAGGTAACAAAAGCTCTGGAAAGATGGGCATTGCTATTGCAGAAGCCCTTTATGAGGAAGGAGCTGAAGTACACCTTATCCTCGGTCCAAGCAACCACAAACCAAAACACGAGGGAATCATTCTTAAGCCGGTAAAAACAGCTCAAGAAATGTATGAGGCCTGCCATGAGGTATTTGAAAAATGCGACATCTCCATTATGGCTGCTGCAGTTGCTGACTATCGACCAACGACCATTTCCGACCAAAAAATAAAGAAAAAAGAGGGCGACCTTAAAATTGAATTGGAGCGAACACCGGATATTGCTGCGAGCCTCGGAAAGATCAAGAAAAAGCAAATCTTGGTAGGCTTTGCACTTGAAACCAATAACGAAGAAGCCAATGCCAAAAGGAAACTTGAAAAGAAGAATTTTGACTTCATCGTTTTAAATTCGATGCAAGATAAAAACGCCACCTTTGGGCACGACACTAATAAAGTTACCATCTATACAGACAAAGGAGAGATTCTTCCCTATGACCTAAAGTCAAAAAAGGAGGTTGCATACGATATCGTTGACCAGATCTTAAAATATTTAGCCTAGCAAATCGTTTAATAGCCGTTATGAACTCGATAAAAAAACATAGTCTTTTACTTATCTGCTTTTTTAGTTTCTGTAGCCTGCAGGCACAAGAACTAAATTTTGATGTCAAAGTAAATGCACCTAATCTTCAAACGACAGATCCAAGGGTCTTTAGTGACCTAGAAGCAAGTATAAATGAGTTCATCAATAACACACGATGGACGGATGATGATTTTGAAGATCATGAGAAAATAGAGGGCAGTATAAATATTACGATCGCCGAGGAATTAACGACGACCACTTTCAAAGCGGACTTTTTTGTGCAGTCCCTACGGCCAGTATTTAATTCCAACTATACAACTCAGCTGCTTAATTATGTTGACAAGGATGTACCTTTCGATTATACCGAGAGACAGCCGATCAGAAGGTCAGAAGATCAATTTTATGACAATCTATCTTCAGTACTTACCTTCTATGTAATGATGATTTTGGCCTATGACTATGATTCATATGCTCCACAAGGCGGCGAGATATATTTTGAAAAGGCCAATGCGGTGGTAAATTCCATTCCACAATCTGTTGCTCAGGTAGACAAAACTTGGTCAAATGAAAAGGGACGTGGTAAAAGATTCCAGATGGTGGCAGATCTACTAAGCCCAAGAGTAAAACCTTTCAGACAATCTGTATATGAATTTCACCGATTGGCTTTGGATGCTATGGCAAATGATGCAGACAAATCTAGAGCAATCATGACCAGTTCATTAACGACACTTGCAAGTGTGGAAAAAGATTATCCCAATTCCATTGTCATGCAAATGTTTACGGACAGCAAGAACTCGGAGATAATTGAAATTTATAAGGATGCTCCTCGTGGAGAACAAAGCAAGATTTACGACATTATGATAAAGCTTGATCCAGCCCGAGCCAACATCTACAATGCCATCCGATAAACCCAACAAAATTCGCCTAGCCATTTTTGGTTCTGGTGGTGGATCCAATGCGGAAGCAATTATCCAATACTTTAAAAATCATCCAAGCATTGAGGTTGCATTGATTGCCACCAATCGAAAAAATGCTTTCATATTAGAGCGTGCCAAAAAACACAACATCCCAAGTCTATATTTAAAGAAAAGTAGCTTTTACAATCAGGATGAAACCGTTTTAGAATTACAAAGCCTTCAAATACATTGGATCATTCTTGCGGGCTTCCTATGGTTGATTCCTAAAAAATTAATTCAAGCCTACCCTTCCAAAATTATCAACATCCACCCTGCCCTTCTTCCTAAATATGGTGGCCCTGGAATGTATGGTAAGCATGTCCATACTGCAGTACATGCAGCTAAAGATTCAGCGTCAGGAATGTCCATACATTATGTGAATGAAAATTATGATGAAGGGGCTATTATCGCGCAGTTTAAAACGACTTTAGATGCAGAGGATACACCAAAGGACATTGCAGCTAAAGTATTAAAGCTGGAGCATGCGCATTATGCTTCAGTGATTGAGCGGACGATACTTGATAGCTAGTTCTTGACTAAATTCATCTCAATTCCTTGCTACCATTTCCATGTATAAGATCAAAATATCTTACGATTAAATAATCTCCATTGGTGAAAGCCAAATTTTCTATTCATTATCTATCTGACAATCAATACTTTATAACTATTTTCAAAAATATTAGTCAGGCATTGGAGGTGCACTGGTGAAAGTGTACCAGGGAGTCGGACAAGTAGGAGAGGAAACAACAAAAGAAGATGGTAGCTTTTCTACAATCGGTATTGAACTTGAAGAAGATCAAGATGTAACTTTCGAAACAGGAAAGCAAGACTATATGAAAGCATATAAACGAAGAAGCAGCAACACAAGCACAGAAGAAGTCATAAATTTGAGCATTGCACTTATTTCTGAGGTGCCGATAATTCCACCACCGCTAGGTAATCCTGCGGACCTGAATTTAATTAGCCACTCTGGTAATGTTCTTAACCCAGACGATAGTCCATCTTCAGCTACTGGTTTACTTGCTTACAACATTGTTCAACAAAATAGTTCAACATGGTGTTTGGAAGGTGGCCTTTTTACAACCGATGAGAATGGCTACTACGAAATATTAGCTCCCTTAAACACACAATTCAATTATATCATTTGGGAAGAAGATTGCAGTCTAAAGATTACGGAAAATGATGAAATTATATTCGGAGATGTCCAATCACAAGTATTGGTGGATTTTCAGAAGACACTCAACTCCCCACACTAATTGACAACATAGAGGGATCTTTTATATCAACTTTTTCATGGCCATGTTGTATTTACCGCCCCATTTATCTCTTGACAAAAATGACCATCCTATTTCTATGGCGCTCTCTGTGCCATTTACTTTTTTAAACCTTGTACTCCCTATTACTTTTGTATTTTCTTTTTCAATTATAATAAAGGCACCTTTAGATTTAATGGAGTCGATAAAATATTCTGAATAAACTTCTTTTTTATACCTATCAGAACACGGATGTTGTTCCCAAATTAATGGGTCTCTAGCGACTTCATACAATGGCTCAAAATCAACTTCTTTAAGTGGTTTCAATACTATTAATTCATCCGTTAAAGTTGGTTGCAGGTCCATCATTTTTCCGTTTTCTTCATGATACTAGTTAAGCTGTGTCAATCGAATTAATTCTTCCACAAGTATTCGATCGTTGCTCAGTCTTGGAACCTTGTTTTGGCCTCCGAGTTTGCCTTTTGAATCCATATATTTTCGAAAACTGTCAGTGGCTAAAACCGTTATTCTTGCACAGTCTAGCACTTTACCATTGCGTAAATCTCGATAGTAAATATTTTGTCGCTGCAAGGATGAATCTAAATAAAGTTCTAATTCTCTGAGGTCTTTCGGCCTTTCGGCAAATTCGATGAACCATTCATGATAAGGCGCTTCACCCTCTGACGGATTGACCTGAGGTGCTACCGTGAATTCAGAAATAGACAACCTGAATCTTTGTGATAATTCCAATACTGCCTGATCCACTTCCTTGCCGATCACATGTTCGCCAAAAGCTGAAATAAAATGTTTGATTCGGCCGCTGACGAGGATGCGGTATGGATCCATACTGACAAATTGCACCGTATCCCCGATCGAATATCCCCACAGTCCAGCATTGCTATTTATGATCAAGGCATAGTCCTTGTGCAACTCTACTTTCTCAAGACCTACACGATCAGGATTTTCATATTGTATTTGATCCGCGGGTACAAATTCGAAATAGATGCCAGAATTGGTATTGAGCAAAAGGCCATTATTTGTGACTTGATCCTGATAGGCGATGAATCCTTCAGAGGCAGGATAGGTTTCAAGTGTCAATATTGTACCTCCCGTTAGTTTTTCTAAGCTACTTCTGTATGGCTCAAAATTCACACCGCCATAAGTAAACTGCGAGAAGTTAGGGAACAATTCTTTGATACTCTTGGCTCCAGTTTTCTGCAATAATTTTTCGTAATACATCTGTACCCAAGGAGGAATCCCTGAGATCATGCGCAGGTCTTGGTTGTGGGTTTCATTCACAATCTTATCAAGCTTAAGTTCCCAGTCGTCTATGCAGTTGGTTTCATAACTTGGCAGCTGATTTCCCTTCACCCAAGATGGAACTTCATGATTGACAATTCCTGAAAGTCGACCAGTTTTTATCCCACCGGTTTCCGTCAAGGTCGGTGACCCAGATAAGAATATCAATTTCCCATCAAAGATCTGCAGATTTTCAGCAAGGTAGGCATGATTGATAGAAGCGTCTCTAGCGGTATTGAAATGGTTGGCAACGCTGTCTCTTGTTATTGGAATGTACTTCACCCCAGAAGTTGTCCCAGAAGTTTTAGCCAAATATTTTGGCTTTCCCGGCCAGAGCACATCTGCTTCTCCCTTGGCTACTCGATCAAAATATGGGCGCAATTGCTCGTAGTCTTTAATTGGGATTCGTTCTCTAAAGTCTTGGACCGTTTTTATTTCATGGAAGGTATGATCTTTAGCAAAGGTTGTATGCTTCGCTTTCTGAATCAATGCTTTTCTGATCCGTTCCTGATCCGCTACAGCTTTTAGACCATCTCGAATGATCCGTCGATGAATCGCCCAAGCCAATGGTTTTATGAACGATGATTTAAAGCCCATGATTCAATTTCAATAGGAATCGCTCGATCTGTCTTCGATGTCTGAGTATATGGACGATGGCATGTTCCATTAATTGATCAACATCAAATGATTGCCCCCAGCGAGCCTTTATTTTTTTTGCCTCTTCATGCTCTTCCATCTCTAAATCTGGATAGTCATTAAATAGTCTGACATTATACTGAAACATCTCATCTATAGCCTTACAATAATCTAATGCTGAGCTTAAGGTCACCTTTGGTCGTTGCTCTGGCTCCTCTCCTTGCGACTTACGAATCATCCCTGCATAATTATAGCCAGCACTTAATACATGCGAAAGAATTGTTTGAACGGATCGACAGTCTTCATCACTGGTCTCATGATCAACGATGGTAACCAAGGTCTCATGATTAAAATCTTGAATAAGATTCTTCAATTCATGGATTGACTTTTCATACTCATCAAGCAATGCCCCTACGGCTCCGTTCTCTCTATATTTATTTTTCAACATTTTGTTTTTGCTTGATTGCAACAATTTTATAAACTTTAGGGTATTCCTATTTAACAGAACTTACAAATTTGAAATTAAACTTTTAGATGAACAACCGCTCGCTTTACTTCCTTGTATTTTTTTCTTTTTTACTAAAGCTGCCAGTATGCTGTCAGATTGATACTCAAAAGTTATTTATACTAGGCAATAGTACCATTGATCATCGACCACCGGCACAACCGGTTCCCAGTGATGAGACTACAGTACCACATTGGATCTACCTTTTGGCTCTTGAAGCCAATCAAACTTTTGCAGCTGGAGGACAATATGGTTTCCTAACGCAATTTGATGACTTTAATTGGTTTTCACAATGGGGTTATGATATTGTACCAGCTTCTTGGGACGATGAAAATCAAACATTTGCGGAAGCGGATCACAGCAGCCTCATGATTACCACTGCCAACTTTATACAATATAAAAGTCCAAGTCAAAATCACCCATTGGATCAGAATACTTCGGTGGTAGCGGCAACAGAAATAATCTTAGATCATGCAGAAGACTTAGATCCAGCTCTTAATTATTACCTCTATCAAAACTGGCCAGAAATGGATTTAGCAGATGCCTTCCCTCCAAATGTTCCAAGCGATTTGGAGGTCAACGATTTTCATAATCTGACTTCCGGAAGTTATCATAACTGGTGGTTAAATTACCAAGATCAACTTTTATCCTCTAGACCAGAACTTAACATAAGACTGATTCCTGTCGGAGAAATTCTTGCCAAAATTCAAAGAGATCTTTTACCAAATCAGATTCCTTTCGAGGATTTATACGAAGACTCTGCACCTCACGGAACAAGTAATTTATATTTTCTTTCAGGTCTTATTTGTTATATGGCTCTATATGAAACGGAAGCTCCTGAGCTTACTTTGCCAGATCTTATCCACCCTGTTATCCAAGATAATTATGATTTGATCAGAGATTTTATTTGGAATGAGCTGCTTCTCTTTAATCTTGCAAATGGGGACAGCAGGGTCTTTAATAATAATTTAGTCAATTCCTCAGAAACAAATTATCGCACCGATCATTTCAAAGTTTATCCCAATCCTAGTCGGGGACAATTGATGGTTTCTGGCATTAAGCCTGGATCGAAATTATCTATTTACAACTCTCATGGACATTTAATTCAAACAGCATGTGCAAGCGATTCAGTTCATCAAATCGATATTTCAAAAACACCGGCTGGAATATATATTATACAAAGCTATAATGAAAAGATGAATTTGTTCTTAACGAGTAGATTCGTCAAAGATTGATGAATCATTTTGTCCTTCTATTTTTTTATAATGGTCGCTTCTTGATCAACAATTTTCTGTTCGCCATTGTACACCCATAGATAAGCAGCTGGGGAATCTCGCGGGCCTAGTCGATTGGTTGCAATGACATATTTATATCCGAGGTTTTTAAAGATATAGTGAACATCTCCTCCACTTCCTTAAAACTCATAGGTTCCGTCATAAATAACAAGATCTGGTATGTCGGAAATACTTGCCGTCTTTTGCCAAGAGGCATATCTATAATCTCCAGAGTCCAGTTCGTCAACTCTTATTTGATATTTTTTAGTTTGTATTTGAATGATGGGCTTTTTAAAATCCGCAACACTTTCGTGCATCCCGGTTTGATCTGAAGAAACTATTTTTTCCATCTTTTCCTTCATCGCTTTCGGCCTATAATTCACACCCAACAAAAGACCTTCAGTTGTCAACCAGACATCTCCATGCTTAAACATAATTCCTTTGGACCCCACTTCGCCCCAATCGCCCTTCGGGTCTTAATTGGTGACTTCTTGAATGATATTTTCATCAAAAATAAAATCATAGTTGGCCACAAATTCCTTTTCATTGGCTATGTCCTTTATGGGTGTTGTTCGCGGAAAAGGATATTTAGTCTGCGTAGCTACACTCTGTGGATTGTTCTCTTTCATCAACTCAATGAAGCGCTCCACTTTTTTAACATAGCTAGGTTCAATTATAGTTAGAATCGTTTTCTTTTAGCAAGCAGGCAAAAAGTTTAAAATTAAAAGTACAGAGAGTAATTGTTTCATGAAGCGATAATTCTAAGCCTAAAAGATAGTAATTCTTCGCTAAGTTTTTTCACCATAAACAGTGCAACTAATTATAGCACTGTGTATGATGAAAATTGAGGTACATAACTAATTCCAGGCATCAAGAATACCACCCATAAGGGTATAACATAAAATCCAGAATACTACATTGAGTAGAATGTTAGATCCTTTGGATTTTTGGAATAGGCCGAGAGAAACAATCACAGGAACCACCATGGTCAGAGCAATCATTGCTCCGTGCAACGCCCCATGCGGAAAGGTTCCAAAACTAGCAAACACAAGTTCTCCATCTGGCCCAATATCTTTGTGAGTTAAAGAGATGGTAAACTTTAAAAAGGTGGCAATAATAAATGAAAGAACTAGCGCTGATCCATAAATAAGCGGTTCGTTTCTGCCTTTCATATCCTCCGCAACTAAATTTAAAGAAGAAAGCCACGGCTTCCCGAATAAGGGTCCATAATAAATAACTCCTAGTACATTAGGTACTAAAGCGGCAACAAAAATGGCGAGGAAATTAATTTCAGGCATAATCAATAATTTTAAGTCAGTTAATAATTTATTCATCAACCTGACGATTGACCTTTGCAGAATAGGACAAGGGAGAGGGAATAATTTTAATTATTATAAGTGATGGGTTTGGGGATCGGCATTGAGATGGATGAATTAAATAGAACGCGGTGCTCCATTAATGAATTTCTCCTCTTTGAATCTTGATGTATCTTATGTCAGTGATAGGTATGATGTTAGTTGTCAATAAGTGAAAAGTGTCTTTTAGCAACTTATTTATTAAAGCGTACCTAGTAAAGAAAATTAAAGCTTGTAAATACCCTAATTCGAGAGGCAGAGAATATGAAAAAAAGGGAAACAGATCTTATTTCCTTAAATAAAAAAGCTACTTCTTCCATTTATGAAATTCAGTAATTGGAAGCAGTCTAGAATCCTCTAAAGCTGCTGTACGATGGCCCATCGTTTTTAGATATTCAGGATCTTGTGCAAAAGCCATAAAGCTTTCTACCGAAGGATGCGAGACTAACAGTACAGAATCCCATTGTTCGTCATCGGGACCTATTAAGAAATGTTTACTGCTGCCGTAAAACAGGACTTGACTTCCAGCTTTCTCTATAAGGGGTTGTGTGAATTTCATGTAAATGCGATAAGCTTTGACTCCACTGATCTCACTCGAAGGTTTTAAGTGCTCTAGACCTACATAATCAGCCTGCTCCTTGAATTTTAATAAGTTCAGCATAACAACCGGTCCCTTGTCGTGAAAAGCACGGTAGAACCTCTCTCCTGCAGCATCTGTTACTCCGATGTGTTTTTCCATATTCTAAGTGGTTGACTTATTTAATTGAAGAGTTGTAAAAAAAAAGCGGTCTTGCTGAACAAGACCGCTCGGTCGAATAGACTGATTGACCATAACGGTTCAATCAATTCTCAGGTTTTCAATTTGAATGTCTTTGTAGGCCTCTACATTAAAAACAAAGAAGTCATCACTTAGTTTCTCTTCTATGTTTATGTCATTAATCTTCAACACATATCTTGACCCATCTTTTGAGAAGACTTTAATGCTGTTAATATCGTTCTTTTTTCCTGTTAATTCAAGTCTTATTTTGAAATACTCTGAATCAGAATCTAAAGGTTTAAAATCTATTTGCCTAAATAACTCCGCTCCCTCATACCACTCATTTGTTATGGCATAGCTATAATCTTTGGAATTATAGATGTTTATAAATTCAGATGGAGACATAAATGATCCATCCGCTCCAAAGTCAGCATCATGTATTTGAACGATGTTCATCGCCTTATCATACATCCATACCGTTTCTGTATCTGAATATATTTCTTGATCTCCCATACTGAACACAAACCGATCCCCTTTCTGGCGAAGTGTCCCATTCTGGGTTTCTATCGCTTGACCAGGAAATTCCATATCAAGACTAAAATCATAAATCGCAGAACCCGCTTGATTGAATCGCTCTTGCAGAACATTCAAGATTTTTGTAGCCTCAGGATCTGAATCAACATTACTTGAAAAAGTATTATCCTGGGCCTGAACGACTAGGGTTAATGAGAACAGATATAGTGTAAATAGCTTTTTCATAGGTCACCTTTCTTATAAGACGGTAGAAAGAAATATTTGTTGGCTTTTGACCGGTTAATATTCTGTTAATCAATAAATTGAACCACCTCACCAGCGGTTGTGACAAATGTAATAGAATTTCCAGCGCTAGAAATTTTATTAATCTCCCCTACTCCTTCAAACTCATGCTTCAACCATTCTACAGCGTCTACCGGCGTTTTATAAATTTTATTCCCATCTGCCAGATAAATCATGTCATTGGCTAGATGAAGGTCCTTTGCTGCTGAGATTCCAGAAATCGCTGGGGATTTAATCTGATCCCACTCCCCTCCGAGATCGCTGCTACGAAGTACTCGACCAGAAGCCCCTAAAGCGTATATGTTTCCATCCGCACCATGCTCAAGGTCAATGTAATGATCATCTTTATCCAAGATTGAATTCCAGGATATTAAATCCTCGCTTTTCTGAAGAAAGCCGTAACCTCCGACCATATACACCCCTTCAACATGGAGAATACAGCTGAGTTCTTGCTCAAATGTGTGTTGGGATTTTAAACTGAGGTCTCTATTCCATTCATATACTATTCCGGTACTCAGTCCTGCCCCCCCAACCGTGATCATTCGATCTTGTTCCAGAAGAATATCATTGAGGAAATACAGCTCTGGCGACTGCAAGCACCTCCAAAATGTATTTTCATCATTACAGATTGAATATATTCCTCCAGAAGCAATGACTCCTTTTAAAGTGTCCACACATAAAATTGATTTGTCAAAAAGACTATCATGAACAACTACTCCAGCTTCATTATCATACTGAAGGACCATTCCATAGGTAAAGGTTTCGCCGCCTGATGCAATCCATCCATCTTCATCTATTAGTATATCATGTAATTCAAACTCACTCTGATAAATAACTTGAAAATCTATTGGTTCTTCATTTGCGCAAGCGAAAAGGAGAAAAGTAAAAAGAAATAATCCAAGCTTAAAAGCCTTGGTCATGGTTGATTGGAGAGGTACAATTTAGCGAAGGTCGGAAAGGTTGCCGAGCCATAATGCGAGAAACATTTCTGGTTTTTGAGCGGAAATTGATACTGTTCCACGAATTTTTCAAAGAAAACAGTTAATTCAGAAAAATCTGTATTTCTAGAATTTGGCTTTGGATAGTAGACTAATTGGTCAATGGTTCCAGTTTCATCCCAAAAAATATTTACCCAGATTTTTATTCCTTTAATGTCAAAATCATTGGCATCTGCATATATCTCCATATCATGAAGCATTAATAGCCAATGTTTATAGGCCACCTGCATGGAGTCTTCGCACACATCTAGTAGCAATTCATTGCAATTTTTTATCAATTGCTCATATTCAAACTCATTTTCACCGATCATAAAAACGGATGGAAGGCTATCTACAGGTTCCGTCAGATAGGTCTCCACATCACCGGCAAGCAGTGAAAAAGGGAAAAGAAGCGCGAATATTAATTTGTTTAAATACATTAAGTATATAAAAGTACGAATTATAGAGCAAGATTTAAACCAAGTTCTAAAAGTGGATTAATTTCCTAATAAATAATAGTTTTAACCCATAATTCATAAAGAACGTGCCGAGTTGATTCCGTTTAATGATTAATTAACAATAATTTACACATGACCATTGATATAATCGTTGCCCTCATTCTATTTTATGCCTTTTATTCTGGATTTTCAAAAGGCATCATTGGGACCGTTTTTTCAGCACTTTCAATACTAATTGGGATTTTAGCCGCAATGAAGCTTTCTCCGATTGTTATTGATATTCTACAGAATCTACTTAATATAAACCCAGCAATCATATTCATTATTGGCTTTGCCCTCACTTTTATCATTGTTATCGCTTTAATACGTTTTATAGGTAACAAGCTCGAAGACGTATTAGAATTTGCCAAAATTAACTTTATCAACAAAATTTTAGGTGGCGCTTTGTTAACGATCGTATTTGCGGTCGGACTTTCTTATGCCCTTTGGTTTTTAAGCAATGCCAAAATTCTTAGTGAAGAACAGAAAGTAGCTTCGATCAGTTATTCAATGTTGGAACCTCTGCCTGAAGCAACCAAAAGCATCACCTCTGGAATGAAGCCAATGTTCACTAATTTTTGGGACAAGGTGGTTGAGACCATGGATGATATTAAAGTGAAAGGAGAGAACATGCAGAATGGGTAGATAAATTGCTGACTTTCGTCAAATGTAGCTGGACTCAAAAAATAAACTTTTCCTTAAATGAAAAAGGATCCCGATTACTCGAGATCCTTTTTTATCTTTTATATTTCTAGTTTTACTATTGGTTGCCCAAAATTAATGGCAGACCAGCTTCTCCTCCGCCTACAATCACAATCTTAGAGTTCGGCGATTTAGCTAATTCTAAGGTTGCCTCAATGCCTTTATCTTGGAGTATCTTATCCGTCAAACTTGCATTTAAGATCTTATTGGCATCTGCCTTCGCCTGTGCTTCAATGATTTTACGTTCCGCTTCTTTTCTTTCTCTATCAAGCTTAAATTCATACTCAAAGGATAATTGCTCTTCCTGTAATTTTTGCTCGATCGCAGACTTCAATTTGGCTGGTAATTCAACTGAACTTATCAGTATGGCATCTAAATCAACATACTTCTTAGATATACTTTCACTCGCTTGTGTCAAAATTTCAACCTGAATAGCTTCTCTCTTCGTAGAGTATAATTCTTCTGGAAGATATTCTCCAATGACTTCTCTGGTTGCCGCCTTGATTTCAGGTTTAACGATACTTTCTAAATAGTTTGTACCAATTTCATCATGCAAGTAACCGATTTTATCTTGTAATGGAGCGTACCTATAAGACAATGAAATTTTAATGGGAAGACCATTTTTAGATAGTACATCCAACTCATCCGTAGTTTCACTCCATCGGACATTATAGATAATCAATTCATTCCATGGAGCGATAACATGAAACCCTTGGCTATAAACATAGTCTTTATCTAGTCCGCCTGAAAACTTCTTAAAAAGAACGCCTTTTTCACCCGAATCAATGGTAATAAAAGTAGTTGAAGTCAAGACCATAAATAGTACAGCTGCTATAACAAAATATACGATGTACTTACTAAAATTTGCCCCACCTAAGTTGGGCATATCAAAATTAGCTCTTCTTTGTGCCATGAAATTATTTTTTGGTTTAGTTCTATCTATACAACAATAGAACAATCAATTTAATTCAAATGTTAGATAAAACTGGATATTTTCTCTACGATCTCATCAATATTATGGTCTTTCATGCATTTGAAGTGTCCTTTAGGGCATTTTTTCTTACCCAATTTGGAGCATGGTTGGCAAGATAGATTTTTAACTTGATGATTGCTATGTTCAAACTCTTCCGCTCCATAATAGGCATACATCCCAAACTCAGGTACTGTACTTCCCCATAAGGTTACTGTAGGTATTTTAAGGCCCACAGCGATGTGCATCAAGCCAGTATCTCCGGTCAATAGGCATTTGGCTTCACTGATGATTTTGGCAGATTCTTGGATGCTCATAGAGCCAGCATAATTCGTAGCCATAGGTAGCAGTTGAGCGATGCTGTCTCCCTTTTTTGAATCCTTCTTACCACCCAATAAAACCACCTTCTTGTTCACCTTTTCGCAAATTTTCTTGATGATCGAACCAGGAATTTGCTTGGTCTTATGTGCGGCACCAAGGGCTACTGCATAGTACTCTTTATTTTTCAAGGAAGGTGGAGTGTCAATGCTAGGATCCAAATGAAATTCTAGCCCCTTAGAATCATTTTTGATCCCGATTTTTTCTACTGCATCAAAATATCTAGAGACAATGTGTGGAATGTCCTTTTTTAGATATTTGAAATTCACATAAAACCACTTGGCGATATTTTTCTTATCAAAAGTGATCGTCTTTGCCCCTATAGCACTACAAATAGATTTACTGCGCGTATTTTTCTGAAGATCAATGACCAGATCAAAATTAGCTGCTTTAAGTGACCGCTTAATTAAAGCTTCATTGTTTCCATACAACCAAAGCTTATGAATGACTTCATTGTGGACCAGCAATGGTGAAAAAGACTTTCTCACCAAGAAATGCAGATCTACCTCTTGTTGTTCTTTTAAGGCTCGTACAATGGGACTTGTAAGTACAATATCACCTATCGAACTTAATCGGATTATGAGAACTTTTTGAATGGCCACTTTTGATAAATAAAGAAGGGCTCCCATGGGAGCCCTTCATATTTTATTTGTTAATAATAAAACTTCGATTATACTGTTTCTCATTAGAATGGAGGCGTACAAAATATATACCATTTTCAAATGAAGCTACATTTATGTTTACAACAGTGGTCGCAGGAGCGAGATCAAGTGTCCGCACCAATCTACCCTGCACATCTACGATCGTTAAACTTTCTACATCCAATTTTTGATCAATTTCTAAGGTCAAATTATTGGAAGCAGGATTTGGATAAATTTTAAACTCGTTGTCTTCGGCTATCACATTTTCTAAACCAGTCAAATCTCTATCGCCATTACTGAACCATACCCCCCATTGAGAAGGTGTGATGGCGGTAAAGAACCATGGAGTATCTGATGTAGGGTTTGCTGAAATCTTATCTGAGTTTAGATTTAGTAAACCAAGTTCTTCATAATTTCCAACTTCAAGATCAATGACCATATTTCTGTCGTCTGTTGAATAACTTGGATAACCTAAAACTGTGTTGTCATAAATTAACCCAACATCACCAGTTTCTAAATTTGCGCCAAGCACTTGAAGGTCTCCATCATCGATTAAATCGAAAGCCATGACATATGGAGAATTTTTGGCAAAAGTTGGATTTCCAATACTCACTCCCTCCGGTAATGCTGGAAAAGGTTTGGCAATTTCCCCAGACGCCCAGGTATTAGAATTTCTATTCCAAACTTCTAACAATCCAATATCCCAATACTCGATATTGTCTCCAGTATTTGAAGGAATGCTATTCGCTGCATCATATAGAATATAATTACTCGTCAGATCAAACTCCATCACATCTGCATAAAGTACATCGCCAGTTGTCACCCCTTCTGTGTTGGTCGGATTATACAATTGAAAATCATTCCACGCCTGTAGCGTAAAGTCATACACCGAAATCTCTGGCCGAACATCATCTGTCAATGCTGCAATCCGATTTCCGTCCTTTGAAACAATGGCATTGCTAAAAATCGGATCATCAACAATGGTAGACTCAGAAAAACTTCCAGCAGACCAATCAATTACAATTCGGTGCATTCTGTTATCCTGACCGACAAAGACGATAACACTTCCATCATCTGTAACACTTGGCTTGGATAATATATCCGTTTCAGAAAGTGGGTTGGCTAGGTAGTTACCTTCGTTATCTACTAAGTAAATATTACTTTTTTCTATATCGGTAAAAAGTATTAAATCTTGCCCAGGATTTTCATTGGCATCTTGCTGATAATTACCCGCTGCGCCGACAATTCCTACAAAATCATATGCTGCTCTTACCGCATTTATTTCAGTATTTCCATAAAGGTCATCTGCTGCCGCATCCATACCAGCTCTTAAATCCGTAAACTGTGAGGATCGAGTAAGGTAAACCGTCATTGCTCTGTACAGTATTTTTTCTGCTTTAGCTTTTCCGATATCGGTAGCCAATCTATAGAATGCATGGTTAGGAATTCCAGAGTTTATGTGAACTCCTCCGTTATCTGCAGAACCAGTATATTTATCATCAACATGGGTAGGTTGCCATCCTCCAAAGAAATCTCCCGATGCAGCTCCATTCCCTGGGTCCTCCATGTCTCTTAAAGCACCAGATGGGTAGGCTGATAATTTTACACAATCTTCTCCAACCTGCCAATCTTCTCTATCAATCATCGCACCAATGGCATCCGCATAAGATTCATTGATCGCTCCTGACTCACCCTCATATTCAAGGTTTGCAGAATTCTGAACTACTCCATGGCTTATTTCATGTCCAGCTACATCCAAGGCTCTTCCTAAAGGGAAGAAAGATGAATCTCCATTTCCGTAAAATATCGCAAAGCCATTCCAAAAAGCATTTCCAAAAGAAGATCCATCCTGAGCGGATACATTCACAAAGGAAACAATTGTTCCTCCTGCTCCATCAAGACTTTCTCTGCCGTGTGTGTTTTTATAATACTCATAGGTAATCCCGGCATTATTCTGAGCGGAGACAGCCTCTTGCTTGTTCCAAGAGTTGTTACCTGAAGTAACATGCCCAGTGGAAAAATCATCATTTTGCGGTGAAGAATCAAAGGCATCTATGGTCCAAATAGCACCTACCGGTTCATTGGGCATGGTGCTTTGACCTAGATTAAACATAGACCTAGATCCATCAATCATAAAGTAGGTATTATTCACTTCATAAGTATTTATCTGTACGTTATTTCCTAAAAGATCTGTCGCCGTTGCTGTTGCCGGACCATTTACTGGAGGTGGGACATGCTCAGAATGTAACTTGCATAAGTTAGAGTATTCCGTTATAATTTCTCCTGTATTTGCATCTACAAAATAAGTCAACCATTCTCCAACGTGAGGATATACTTTCACGTGATAAGCTAGGGTCAGAGCGTCTTCATTTACATAATAAACCAAGTTCTTTTCCCATTGCTTATAAAGGCTATGCATCCAATCATTTTTTTCTGAGTAGTCCTTGTAGATACTCAACTCCCCTTTGACAATATCTTCTACCTGATCGATATTGATGGCAGCATTAGTGGCATTGGGCTTCAACTGATTTGAGCTAAGGTAGTTGCCATTGAGAGAATGAATAACTCCCTCCTTACTGTGAAGGATTATTTCAGCTCCATAAATCGGAATTCCATTTAATTTCTGTTGTGCTTTATGATGGGTGTGCGCCAGTTGATCTATCTCTTCAGATATAAGATCGAAGGATTGATCCTTCTCCTCAAGATTCATAATTGAACCTGCTTCTCTAACATAATCAGTGATCTGTATTTTAAGATCGCTATTTCGTCGATCTTCTGAAAGTTGGCCTTTTATAAAACTAGCTCGACCATTTTTATCTCTATGGCTAACTGATAAGAGAGCATTGGCTGGCTTGACAGCAAATGAATAAATCGGCGTCAAATTAATTTTCTCATAATCAGCTTGAACAGGCGATGCCTCATTGGTTGCTTGAATCAGAGGTTTTTGGATTTCGCCGACCTCATTGGTCTGTTTGATTATGGGCTTTAATCCCTGAGCATGGATGATAATACATTGAAAAAGAATAAAGGAGATAATAGAGATGTTCTTAATCATTTTTCTACATTTTGAAATTTATAAGCAATTTGACTTAAGTTCTTGAAATAGTCTAGAAGTAACCTTGGGGTTTCAATATTGTTTCCGCCCCACAGGAGAGTCTTTTCATCATCTCCTTTTTTCATCTTTATATAATAGTTTAGGTTTCCGGGATCATTTATATCTAGTTTATCGAAACCTAAGGTGTAAAAGTTGCTGAACACTTGGTCTATGATTTGTTGATCGATGTTTTTATGGGTAATGGTATTGTTGGGTCGAGAAGTGTGATGCATAAACTGACCATTCTCAAAGAAATAGTTTTCAGAGGTTGTGCCTGCAAATCCTCCTGAGGTTCCAAAGGTTAAGATTTCACCGCCAAAAGTCTCCATGGTGTAGTTTTCCTGCGTTTTGCACGAATAGCAAAAAAGGCAAGTCATTACCATTAAAAAGCAAGCAACATTCATTTTGTACATAATAAGATCAATTTTGAACCAAATATCAACGATTTATCAAATATATGACTTAAGAAGGCGTTAATGTTGGTGTAATGACAAATACATTGGTCATTTTAACTTATTTTCGCACATATTAAGGAATCAAAAATATTCAAATGAAGAAGTTATTATTTTTATGTTCATTTCTTTTAGTTGCAGGTATGACTCAAGCGCAGTCAAAAACTTGTGCTAAAACTTGTGCTAAAACATGCACGAAAGCTGAAAAAACAGCTGCAGTTGAAGAAGCAGCACCAACTCAAGTTGCCTCTGCACTTGCTGAAGCTGAAGTAGCTGCTCAAGCTGACGAGTCAATCGAAAAAAGAGTTTGTTCTAATTCAGGTACAGTTTCTTTCTATCAGAAGAATACTTGTGAAAAATCAGGTAAAGTTTCTTTCGAAGAAGTAGAATTCTGTACTAAGTCTAAGAAATTCTCTACAGTTGCCTCTGCTTCAGTAGAATCAGATGTAGAAGCAGTACCAGCAATGGGTGCAGATGCTAAAAAGTCAGCTAAAAAAGCTTGTTCCAAAAAAGATGGAAAGAAGTGTTGTGCTGGAAAGAAAGCAAAGGCTTAAATAAGAAATTACAGAAATAAAAAGTCCCACCTGGTTTTCAGGTGGGTTTTTTTTTGCCTACTGGTTTCATCCTAAGGTAAATCCCTAGTATCTCTCCTGCCGAATTTTAGTATTTTTATCTAATAATTCGACTAATTTGATTCGGCTATTCCTTCAAAACCTATTTATTTATAATCTTTTACTACTTCCTTATATCACTATTTTAAGGATTAGGTCTCTGATATACCCACCATCCTATGATGAAATAGTAGGTATCAGTCCAGTATTAAACTATATCTATTTAAACGTACCACCGCTGGCCCTTTCTATTCTGGCCATCCTGCTTATATTTATTCAAGCCAATCTCATCAACTATTTCACAAACAGCAATAAGCTGCATTCTAAGAATAGTCTGGTAGCTGGAATGGTCTATGCCTTGGGAATGTGCTTATTGCCCAATTTTCTAATCCTCCACCCTATTATTATTGCCAATACTTTTATCATAATGATGCTCATATTCTTGACATCTATTTATAAAAAGTATAAACCTATAAATCACTTATTTCTCACCGGTTTTTTTACTGGGGTATCCATTATTATTATGCCCCATTATATTTTTATTATCCTCTTCCTACTTCAAGGTCTTCTCATATTTAGAGACATTAACTTGAAAGAATTTCTACAAGCCATTGTGGGAGTTATCATTCCTCTATTTTTGATGGGTACCTACTTTTGGATTACGAGAGACGAGCCTCTCGGATTTTTAAACTTGAATTTTCAATTACCTAAAATCAACTTTGAACAGAATACCCGTTTCTGGGTAGGCTTTCTTATTTCTGCGGGTGCCGTGATATATATTATCGTCAATCAAAACATACTCCGTAAAAAGAAAAGTGCCAAATCGCAAAAAGTCATAAATCTCCTTTACATACTTATGATCTATACCATACCAATCACGATCTTTGATCCTGCAATGGTAACCCCGCATGCAACCCTGCTTATAATCCCAATGAGTATCCTTTACAGTGTGCTATTATTTGTAACTAAAAGGCTGATCTTGGCTGAGATTGTACATATTGCTTTAATTGTGTTTATATTCCTTCTTCAATTCCAAGTTATATTATGAATCGAAAAATTAGAATGGGAATGATTGGTGGTGGACTAGGTGCTTTCATAGGTGGAGTGCATCGAATGGCCGCAGCCCTTGATGGTAAAATAGAATTGGTCTGTGGTGCCTTCAGTAGCAGTGCAGAAAAATCAAAGGCTTCTGGTAAAGAACTATTCATAGACCCAGACCGCGTCTACTCAGATTATGAAACCATGATTCTATCTGAAAAGGCCTTACCTGAGGATCAACGCATGGATATAGTAAGTATTGTTACACCGAATCATGTGCACTATGCGCCTGCAATGATGGCCTTAGAACACGGCTTTCATGTAATCTGTGATAAGCCTTTGGCCTTCAATTTAGAAGAATCCTATGCGTTGAGGGATCAGGTGAAAAAAACAGGACTCATCTTTGCGCTTACGCACAACTACACGGGATACCCGATGGTCAAGGAAGCTAAGCATCAAATAGCCAGTGGTAACCTCGGAGCAGTGAAAAAAGTAGTGGTTGAATATGCACAAGGATGGTTGTCAAGTTTTCTAGAAGCCACAGATCAGAAGCAAGCAGCCTGGCGTACTGACCCTAGCAAAAGTGGCATCGCTGGAGCCATGGGAGACATCGGTACCCACGCTGAAAATCTAGCCGAATACATCACCGGCTCAAGAATTAAATCACTCTGTGCGGATATAGGAATTGTGGTTGAAGGACGGCTGCTAGATGATGATGGCAATGTATTGATACATTTGGATAACGGAGCTAGAGGAATTCTTTTTGCCAGCCAGATTTCTGCGGGTGAAGAGAACAACTTATGCATTAAGGTTTACGGAGAAAAGGGAGGATTGGAATGGAACCAAATGCGGCCAAATGATCTCATTTTAAAATGGCCCGACCAGCCCAAACAAATTTTGCGAACTGGAGTCGGTGCCTTGTCTGAAGCGGCACAAGCACATACCAGAATTCCAGCCGGTCATCCAGAAGGTTACATAGAAGCTTTCGCAAATATATACCGCAATGTAGCGGAATGCGTCAGTGCAAGAATCGAAAATCGAACCGTTAATCCACTGTATAAAGATTTTCCAGGAGTAGAAGATGGTGTCAGAGGTATGGAGTTCATTTATAAAGTCATCGATAGCGGAAAGTCAGATCAAAAATGGGTTGGATTTTAAAATTAAAAGGCAATGCATAAAATTCACGCTACAATTCTTATTCTTCTAGCCCTTCCGTTCTACAGCTTCACACAAGAAACTTTCGAACTTAAGGATTCTGTAATTTTTCTATGCAAGAGTTTGGATTTTGAAAATGTGCATTGGTATGGAGAGATTATAAATCTTCAAGATTCAGTGGCCGTCGATCTAATCTGGAAGATGGAAACACCTTTTGGTACACCAGTTGCTTGGGAATGTAATTTCGATGATCAGACGCAGAATAGTGTCAATGTCATGGATGGTGATTCCGCTCAGTTTGTATTGAAGAGTGATCAGGAAATTTTACAAAAATTGATCATCGGGGTGCAGCACAATGGAAGTGTCGGAATGGCACAATATCTTTTCAAAATTTCTAGTCTCGACGAACCAGAAAAGGTCAAAACTCAATTGTTCAGAATCAAATTCACAGAATCCACGACAAGCACGGAAGGCTTACCAGAAGAACACATCCCTCTTCAATATCTAAACGGCCACCTCATGATTCAAGACAATATTCAGGATCTCCAAATTTTCAATAGTTCTGGTCTATCAATCCTCCACGTTTCTAATGCCAATAGAGGAAATCAGTTCAGCCTTCAGAATTCAGGATCAGGGATTCACTTTGTACACTGGATGTACAAAGGCAAAGGCCAGGTTAGGAAATTTTACTTTTAAGAGAATAAGTACTATATAATCGGACTAGGATTCATCGAATTTAATGGATAGGTAGGATGATTCGCTAGGATAGAGGTATTTTTAATGAACGCTTTTTTTCAATGGAAGAAACTCCATCCTCGTTGGACTAGGATTCATCGAATGAATGGATTAGTAGGATGATTCGCTAGGATGGAGTTATTTTTAATGAACGCTCTTTTCAATCTAAGAAATTCCATCATCGTTTGGAACCTTGATCTATCTGATGTATTTGATGGACATGAT
>ENA-ORXT01001085-ORXT01001085.1-marine-metagenome-genome-assembly--contig:-NODE-1085-length-38352-cov-4.350307_pt1 | contig 38352 bp, 40 predicted proteins | sample MGYA00237868_ERZ511482 | MGnify/ENA metagenome assembly ERZ511482 | reverse complement strand
AACCACCAAACTTTTCCCAGCTCCCGCTCTACCGCATCCCGTTCAAGCGCGTAGCCCAGTAAGACTCCGCCCCCGCCGGCACCACAAATTTTCAGCAGGTAGCCTCTGCTGGCCCAGCGGTCGAGGAAGGATGCCGGAATAAAATCGGGAAGCTCCCGTAATTGAAATTGACTGATGGTGCTCCAGTGAGTTGTCAGTGCGTCCTCATCATTGGCCAACAAAGCATCTATGCAGCGGTTAGCGGGTTCGAGCCAGCCCTCGTCGGTAGCCGTTTTAAAGTTCGCATCTTCATCGTACCGCTGGGTAAAACTCCGGATATAATCTGATGCTTTACGCTCAATCCTGGTATCTAATAAAAATAACCGTTTACTCCAGCCTTCCGGTAATTCTACCGGCTTGGGCGGCTGACCGCCCCCCAGGGTAACGGGCTGGTTGAGGTAACAGATTAAAGGATCAGTCCCGGAGCTACTACCATGAAAATGTTGCTCCATTTGGGCCAGCACATCGCGTAAAGCCTCCCCGCGCAGGCCAAAGCCACGGCTGGTGGCGAAGCGGCTCCAAATGGCGGCGCAGACCGCGCCGCTGCTGCCAAGGCCGTAGCCAACGGGGATGTTTCCTTCCAGCCGCCAGTCGTCCAGTAGCTGGTCTTCCAGTGCTCCGGCGTCGAATAATTCGGGGGAGATGGCCACCTTCAGGTAGTCGCAAAAGCCCAGGAGGCGTTCGTCAGCCGGGCCTTTTACCCACCGTAGAAAAAGCCGGTCGTAGGGCACGGCCAGCCCGCGGCCGCCGCGTAGCACGGTGTGTTCACCGAAAAGGAGAATTTTGGCGGGGTAGGTACGGGACATACAGTAAGAATGAGGAGTTGTGGACCGTAAGGTAGGAGGTTTCGGTGCTTTACCATTTTGAACGACCAACTTATAACCAAATGAACAGACGAGATATTAATAGCCCCTCGACTTCGCCCTCCACAAGGTCGGGCTACGCTCGGGGACCAGCTGGTCAGAATGACCCGTCAACAAATTTCGCCCCAGGCGAAATTTGTTGACGGCCTCCACCCAAGACACATGTCCCCGAGCGAACACCGACCGACCAAGGGAGCGGAGATGGTAGCCGAGGGGCAGCACCTGAACATTGGGGTGTACACTCCACTCAACTTGTCCCCCCGCTATACGTTAAACCGGCAAAGCAATATCCCCATGCGCCTAGACCACATCGGCATCGCCGTAGCCGACCTCGACGCGGCTGACGAACTCCTCGGCCGCTTACTTGGCCGCCCGGCTTATAAGCGGGAGACCGTCGCCAGCCAGCACGTCTCCACCAGTTTTTTTGATGCCGCCGCCGAAGGCGCCAAGATCGAGTTCGTCGCTCCGGAAGGGGAGACCGGCCCCATCCAGAAATTTCTCGACAAACGAGGTCCCGGTATTCATCACCTCGCCTTCGAAGTTGACGACATCAAATCGGAAATGCGCCGCCTGGCAGACGACGGTTTTGAGCTACTACTGGAAACACCTTCCCGCGGCGCTGATAATAAGCTCGTCTGTTTCCTCCACCCCCGCAGCACCAACGGTGTGCTGGTGGAAATTTGCCAAACCATCCCCAGCAATGACTGAAGAAGAAAACGCCCGGTTCTGGGCCAACCGCTACGCCGAAGAACGTACGGGATGGGACATCGGCTACCCTTCTCCGCCCCTGATGGATTACCTCGACGGATTGTCGGATAAGCAGCTGAACATCCTGATTCCCGGCGCTGGCAACGGCTACGAAGCAGAGTATGCCTGGAAGCAGGGCTTTCGCAACGTTTCGGTGCTGGACATCGCCGCCGCGCCGCTGGCGAATCTGCAAGAGCGTATTCCGGATTTCCCCGCGGATCAACTGATACAGGGTGACTTTTTTACGCACTATGGGCAGTATGATCTCATCCTGGAGCAGACTTTCTTCTGCTCGTTCGAGCCCGATCCGGTAACCCGCCACGCCTACGCCAGGCAGATGCACGCGCTGCTAAAGCCCGGCGGAAAGTTGGCGGGGCTTTGGTTTGATCTGCCCACGGGCATCTCCCGTCCTTTCGGGGGCACTAAAGAGGAATACCTGTCTTATCTGGAGCCCCATTTCAACGTGCTTGCTTTTGCCAAAGCCACCAACTCCATCAAACCCCGCGCCGGCAATGAGCTTTTCGGCGAGTTTCAGAAAGCCGTATGATCAACGAAAAGAGGTTGCTCCCCATCCTCGCCGCCGTTCAGTTTTGCCACATTATTGACTTCATGATCATCTTATCGATCCTTTTGTCCGCATCTTCTGCGACGGCAACTCACGGGCGGCCCTCCTCTTCACCCTAAGTCTGATATTGGGCCACTTCACCATCATTCCCTTCATCGCGCCGTACATGCAGATCAAGATCGGCTTTGAAGACAAACAGGTGAGCCTTATTTATCTTATTGGTGGACTACTGACCGTCGTTCTCCTGCCCTTCTTCGGTAAGCTGGCGGATCGCTACGGCCATATGCGAATATTTACGACGGCATCCTTTTTTGCCCTGGGCAGCATCTGTTGGCTTACCAATCTTGATAAGCCAGTCTTTCTGTAATCCTTTTCAAGCATTATAGCCTTAATCAAGGATAGCTAATTCTAGTCAGATAATTTTCACGGAGTCAATACTTTTGACTGACTCGTAAAATCTAAATCAAGTCAAATGAAAAAAGTCTTACTTACAAATCTTTTACTCGCGTTGCTTCCTGTCTTTATGGTGGCGCAGGTCGTCATTAACGAAATACGTATTGATCAAGCATCAGCGGATGATGACGAGTATTTTGAACTTGCCAACCAAGGTGCTGCGCCAGTTTCGTTGGATGGCTACTTCTACCTGGTTATTGGTGATGGATCAGGTGGCAGTAAAGTGATTGAAGAGGTTGTTGATCTATCCGGAAATACGATAGCTGCAAATGGTTTTTTTTGTAGTGGCCGAAAGCTCATTTTCACTCGCTACGGCAGACATTACGGAGAGCCTGAGTTTTGAAAATAGTGATAACGTTACCCATATATTAGTACAAGGGTTTAGCGGGAGCAATGGTGACGATCTGGCTTCCACTCCACAGGAAAAGCCGGCCGTTTTGGTTTCCCTTGCTCCAAATAGCTTTCTTTGCACCTGCGGACCCCACTGAGCTTGCCGAAGTGTTCGCGCAGAAAGAATCAAACAGTCAGGCAGTACTAACCGACGCTTTGCCTACCTTACTCTTTCCTATGAAACTCGCCCTCTTCGTTTCCGGCACCGGCTCCAACGCCCGCACCATCATTGACCGCTTTCAGGCGCACCCTGAAGACGGGGTAGAAGTGGTGCTCTTGATCAGCAATAAGCCTACCGCCGGTGCGCTCACCATGGCCGCCGAGCGGAACGTTCCGACGTTGGTACTGAACCGAAATGAATTTCGGGAGTCGGATGCACTACTGACGGGTCTCGCCCGTTTCCAGGTTGACTTCATCGCCCTGGCCGGTTTTCTGTGGCTCGTCCCAGCCTATCTGGTAAAGGCTTTTCCGGACCGAATCCTGAACATCCACCCGGCACTCCTGCCCGATTATGGAGGAAAGGGGATGTACGGCGCTAATGTCCACCGCGCCGTCAAGGCCGCCGGCGAAACCGAAAGCGGCATCACTATCCATTACGTGAACGAACACTACGATGAAGGGAATACGGTGTTTCAGGCTGCGGTCAGGCTTGATAAAGAGGATAGCCCGGAAAAAATCGCTGAACGGGTGCTACGCCTGGAGCACGCCAACTACTGGCGGGTCATCCGTCGCTTAGCGCTTCTGGCGTATCAGTAAAACCGGGACTACAATCAGGGCAATCAGGCATACGATCCAGGCCGTCCAACTGACTGAATCGTTTTCCATTTCCAGCGGAGCGTTGCTACCGTAATTGACCAGTCCCGCCCAGTAGTAGGGATGGCCAAACGCCGGGTTCGTTACCGCCGCCCGATACTCGACCCCGGCGAGGTGAAGGGAGGTCGCCGGGCCCAGACCTTCGCTCAGTCCATCGTACAGGGAGTTGAGTAATTCTGCGGTGGTGGCATCGTCTATGGACCAAAGGCTCATCACCAGTCCCGGCGCTCCGCGCCGGGCAAAACCCCGCCCCAGGCTTGCTACTCCTTCACCGGGCAGGGTTTTACCCAGGCCCGTTTCACAGGCACCGATAACAACGAGGTCCGCCCGCAACCGGTGTTCCAGCAGTTCCGTCGTGGAATACCGCTCAGGATCGTGGAGTAAGAAGCTACCGCCATCAGCGAGGTAAGCGTGGGTACCGAGGTGCAAGAGGCTGTAAGCATCCGCCTGATCGAGAAAGGCCGCCCGATTGGCCGCAGCATTGATCAGGGTATCTGCGGGAAAGAGGCCGGCCAGATGACGAACGGTGCGCAGGGTAGCCGGCAGCTCCAGCTGAAGAGGTAACAGGCCGCCGGCTTCCAGGCGAGCCACCGGTGCTAATGCCAGTGCTCTGCCGTTTCCTCTGCCCCGCCGCTGGCGGGCAAAATCGACGAGTTGGACGGAAAAGGCGTAATTGACCTCCCGTTCCCCGGCCAGCCAGGGCCAACGCTGGTAGGGGGCATCAGCAGCCGGAGCTTCCGTGAGCAACGCACCAAAGGGAAGCAGGTACAGGTCACCGTCGGGAATGATGGTAAGGGCCGCTTCCCCACCAAGCTTTAACGGAGCGATGAGCTGATCATAAAGGTGTTGGGCGTTCTCCGGCCGAAAACCTCCTTTGGGTCGCTGAAGATCATCCCGCAGGCTACGCAGCTCCTGCACCCATTCGGAAGCTGGTGCCAATTCGGTAAGCGACAGCCCCCGGGCCGGGGAAAAAGTAAGGCCGATGGTTTGGCTTTTGCCAACGTAATACTCTACTAGCGTCCGGCCATCCAGCAGATTTTTCAGGATTGCCGGGTCTGGCGGCGGTGCCCCGATGCTGGCATCACGGTAGGCGGGAAAAGCAGAAAAGATGCTGTCCTGAAGTTGCCTGAAACGTTGCAGGTCGGCGGGGGCGTTTCCGCCAAGGCGGGTCGTTCTGGCGAGGTCCGTAAGTCTCAGGTTAACTTGCAAAGGAAGTTGCTCACCGGCCAGTGTTGTACTCAGTTCATCGAGTAACAAACGGCTACGAGCTTTTTCCATAAAGTAGAAAGCGGCTTCCGGGTCTTTCGTTTTTACGGCTACGCTGAGTGCATCGTCGTAGAGGCTCCGGGCATCCGCCCGCCAGTAGTTTCGGGTGGCATCAAGGAGTTGGTCGCGGCGCATGGCATCAAGGAGTTCGTCTGCCCGACGGTAAGTTTTCAGGGCATATTGGTAGTGAACCGCCTGGCCGTTGTCTCCCATATGATGGTGCGCTTTGGCAAGGTCCTGAAGAATGATCAGGAGGGTCGGCTGGTCGGTCGTCAATTGGTCAAGCCCGGGCAAGCCTCCTTCTTTCAGGGAACGGAAGTCAGAGGTCGCCATTTCCAGTGCCCACCGGGCGTAGAGCAGGGCACTGTCCGTTTTTCCGGAAAGGAGGTGGGCGGTGGAGAGGTTATCGAGCGTAACGGCCACGTCCATATTGGGGCGCTCGTCAGCCTCGGAAAAGGTCCGGGCCAACTGCAGGGCTTTGTGATTTTGCCGCAGGGCGGCGGCGGCTTGCCCGGACCTTCGGTAGGCCAGGCCGAGGTTGCCGTAAATGGCCGTGAGGTCTTCGTCTTCAATCTCCATATCATGAGCAAGCGATTCTGCTTTGCGCAGGCAGTCAATGGCTTCCTCCTGCTGGCCGGCATCACTCAGCGCCCACCCCAACAGGTTGAGGGTCTCCATTTCTCCGTAAGTGTATTCATCTGCGCTGAATATAGCCAATGCGCGCTCCAGTGGGGCTTGTGCGGCTTTCCCTCCTCTGGCGTTTGATTTATTGGCGTGCATCAGGCCTAACTGCTGATCGAGGTAAGCACGCTGGTAATCGTTACCGGCAAAGGGCGGCAAGGCTGCCGCCCGCTCAAACGCCTGCTCGCTGGCGGCAAATTCTCCCGTTCTCCCGTACACAATACCGCACTGATAGTGGGCTACACCTTCCTTCCGGTTCGGTGCACGGTTGAGGATGACGGAAAAATGGTCGAGCGCTTCTCCATATTCTCCTACTTCTGCATAATAAGTGCCCAGGTTGTAGGCGGAGACCAGCACTTCATCGGCCAGGTCATCTTCATGAGCCATCCGTATGCTCAGGGCCTCCCCCGTAGAACGAATGGCGGAGCGGTAAGCACCATTAGCGTAAGCCGAACGGCCCGCCTGATGCAGCAGCCATGATCTTTTCCGCAGAGAATCCTCAGGCAGGCTCCCGGCCAACTGACGCAAGGAATCGTATTCCATCCGATTTTCCGGATATTCCCAATCGTCTTGTGCCTGGAGGCTTCCTCCAAGCAACAGTAATATCCCAATGGACAACTTTCCAAATAGTGTTTTCATAAAAAATGCCTTACCCTTCCGTTAAGGAAAGGTAAGGCACTGGGGGCAAATGCTGAATTTGCCCCTACGGAAGGATAACCCAGTTAAACACCTTGTAAGGCAATACCTGCCCGTTGTAGTTCACTGTTGCACCGGTTCCCTGTGCTTCGATGGTAGCCATTAACACATTACGGAGGGTGATTGGTCCGGCATTGGGGTGAAGGTGGCGGTAGTGCGCTGCCAGTGCCGAGGCAAAGGGTACGGCAATTGAAGTACCACGCTTGCGGGCAAGGTTATTATTGAAGCCCATGTGGTTGGGTACCAGCCCAAGTAAATTGCCACCTGGGGCTGCCATGAAGTCACTACCCGGAACGCCAGGGTTAGACCGGAAATTCGTCAATGGCCAAAGCAAGGTCCCCGTTCGGGTAGCCGATACGAAGAAAATGCTCTGGATGGGATTAGCTTCCAGCGCAAATTCAGAAGGATAATGAAGTGTGCTGCTAAGATCACGGCGGTAGTTGCCAGCAGAATTCATGGTGGCCACGCCCCGGGATTGAGCGTATTCAAAAGCACCGCGCAGGATATTGTCGGACTCCCCGTAGAAACCCCAGCTGGCGTTGATGACGTCCGCCTGGTGATGTGCCGCGTAGAGTACGGCACAACTGGCGTGGAAGGTGGTTCCCACACCATCGTGGTCCAGCATCTTGAGGGCCATGAAACGGTAGTTCACATCCGGTGCATTGTTCTTCAGCTGTTGGGCGATGCGGCTGGCAATGTGCGTACCGTGAGAATGATCATCGATTGGAGCATTGTCTTCATTGATGAAGTCCCAGCCAAAAATATCGTCTGTGTAGCAGAAGGGATCGTCCCGGTCATCTTCCTCATTTTCCCAGAGGTAGAGCGGGGCCATTCCGTTGGTTGTTTGTGGGTGCTGAAAGTAAGGATCGATGCCACTGTCTAGCAAGGCGATGGTAACCGGAGCACCCTTTTTCCCGCTGGGAATAACCTGGAAGTTTGCTGGCAGCTGGTTGAAGTCAGGGTTATTTTTCAGCTGGTCCAGCTCCGGAACGACGTAGAAATTGGGTTCTACCTCTTCCTGGCCGATGGTCTGGGCCACCTTGTTCTTTCCGGCTTTGCCTCTTTCTTCTCCGCCAACGTTTTTGAGTTGAACGTTGTAGAGTTGAAACTCGTCAGAGCAGCCACACTCTCCGATGAGGGAAACATTGCGGCCACCAAAACGGCGTTTTAGTTTGATAAAATCAGCCTGAAAATCGGCAGCGGCATTCGCCCCTATGTATTTGAGGACATACTGACCGGGTACGTAGGCGGCGTTGCCGGCCCGCCCGACGGGGTAGCCGAGGGCTTCGAGCTTTTCTTCGTAATCCTGATAGATTGGAAGGTAGTGACTCTCGATGGGGTCGGGGGTCTGAGCGGAGAGGAAGAAAGAAAACCCACCAAGACAAAGGAGTAAGAGAAAACGTTTCATAGCGTAGATAATTTGCGGCTACTGAAAAGCCTTAAGTAGTTTATTCGCTCTTGGGGCGAATGGGGATGAAGGGAGGTTGGCAATATCGTTAAGGGCTTGCCGGGCAGCTTCGGTCTGTTCATCACGAAGCAGTGCGAGTGCCCGGTACCAACTGGCGGTATCGCGATAGCCGGGGGCACCCGCGATGAGGCGATCAAAGACGGGAATAGCTTCACGTGCTTTGTTGGCCCCCAGAAGGCTGATGCCGTAATACAGGTCCGTAGTAGTGGCCGCGGACACTTCGGCAAGCTCAGCGGAGCCCGCAGGTGCAAGGGAGCGGTAATCGGCAAAGGCGGTAGCGGCGGCAGCGTAGTCTCGCCGATCGTAGGCCAGGCTGGCAGCGGCCAGCTTCTCGCTGAGAGGAGCGGGCGCATCTTCTCCGCCCATTGCGCGGCTGCTTAGTTCGTTGGGGTAGGGAGTGAAGGTTTCTACGAAGAGCGCTTCGTTACTCATCGTCTGCTGGGTACTGATCCACCAGGAGCCAGCGGCCACCAGCAGCAGGATCGCGGCGGCCACGGCATACAGCCGGCTGAGCCGGCGCACGGTAGTGCCCTGGCCATTGCTCTTTGATCCTTCCGTTGAACCCGCGTCAGCGCCACCAACTGAGCCTACCGAATTGCCCTCGCCTTTCTCCAGGCCGCCAATCTTACGCGTAAAAGCAAGATCAAGCTCTTGCATCAGCTCCCTTGCTTCCGCAGCGGAAGAGAGCTCCTCACGGCCCCGATCAGCAGATCGTCCGAAGTCATCCTTTTCGGGAGATGGCTCCCCCCGGATCCATCGTTCCCGGTCTTTCCTATTCTGATTGCTCATGCGCCATTTTTTCGAGATGAATACGAAGGTTTCGACGGCCGTTTTGCAAGTAGCTCTTCACCTTCTTGAGGTCATAACCCGTAGCTTCCGCCACTTCGTTATAGGACTTCCCCACGAGGTAAAATAACTTCACGCAGCGCGCCTGCTCCGCTGGCAATTTCGCCAGCGCATCGGGCAACATCGTCAGCCGTTCTTCGCTTAAAGGACGTTCAACATCAAAAGATTCCACAATCGTGTCTGACGAAATTTCACTTCCCCGCTCCCGCTCCCTGATTTTCTTACGCAACAGATCAATGCAATGATTCCTGCTGGTATAAAAAAGCCAGGCGCGAAAAGTCTCAATGGGTTGGTTGCAAACCTTTAGTGTCACCTTCTCAAAAACGTCCATTGTGGCGTCTTTGGCTGCCTCGCGGTCCTTCAGGTAATCAAGGCAAAGCCCCACCACCAGGTGCCCATACCGTTGATAAAGGATACCAAGCGCTCGCCTTTCGTCTTGCTCACAGAAGGCTGCTACCAGCTCCAGGTCCGTGGCTGACTGCATAATTTAAGAGGTAAACTACTATAAAGGGATGGTTGGCAGAAGCCAAATCAAAACATGGTGTAAATAAGCGTTATCACTGACGAATTTAATAAAAATTTTCCTGTGGTGTGGAAATAAAATAACGGTGGGTATTCAGGAGCTCAACGTAAAAGGAAAAACCGGTTACGTGATCTGTAAGGTAGACCGTAAGGATGATTACACAAAATTGAAGTCTGGCTGGTTCAATGAGATAAGCTCACAGCAAAGAAACACCCGGGAGACCCGTAGCTACACCCTGAGCGGTGTGAAGGGCTGCCTGATCAGTATCCGGTATCCGGTTCTCGGGGTGCTCCGCTGGCGGCAGACTGGCGTATGACGTCGTTACGCGGCAGAAATAAAGAGTTAAACTGTAATTTAGATCCGGGAGGTCTAGCGATAACGGCCCCTCGACTTCGCTCGGGGACCGTCGAGCAAGACGACTTCCCGTTTCGCCTTAGGCGAAACAGCTTGTTCGACGCAAATCGCCCCCCGAGCGTAGTCGAGGGGTTAGTACTACTCGGTGTTTATATTCGTTTGGCACCTAATTCGCTTCGGGTATATCCTGTTTTACCTACTGGGCCATCTCCAACATGGTGATGTACTTATCAGCGGCAGCGGCTTCCTGGCTCTGGCCGAAGTCGGTCTTGAGGCGGCGAAAAGCTGCGAGGGCGTCTGCCGTACGGTCCTGGCTGCGGAGCAGAAGGCCAAGTTTGTTGAGGTAGTAGCCTCCGGTAACGAAGTTATCACCAGCGGCGCTGATGGCACTTTCGTAAGCGCTGATCGCGGCGTCGGTATTCCCGAGCTCACTTTCTGCATCACCGATGATACCGTATTTCATGGCGGGGAGCAAGCGGCCTTCAGCGCTGAAGTCTTCTGCGAAGGTAAGCGCTGCTTCGTACTGCCCCAGGTTGAGGTAGCTAACGGCGGCGTAGTAGTTGGCCAGGTTGCCCGCTTCGGTGCTTCCGTACTGATCGATAATGTCTAGGAAGCCCAGTCCGCCACCTCCGGGGTTGGCCAGCGCAAGGCTGAAGCTGTCTTGCTCAAACTGTACCTGTGCCTGCTCCATAGAAGCAACGGCATCACGTTCAGCGGGTTGCTTTACGAAAGTCTGGTAAATGAAGTAAGCGGCGATCAGCGCACCAATCAACAGGGCAGCGTAAATGATCGTGTTGCGGTTGCGCTCAAAAAAGTCGAGACCTTGGTCACGAACCTCAACAATGTCTACCAGGGTGTCATCACCATCAATGGTGGCGGGGCCACCAGTTCCACGAGTCCGACCTGTATTTGGTGTTCCCGAAGGGCGACGACCAATGTTATTCTTTTTTGCCATTATCTCAATAATTTGGAAGGCCCCGTATCAGCGGAGCCTTGAAAGCGAGCGCAAAGATAAGGAATGTCGGGATATTGGTAAGCAGAAGAAAAAAAGCGATCAATAACGGGCCGTTTATCGCTCGTTATTGATCGCTTTAAGTCATTGACGGGGAAGTCCGAAAACGACCAAACCTTAGTTTTCTGATCAGGTCAGGAAGGGGTAAGGCGCGGAGTAGTTGTCCGTATAAAGCTCTGCACCATCCGGCCAGGGGCTTTCTTCGGCGAACTTAGCCGCTTCGGCTACTTCTTCTTTTACGCTGTTCTTGATGGCTTTGATTTCGTCTTCCGTTGCCAGACCTTTATCGAGGATCAGTTTTTCGGTCATTTTGACGGGGTCACGATCCTGGTACTCCTTTACTTCCGCTTTTTCGCGATACTTGGCGGGGTCGGAAACGGAGTGCCCTTTGTAGCGGTAAGTCTTTATCTCCAGGTAGTAAGGGCCTTTGCCGGAGCGGATGTGCTTGGCGGCACGCTCGATGGCTTCGTGAACGGCGGCGGGGTCCATCCCGTCAACGCTTTCGGAAGGCATCTCGAAGCTGGCGCCGAGCTTAGACATGTCGGTGACGTTACTCGTCCGTTCCACGCTGGTGCCCATGGCGTAGCCATTGTTTTCACAGATGTAGAGCGCGGGGATCTTCCAGGTCATGGCCATGTTCCAGCTTTCCCAGAGGGCGCCCTGCCGGGAGGCTCCGTCACCAAACATCACGACGCAGAGATTTTTCGTTTCGTTGTACTTCTCGGCAAAAGCGATGCCGGTACCGATTGGAATCTGAGCACCAACGATGCCGTTGCCTCCGAAGTACTTGTTCTCTTTGCTGAAGAAGTGCATCGAGCCACCTTTACCCTTTACGATGCCGGTTGCCTTTCCGTAGAGTTCGGCCATGGCTTCTTTCATGGTTACGCCACGCCCCAGGGCCGTGCCGTGCTGACGGTAGGCCGTCACAATACCGTCATCTTTAGTGATGACGCTTTCAATTCCTGCCGCAACGGCTTCCTGACCAATATAAACGTGGCAAAAGCCCCGGATTTTTTGCTGCCCGTAGGACATCAGTGCCCGTTCTTCAAAACGGCGGATGCGCAACATCAGCGTATACCACTCAAGGTACTGTTCTTTGCTGTATTTCAGGCCTTTGGCCGTGCCGTTCTTTTTGGCGGAGGAGGTCTTTCGGGTCCGCGTCGCGGGCTTTTTAGTTGCTGATGCCATATTCGATTAGCGAAAATTCGCTCGTTTTATAGAAGTTACTGGATAAATATAAGCCATGATGGATAAACGTCTGGAGTGTGGAGAACTCACCCCTTATCTAACCGGAGTAATCCGTCAGGGTTCAGGCCATTCGGAAAATAGTGAGCGGGGCCAAATACGTTATGTTACCGTAAATCAACCTTTCTTGCGGGTAAACCATTTTCAGGACTTACTTTTAGCCTTCCCCCCAAACAACAATATAACAATACTTCTGGCCCATGTCTCAGTCATCAGCCGATCGCCTCATTAGCCGCATCACCGCCCTCCATAAGAGTTTACAATTGGGCCAGGGCCATCAGATCTCCGCCATGGAGCGGGATTTGATGCTTGGGTATTTGCGTGAGCTCTACGAAATCTATGCTGGCCATGCTGCGCAGGCTATGGCTCCCCCCGTTGCTCCCAGAGTAACATCGCCGCCTGCTCCCGTTCCTCCCCCTGCACCTGCGGACCCCGCTGAGCCTGCCGAAGTGCCCGCGCCTCCTCCTCCAGCTCCGGTAGTGAAAAAAACCGTGCCTGCTCCCGCACCACCACCACCAGTGGTTCCTCCAAAACCAGCGCCTGCTCCCTCGCCGCCACCAAGCCCTCCGGTCGCCCCTGCTCCGGCAGGCAGTACTAAGGTAGGCGGACTTTTTGTTGACGAAGGCCCCACGAGCCCCTTCGGCCGCCAGGCCGTGAAGGACCTTACCCGCGCCCTGACCATCAACAATCGCGTTCTCTTTAGCCGGGACCTCTTCGGAGACGATAACGAACTACTTAATACTACCCTTCGCACCCTCAATAGTTCCGGCTCTTTTGCCGCCGCTCAACCCGTGTTGGAAAGCATCGCCCGTCGCTTTGACTGGAGCGAAGAAACGAAAGTGGAAACCGCCCGGGAATTCATCGAACTTGTCCGCCGCCGCTATGCTTAAAACACTCCTCAAAATCATCATCGCACTGGCGCTGGCCATAGTTGGCGGCCTCTTTTATCTGGCCGGTACTTCCGAAGGTGTTGACCCCGACACCCTGAAGGTTGCGGACCTGAGCCCCGATGACAACCTGCTCACCATCGCCTTCGGCAGCTGTAACCAACAAAAAAAGCCGCAGGAATATTGGTCTTCCATCGCTAAAAACAATCCCAGTGTATGGCTTTGGCTGGGAGACAATGTTTACGCTGACACCGGAGACCGGGACAAACTGAAGACAGAATATGACCGCCAGAAAAATGCGTCGGAGTATGCCACCTTCACCGCCACGCTTGATGCGCTCTACGGCACCTACGACGATCATGACTATGGCCTGAACGATGGCGGAAAGGAGTGGGAGCATAAAGAAATGAGCCAGGAGCTCCTCCTCGACTTTCTCGATGTGCCTGCGGCGGCTGCCGTACGGAACCAGGAGGGCGTTTACCAGGCCTATACCGTGGGGGAAGGCAGTAGTGCCGTCAGGATCATTTTGCTCGACACCCGTTATTTCCGTGACGGTCTTGTACCCGCAACCCAAAAAGGGCACCGCTATGGCCAGAACCATAACGGAGATATTTTGGGCGAAGCTCAGTGGAACTGGCTGGAAAAAGAACTGATGAACAGTACTGCCGCCGCACACATTATTGCCAGCAGCATCCAGGTGCTGCCCCAGGAGCACGGCTACGAAAAGTGGGATCTTTTTCCGGCGGCCCGGGAGCGGCTACTGACCCTACTTGCCACCACCCGCCCGGCGCTGCCCCTGTTGTTGAGCGGTGACCGCCACCTGGCGGAATTCAGCCGCGTGGACGTGGCCGGAACATCGGTATACGAAATGACGGCCAGCGGCCTGACGCATTCTTACGAGGGCGCTGATGAACCGAATGCACATCGCATCAGCCCGCTGATTGGCGAAAAAAATTACGGCCTGCTGCACTTCCTTCCTACGGACGAAGGCCTTCAGCTGCTGGCTGAGGTACGTGGCATTGATAATGACAATATATTGGCCAGTATCGCCCTCGGGGCCGACACCAGGCCCGTGAACAAAGCGAAGCTATCAGCACTAATCCACCCAAAAGATGCAATGCCCACCCAGCTCAACGAATGCCCCGACAGCCCCAACTGCGTAAGTACACAGACGGAACAGGCGGACAAACTACTTGACCCCGTCGTATATACCGGAACGATGACTGAGGCCAGGGAAAAGCTGAAAGTGGCCGTCAACTCAATGTCGCGTACGAAGCTGGTCAGTGAGTCTGAGAATTACCTGCATTACACCTTCAAGGCTTTCCTGATCCCCTTTATTGACGACGTGGAGTTCCTTTTTGACGAAGAGGCAAAAGTGATTCATTTCCGCAGCGCAAGCCGGGTGGGACACAGTGACCTCGGGGCAAATTTACGCCGGATGGAAAAGGTGGTAAAGGCATTCCATGAGCAATAAATTTCATCGGAATGAACGGTTAAAATCCCGTAAAGAAATCGGCCGTTTGTTCGGAAAGGCCGGGCAGTCGCTCAATTCCTATCCGTTGCGGCTGGTCTATGTGGAAGCGGAAGAAGTTCGGGGCACATTCCCCTATCAGGTTGCCTTCGTGGTGCCCAAACGACGGTTTAAGCGGGCCATTGATCGCAATTTGATCAAGCGGCGTGTTCTGGAAGCTTTTCGCATGGAAAAGCAGCTCATCGGGGCGAAAACGCAGGTGCAGGGAGATGCTCTGGAAAAGCAATGGACGCCTCCGGCTAAGCAACTCGCCCTGATGTTCATCTACACCGGTAAGGAGGCGATGCCGCTGGCCTACATTCAAAAGAAGATGAAGAAGCTGCTGCAGCAACTTGCGGAGCGACAATCTTGAAGTCCCATCCGGATTCACATAAAAAAGCGATCAGCATTCAGGGCCGTTTTGCCTGAATGCTGATCGCTATAGCTTGTAGGTACAGATCACTACAGCTCTGCCAGCGGGCAAATTGGCTGCCAGCGCCCCATAATGAAATCATCAAAGAGGTTACCCGCGCGGGGTAGGTTGTTCAGGTAATCGTCAGCGCTTTGCCCTACGGACAGTCTGCTGCCAATCCGGCTGGAGACCAATGGTGCGGAGATGGAAGTTCCCGCCAGGAAGTTAAAGTCTCCACCACCATAAGTAGGTGTTTTGGCGGAAAGGTAGCTACCCAGGGTTACGAAGTTGGGGCTGAAGTTGGAGAACTCCTCCACACGCTCAACTTCCCGAGCACCGCTGCCAGGGATGTAGAGGTATGACCCTACCGTTATAACATTACCGTACTCCTGAGAGAATATGGCAGGGTACTGCGCCCGGCCATCCAGGTTTTCCTGGTCGTTGCCAGCCGCGGTAACCACGATGGTACCCTGCGATGCAGCAAAATCAATGGCACACGCCAAGGCGTCGGGCCGTTCGTCGGGGTAAGAGCCCCAGCTCATATTAATAATGTCACTGCCTGCCTTAGCTCCTTCCCAGGTGGCCACTACGGCACCGAAATAGGTAGACTGACCACCGGGGCCAAAAATCTTATGATGGATAACCGTCAGCGGTGCATCTCCCTCATAATTACCGATGAGTGCTCCTGCGGTGTTGGTACCATGACCGGTTTCGTCTTCTGGCTCGGCGTCGGCGTTGAAAAAGTCGTAGCCATACTTTCCTAAATCGAGGTAAGGAAGGGTTTTCACCGTTTTATTTAGGTGGTTGTCCCAGGCAAAATCCCAGGCACCTCCTATTTCAACACCACTGTCGATCATGGTGATTACCATCTGTTTGCCGGTCTCATCCGTAGAGGTCTTGCCTAATTCAAAGACAAGACATTCAAGAAACTCGGTTTGCTTGTTCTGATCCAGGAAATCAATATCCTGAAGGCCGGGAGTACCCGGTGCGGGTACGGAAATGATGTAGTCTACGTCTACGTAGTAGTCATCCGTATTTTGACGGGGGCGCTTTTTGGCAAGTGCATTGTCCGTTAGGTCGGGGTCGAGGCCGGGGGGGACATCCAGTGCGCAGACCATCCCTTCGGGGCTATCGTAGCATTCGCTTTCTTCGAGGCCAATTTCCTGCTTCCAGGAAGTTATATCCAGGTTGGGGTTACAAGTACCGATGATGACGCGCTGTGCTCTACTGCCATCGCAGGAAAGAATCAATCTTTCGAATTCGTTCTGAGGGCTGATGCCACGGTAGCCATTGATTGCTCCGCCTTTCGGGCTTAGGTTGTAAGCACCAAAAGCAATGTATTCTCCGCCTTGTTGGGGATCATCCGGAACGTAGGGCTCCACGTTTGTGCCTGGCTCAGAGGTAACCAGGTCAACCGTAACGTAAACATCGGTGAAGCCGTTGGTGCCGGTGATGGGGATGATCTGCGCCACATCGTTAGTGAAGATGCAGGGCGTTAGCGTCTGCACAAAGTCCGTTGAGCAACCTTCCACAGCAAACACCTGAATGTTTGCCCAGGCTCGGGTACCATTATAGAAATGTAGGTCAATGTTGCCGTCACTGGTAGGCTCGATCCGGAAAGTCCGGCCCCAGGGCGAAGCGGAGGGGCAGTCTTTGGGCAGGTCAGGAATGATGCCCTGCTGAGCTTCGTTAATCTTAAAAAATTCAAGCAATTCCGGAGAACATTCACCATCGCTGAGGAAAACCTCGGGAACCGTATAATCGCATTCTGAGGTTGGCATATCATCATCTTCGCAAGCGGCCCAAGTGAGGACCAGGCATACTAATGACAGGTAAAACAGTTTTGTAATTCGCATCGTGTTATAATTGAGAGCGGTAAAAGGGGATGCCAAACCAAGCAGGTTTTGACACTTTCACCGCTTTATGGGATGAATAGCGTTATTGTTACGAAAGATAGCGATTTTTTTGTCTACCCATTATAACGATAGTGATAAGCACACCAAAGTTCGTTTTGAAAGCTTAGTTTTGCCCGCCAACTTTTAGCCATCGTCCGCATGCCCCAACGTACCCTTCGCCTGATTACCGATACGACCAATGATGATCGCCCCATCTACGTGGCTGGGAATTTTAACAATTGGGCGATAGGAGAAGAACAGTACCAGCTTAAAGAGAACTCCAAGCTTGGACAATTTGAAATCAGTCTTGACCTTCCCGACAACATCAAACACATTGAGTATAAATATGCCCGGGATGGTTGGGAAGGCGTAGAGCTGGGCCAATATGGTGAAAATGCCTTAAACCACAGTCGCTACGTCGATAAAGACTGGACCATTCCCGACCGGGTAAATGTATGGGCTGGTGCGGGGCTTCGCTACCGGGAGGAACATCTGCCTAAGATCGTAGTGCTCAACGAATCTTTTGAAATCCCTGAGCTCATTCGTACCCGTCGCGTAGCGGCTTTATTACCACATGACTATTACGAAACGGATAAACACTATCCGGTGCTGTACTTACAGGATGGGCAGAACCTCTTCGATGAGCACGCTCCTTACGGCAGTTGGGGGGTAGATAAGCAATTGGCCAGTATGACTGGCCGCGGCAGGGGCGACGTCATCATCGTTGCCATCGATCATGCTGCGGAAGAGCGCATCAGTGAGTTCACCCCTTCCTTCAAAACCAAACTGGGAAGAGGGGAAGGCCGGCAATATATCCGGTTCCTCGCCGAAACTCTCAAGCCTTACATCGACGGGCATTTTCGCACCTTACCGGCGCCGGAGCATACCGGTATTGGAGGCAGTTCGCTTGGTGGCCTGATCAGTATTTACGCAGGTATTATCTACCCTAAGGTTTATGACCGGTTAATGATCTTCAGCCCTTCTTTGTGGGTCATCCCTCAGATCCCCTACAATATTCTCCGGCTCACCCACAAGTTCAGGGGGAAGATTTACCTATACGGTGGAGAAGCAGAGAGCAAATCAATGGTGCCCGACATGCTTCGCTTCGAGGAAGAGCTTAAGCAGCAGACGAAGTCTCAGCAGGTAGCGTTCAAGGTCGTAATCGACCCGGCTGGCCAGCACAACGAAGCACGCTGGGGAGAAGAATTCCCCAGGGCGATGGAGTGGCTGTTTTTTGGGTAGTGTAGGAAAAAACTACTTAATCACCACCTCAATCAGATACTCTTCCCCAAACTCGTCATTCAACCGTTTTCGGATCCCTTCGCGCACCATCGTTAGCTGGTTGCGCAGTGGCGCGTTGTTGACGTAAACGTAGAGTTTACGATTACGGACCATCATGTCGCGGGTATTATCGGCGACGTGCTTACCGAAAAACTTCTCCCACACCATTTTCGTCCGGGCCTTGAAATAGCCAGCTTCGTTGCGCTTGGTGCGCAACAGTTTCATGAAGGCGTCCTTCAGGGCGGTAGGATCGTTTTTTGGTGGTTTTTTCATTGGCACGTTTGGTGGTGAGTAGACGGTAGGGCGGTAGACGGTAGAGTTGTAGGAGATCAGTCTACTGCTCTACTAACTACCGTCTACATTTGCCCGGCCTGCTGCAATAAGGCCAGCTGCCCGCCGAAGGCGCGTTTCAGAATGTCGGGGGTAAAAACCTCCTCCGTTGGTCCGTAACCAATGAGCCGCTGGTTGAGGAGGATGACGTGATCAAAATAATCAGGTACGGCCTGCAGGTCGTGGTGCACGACCATCAGGGTTTTGCCCGCCGCGGAGAGCTTGCGTAATACCTCAATGATTTTTTCTTCGGTAGGAATATCTACGCCAACAAAGGGCTCGTCCAGCAGCAGCACTTCCGCCCGCTGGGCCAGGGCTCGCGCCAGGAAAGTACGCTGCTGCTGCCCACCGGAAAGCTCACCGATCTGACGATCCTGCAGGTTCAGGATGTCAAGCTCCCGCATGGCTTCTTCGGCCATGGCGTTGTCTTCCGCATTGAGGCGCTGGAACACCCGTTTGTGCGGGTAGCGGCCCATCAGCACGACGTCCCGTACCGTGGCCGGGAAGGTGAAGTCGATCTCGCTCCGCTGGGGCACATAAACCACCCGTTTGCGCACCTTTTGCACGTCTTGGCCCAACACCTGGATGGTACCCGTGTAATCATCGATCAGCCCCAGCATCGCTTTTAGCAAGGTTGACTTACCAGACCCGTTAGGCCCCAGAATACCATAGCGATGGCCTTCCTCGATTTCCAGAAATATATTATTCAATACCCGCTTACGGTCGTAAGAAACGGAAAGGTCAGCAACGGTGATGGCGTGGGGCATGAGTGAAGGGGAGAATGGAGGAGTGAGTGAATGGGAGAATGACAAAGAAACGTTACAGCCTGGCAGCCGGTTTTATCTGCACAGAGCCAGGTAATACCCATTAGTATTCTTACGCAGTTTCTAACTTCCCACTGCGGTAAACCCGGGCCTCGTAAGCAACCACTCCGAACAGTACAATTATTTCCAGCACAAAATAAGCGATCCCCCAGCTTGTCAGCTGCTGAAAGTGGTAAAATATCAATCCTACAGAAATAATGACATAGACGGAGTTGGCCAGGATGATGGCCTGCAAAAAAGGTAGCCATCTTTCCCGGGCGAAGTAGTAACAAGTCGAAGAGTAGAGCAAAAAGATACAGGCTGTGCCCGCCAAAAAGTGGAGGACACTGACCGGCATACCGGTATACTCCTGGATGGAGGGCAACACCAACCCCAGCAACAAGGCCGATAAAAGCGCGCCCAGTGCATCCAGCAAAAAGACGAAGTGCCTGGACATTATTTACGCTTTACGTTCTCCTCGCGCCAAAAATTTGGCCCGGTTCAGGCCTTTCGCCAGCACCCGCTCATAACTCTCTGGCATCAGACGGGTGATCTTATCAATGAAGCGGGCGTCGGAGCCAATTGTGATCCGGTTTTTCTCCCGCAAGATACCGGAGATGATTACTTCTGCAGCCTTCGCTGCGGTAGTGGGCGAGTTCTTCTCGAAGTTCTTTATAAAGCGGTCGTGCGATGCCTGATCAGTAGCCAGGGCATTCTTCGCGATGTTGGTCTTAATGCCGCCCGGGTGTACACAGATGACCTGTAAGCCCGTGCCCCGCATTTCCACCCGCAGGGTTTCGGTGAAGCCACGGACGCCGAATTTGCTCACGTTGTAGGGTGCCTGACCGGGAAAGCCCATCAGGCCAAAGACACTGCTGATGTTAACCAGGCAACTCTCTTTTTGCTCGCGTAGCAGCGGCAGGAAAGACAGGGAACCATAAATGACGCCCCAGAGGTTTACTTGCAGCACCTTCTCGTAATCTTCGATTTCACTGTAGATGACGGGCCGGATTTGCAGGGTCATCCCGGCATTATTGATCACCACGTCAACCCGGCCGAGGGCTTTACGTACGCTGGCGGCAAATTTTTCAAACGTTTCACGGTTACCAACGTCAAAGGCTTCCATGTATCCGCGGGCTTCTTCGGGGAGGATCTCCCAGGTTTCCGCCAGAGCGTCCTCATTCCAGTCGTTGAGGGCAAGGATGGCCCCCTTAGCGGCAAACTGCATGGCCAGCTCCCGGCCGATGCCCGAGCCAGCACCGGTGATGACAACGACTTTTTGGGAGAAATTCTTCATGGTATGATCAACTTTGGTGGGTAAGGTAAGCTTCCGGCACGTAACGCACCTATTCCTGGATCACCACCGCTGCTGCAGTTTCGTATTTTCCGAAGTTGTCATAACCAAAGAGCTTTTTGGCGTCTTCGCGGCTCAGTTGAATGTCCGGAAAAGTGTAGCCTTCCGGGCAGGCGTAGGGGCGGTTGGCCTGTAGGGTGATGCGTTGATCAGGGTGATCAGGAAGGAAGACTTCGATCTTCTTACGGTAGAAGATACCGGATTCACAGACGTTAGCGTAGCCGCTAAAGGGCTGGTATTCCCGCGTTGGGATGCTGACGCGGACCTCCTGCGACTGGTAAGCCCAGGGCCCCTTACGTTTGTTGCGCAGCTCGCGCATTTCGCGGGCGGAGGGGGAGTTGTAGTCGAGTTCGACCAGTTTGGCGGCCAGTTCGGGGTCCGTAAAATGGAAGAGGTCGTGGGTGTTTTTCAGCCAGTCCTTCGCGCCGGCGGCGGAGTAATCTTTGCTGAAGATTTTGCTCATCAGGGTCTCATCGTCGGCCATATCTTTTTCCAAATTGATGACGAGTTCGGCCTCGCCGTATTTCCAACGGATATCGGTGCTTTTGGCCTCGGTGCCGGTAAGGCCCCAGCCGAAGGCCAGGCCGATGAGCAGGCAAAGGCCGGCAAGCAAAACAGATTGGGTGGTAGACATACTATGGGCTTCGTATCGGAAAAGTCCCTAAATGTACGTCGCTAGCAGTTTAGTGTGGAGAAGGAGGCGCGGCCGCAGGTGCAATGACTGCTTTCTGCGGCCCGCCGGGCCGCCTTGAAAAAACATTGCACCTGCGTTCAGCGCCCGGGAATAAGCCTAAAAGCTACTCCCCGGGTTTTCCTTCTCGCTAAGAAACTGCTCCGTCTTCGCCCGCTCTACCTTATTGTAGAGGCGCTCTGATTCGTGCCGATCCCGGGTCACCTTGGCCAAGGTAAAACAAGCGCTGATGGTGAACACGAAGCCCATGGCGAGGAAGCCCTTGGCCGCCAAAGTGGCTTCCAGCAAAACGATGCCCGCAATGGTACCAACCGTGGCACAAACGAAGGCGATCCAGGCCATGTTAAAAAATGACTTACTGTTAGAATGGTCGATTATAGTATGACTCATATAAAAGAAGTTTGCGTGGTCAGAATAGCCGTCTGCCGAATCCCTTTACCTGACGAAGTCGGAAAAAGTTCGTCCGCCAGCTATTCAATATTGACCACTGGTTCAGGGGCAAAACTCCTACCGGGTTCTGTTAAAACCTACCCCATGTCGATGAATCGGGATGGATTATCGACGAGTGTTAGCGAATTTTCGCTGAAGTTGTTGTCGACAACTGCTAAGAATGGCTCTTTACCGACCTGTGGACGAAGCCATAGCCCTTAAATTTTAAGGAAAATCCACCTCTTTCACCAGGGAGATCAGTCATGGCCCCTGTAAGAAATTACTTCCTGGCGGGAAGTACTCAAACCAGCAATCCCCAGTTCCATCACGTCTCCGGCCCTGAGGTATTTTGGCGGTGAGAAGCCGAGGCCAACGCCAGAGGGGGTGCCCGTCGAAATGACGTCGCCCGGAAGTAGAATTAATATTGACGAGGTAAGTACGACTCAGCTGGCTAATGGGAAAACTAAATTGGATATAGAACTTAGCCTTAGTGCAAGTTTATACTTCAACACAGGATTGGGAAGTATTGGTAGATTCGGCCGGCTGGAAAATGGTAAGCATAGAATTGTCCGGACGAATGACTGAAGCAGGATAAGAAAACCTTCACTCCTTGCTCCCTTACCCCGCATTGCACCTGCGCCCGCGCGCCCTGCTTAGCGTGCCGAAGTACCCGTCATATTGATGAGCTCCTTGCGAACCATACCTTCCTCCGGAGCGTTTTAAAAGCTGCTTGTGGTCTGTATAATCAGCTGCAAGAGAAAACCCCTCCATGTTAGGACAATCCCTAAAACAATCGCTTCAGCAGAAGCTTAGCCCCCGTCAGATTCAGCTCATGCAGTTGATGCAGCTGCCGATTATGGAGTTGGAGCAGCGTATCAAAGAGGAGTTGGAAAGCAACCCCACCCTGGAGGAGGCCCGGCCGCTTGAACAGGAGGTCCCCGACCGGGAAGAACGGGAGTCTGACGGTGAAGAACGTAATTCCGAATATGACGACGATTACTTTCAGCAGTACCTCGAAGACGACCCCGGTAGCTATCAAAATGCCGGCCGTGGTGAAGAAGACTATGCCGCCCCCGGCAGCTATACCGCCGATGAAACGACCTTCTTCGAGCACCTGGAAAGTCAACTCAGTAACCTTGAGTTTGATACGCCACTTGATCGACTCATCGCCCGGCAGATCATCGGTAACCTGGATGACGACGGCTACTTGCAGCGCACTCCCGGGGCGATTGCCGATGACCTGCTGATCAGTCAGCACATCGACGTGCGCCCCTCCCGCGTGAAGGAAGTGCTCGCCACCGTCCAACAACTCGACCCGCCCGGCCTCGCGGCCCGGGACCTCCGCGAATGCCTCCTCCTGCAACTCAACCATAAGGTCGACAACGGCGACGATATCCCCGATATGCGCTTCGCAGATCTTGTGCTCGCCCAACGCATCATCCGCGATCACTTCGAAGCCTTCACCAAAAAGCACTACGATAAGATGCGCGAGCGGCTCAGCGTCGATGAAGACGAACTCCGCGACGCTCTCGCCGAAATCCTCCGCCTCAACCCCAAGCCCGCCAGCGGGCTCAGTGGCGTAGCCGGTGGCCGGGTGGCCCAAATCGTCGTGCCCGACTTCCTGCTCACGACCGTTGACGGCGAGCTCAAACTCAGCCTCACCGCCCGCAATGCCCCCGACCTGAAGATCAATGATCACTATCAGGAGATGCTGGCCGAATATCGCCGTAAGCAAAAGGAAAGCGGTAAAATGAGCCTAGCCCAAAAACAAGCTGCGGGCTTCATCCGGCAGAATATCGAATCTGCCAACTGGTTCATCGAAGCCATCCAACAGCGGCAGCAAACGCTCTACAGCGTGATGCACGCCCTGCTGAGGTATCAGGAAGCCTTCTTCAAAAGCGGTGACCTGAAAGACCTGCGCCCGATGATCCTTAAAGACATTGGCGAAATGACGGAGCTGGACATCAGCACCGTGAGCCGGGTGGCCAACAGCAAGTTTGTACAGACGGATTTCGGCACTTACTCCCTGCGCGAGTTCTTCAGCGAAGGCATGACTAATCAGGAGGGAGAGGAGGTCAGTACCACCCAAATCAAGAACGTGCTGAAAGAAATCATTGAAAACGAAGACAAGCGTAAACCGCTGGCCGATGGTAAACTGCAGAAAGCGCTCGCCGAAGCCGGCTACGACATTGCTCGCCGCACCGTGGCTAAATACCGGGAGCAACTCGGTATGCCGGTGGCGCGGTTGCGCAAGGAACTTTAGTGTATTCTTGTGGTCGGGTAGTCTTGTAAGCTCCGCACGTTGGAGGCGACAATGTGTTTCCGGGCTTCTGCTTACATTGAGCGGCATCCGGAGTGGAATGATATTTCGGAGGAGGTGTAGTGCATGCCCTTTCTACAACTACGGTCACGCATTTTGCCTGTCTTTTTTTAACACGAGCCGTGCTATTCTTCCTCTTCCTCTTCGCCGCCGCCTTTCAATTCTTCTGTTGGAGCGCCGTCCTGCGGGCCAGCTACCGGCGCGGGGTGGAGCCTGACCAGAGAGATCCGGCTTCCGGCACCGCTGCGGTGAGCGTCATCGTCTGCTTTCACAACGAGCAGAAGACCCTTGGCCGATGTGTTGACCGTATTCTGGCGCAGGTGTATCCAGGTGAGCTTGAGCTGGTTTTAGTGGACGATAATTCTACGGACAACTCCGCCTCCATCATCCACCTCTTCGAGATCAAACATGATAATGTTCGCCTACTACAGCCCGGCCCTACCCGCGCCGGCAAGAAGGATGCGCTGGCCTTTGGCATCGCCGCAGCTAAGCATGATTTTCTGGTGTTGACGGATGCAGACTGCGTACCGGCCAGTAGCCACTGGCTATGGTTTATGGCTGATCCGCTGCGACGGGGAACGGAACTGGTGCTGGGCGTGTCCCCCTATACCGCCGACAAGGAGAATGCTTTACTCTCGGCCTGGCAGCGGTTTGAAGCGACCTACGTCAGCCTGAAATACCTTGGTTTTGCGCGCACGGGCATGCCCTACATGGGCGTGGGGCGCAACCTGGCCTACCGACGGAGTTTCTACGAGCGGGCGGGCGGCTTTGCCGCCCATGCTGATCTGCCCGGCGGTGACGATGACCTGTTGGTGAGTGCTACGGCCCAGCGGGAGGGGACGGCCCGGGTGGTACACCCGGCGGCCTGGACGTACTCTGCGCCGCAGCCCAGCTGGCGGGCTTATTTTAGGCAGCGGGCGCGGCACCAGTCGGTGGGCATCCGGTATCCCGCGAAGGCGCAGTGGGTGCTTGGGGGGCTGGCGCTTAGTCACGGCTTGTTCTATCTATTGGGTTTTTACCTGTTGTTTACGCCGGATTGGTTGGTTGCGTTGGGGGCTTATACTTTTCGGTTGTTATTGCTCATTTACGTGTACGCGACGCCGTATCTGGGCGCGGACGCAGGTGCAAGGTCTCCCGATTGGCGCTCCGCGCCAGCCCCCGAAGGGGGAGGTTGGAGGAGCAAAGTATCCCTGCCCTTTACCGTTGCTTTCTTCGACGCCTGGGTAGGCCCGATGTACCTCTACCTGGCGGTGGCCGGCCTGCGGCCGGCGCGGAGTTGGTAACATCAGTCAAACCTTAATATTCGCCCCTCCTCATCAAATGCATTTGCTGATTCCAACTGCGCTTTCAGCGTGTCATAATCAGCGGGCTTAAGCCAATGACTGAAATCGTGCGCACGCTGCATCATTCTGATGTAGGCCATTGTGTCTGATTGCCGGGTAAGCCTTCTCAGATTCAACAGATAGTCCTCCCGATAAACCGTTGGGATAATAATTTTTGATTCGTGGGCCCGACTCAGTTCTGCGTTCATCATAAGCCGGGCCACACGGCCATTCCCATCCTCAAAGGGGTGAACCTCGGAGATAATAAACATCATATACAAAGCACGAGCCGCTGGTGATGTCAGGCCGGATAACAGTTCAAAGCCTCGCTCCAGTGTTCCCGCTACTTCACCGGGCAAAACGAAGTAGGTATTGCCTGCCCGATTGGCGTTAATTTTAAACTGACCGGGTAGCTTGGAAGGGCGAGCTCTCATTAATATCCGGTGCCGCTGCTGTAATACCGTAAGAAAAGAATCGATGGTAGGAATTTCATTCGCTAGCTCCCGGCGTTCACCACAGATTTCGAAGGTGGCTTTCACGTCATGAGAATCCTCGCGCTGACCCGGAATTATCTCGTTTTCGAAAACGATCTTTAATGCCTCCTCTACCCGGAAAGTGGTTCCCTCAATGTAGTTGGAGAAGTAACTTTCAAAGAAAGCAAAATTGGTGTAAGCCTCTTTCGTTTCTGTGTTCTCAGGTCGTGAAGGAAAGTCAATACTACGCAATGCGCCCACCAATGAAGTGAATAGCTCGAGCCTTCTGGAATCATAGGGCCGCCCGAAAGCCTTTGCGATAGCAGCCGGAGAGGTGAGGATGTCCTTTGGTTGGGCAGAAAGTAATGAGCCTATGATAGCGTCCAGTTTTCTGTGGGCTTTTGTCCAGCCTGCATCTTCGGCTATTTGTCTTGCGCGGTCTCGCAATGCTAGTAATTCGGACTCTCCCCGGGCGTTAAGAAACTGAAGAAGCCGATCTTCTATTTTGGCCTGCTCAACCACTCTTCTCTCATTTCCTCGTTTTCTTACGGGAAGGAGGTTCTCAAGGCAGGCACGTTCTAAAGAAGAAACGAATAAGTCTTTCGCGATCAGATTGTCATCTTCATTCGGGGGTGGGCCATCGGTAAAGTTCAGGGTAACTCCCGGCCATTTATATACTCTGCGGCTCTTGCCGGTTAAGTAGATGACCTGATTTGGGGAAGGCTGAAACTCAATGGCGCTTCGGTGAGAAACCTGTACGCCCGGGAAAGTTCCCGCAATTAATGGCCAAAGGTTTCGGCGAACAATGGCCTCGTCCGTTTCATCAAAAATGCTGGTGTAAACCCGTGGCAGAAGTCTACGTATTGCTCCTTTCTTCAATAGTTTCGCTAACTGATTAGCGACCTTTCTGTTCGTTGAACTAAAGAAAATTTCTGGTAAAGTTGATAAGTCTTTTTTGTGCATAAGGGAGGCAATAGACAATAAAAATAGTATTTTTTGCGCGTAAAGAGCATTTTGATAGTATTTTTTGCGCGTAAGGAACGATTTTAAGTATTTTTTGCGCATAAGTGCCGGCCCCAAAATCAATAACTTTACCCTCCAAACTCCTCTTTTGACGGACAATCTCTTTCCTATGCCCACCTCTCCCAACATCGCCTTTCCCCTTCCCAACTACAACCGTCTCTGCTTTCTCAAGAACATCATCAAGAGCCCCCAGATCGAAGTCGGGGAGTACACCTACTACGATGACTTCGAAACGGTGGAGAACTTCGAGGAAAACGTCCGCTACCTCTTTGAATTCATCGGCGACAAGCTGACCATCGGGAAGTTCTGCCAGATTGCTTCCGGCGTGACCTTCATCATGAACGGGGCGAATCACTTAACGGATGCCGTAAGCACTTTCCCCTTCGCCATTTTCGGCGAAGACTGGGCGCCGGCCATGGCGGGCAAGTCTTATCCCACCAAGGGAGACACCACCGTCGGCAACGATGTCTGGATCGGCTACGAGGCCACCATCATGGCCGGGGTGACAATTGGGGACGGTGCCATCATTGGGAGTAAATCCGTCGTGACCAAGGATGTCCCTCCTTACACCATCGTGGGCGGTAATCCGGCGAAGGTGATTCGCAAGCGCTTTTCTGAGGAGGAGATCGAGCATTTGCTCCAGCTGTGCTGGTGGGATTGGCCGGTGGAGAAAATTACGGAGCGGCTGAAGAGCTTGACTGGTAAGGAGCCGGTGGAACTCTGACTTAGGCCGGTACTTGCTTATGGGTATTCCTCAGTATCAGCGAAGAGATTAGGCTAATCATCAGCCCCAGCAACAGCACCGTAACGAACATCAGCACGGCCAGCGCCAGTGGCGAGCCCATCATGTCAATCTGCTCCATTAATGCGGCAGCGGCAGCGTCGTACTCCTCAGCGGGGAGCTCAGCTTTTAGGCGGGAGAGCTCCCGGTCGGTGAATTCGGTGACGAAGTTCGGATTAATGACCGTCGTGTAAAAGGCATCCGCAATGGCGATGCCCAGGCCGGCGCAGGCGGAGATGATCATGCCGATGGCCATGCCCCGGCCGAAGGAGAGTTGGCCGTTATTCTCCCGGTCGCGGAAGTGCCGGATGGCGAAGTAGACCAGCGACAGCGAAAGAATCATGGTAAGGTAGCCGACGATCTCCTGAGCGGAGTAGTCGAGCTGCTGGCCAACCAGCAGGCCAAGGCCAAATAAGATCAGCATGGAAAGGAAGGCGGCGGGGCCGTACTTGAGCAGGGTAGCTTTCATGGTGTATTTGTTTTGACACAAATTTGCAGTTATCGGGCTGGATTGCGGTCATTCTAAAGTACCAAATCGATGGATCTTTAGTGCGAATATCGCTTACCCTCCGGCTGAAGCCGGGGGTACAGCTAAAGAATCCCCATCGCCCGGGCCCGCTCAACGGCCTGCGTTCTCCGCTTCGCATCGAGCTTGCTGAGCAGGTTGGAGACGTGGGTTTTGATCGTGCTTTCGGAGAGGAACAGCGCTTGTGCGATCTCCCGGTTGGAAAGGCCAGCGGCGATGTGGCCGAGCACTTCATATTCGCGGTCGGAAAGGCCGAGGCTTTTTAGCTGCTCTATGTTGATCTCGCCAGTGGGCGATGGCGTGACTGCCGCAGTGGGGCTACGCCGGAGATAAAGACCAATACCCAAAAACAACAAAGCGGTTACGGCAAGAACGATCTCCACCTTCAGGTCACCTGACACCAGCGCATATTCACTCACCCGAAACAAGAGTAAGCAAGCCAGAATGAGGCCGCCGAAAACCAGGATGGTGTGCTTCATCGTTGGATAGTCCTTGGGAGCTAAGGTAATGAAAGGGGAGGACGGCTTGGTAAACACTGCTCGTTTAGCGTTCCCCTGCACCTGCGGCCGCGCCTATTTTGCTTAAAAGAACAGACCCTCAAAGGAACTCACCTCTCCGCTCCGCTGCGTGCTGAGCACCTTCGAGGTCTTCAGACTCTGGAAAACTATGAAGATACCAGCCCTCCAACATGCGGTAGCCCTCCAACACCTCCAACATGCGGCAGCCTCTGCGTTCTCTGCCTCCTCCGCGTCCGTCTGCGTGAACCTCTTCCGCTGCGCAGCAGCTTCTTCCCAATGCGGTAGCCCTGCCCCGCCTCCAAAGTGCGGCAGCCTACAAGGACCACAAGACCACCAGACTACTACCTCACCCACCGATAAGTCCCCTTCACCAAAAAGGTATTCCGCACATCATTGGCGAACAAATCCTGCGTCAGGGCCTGGAAAGCACTCTGCGAAGGGTCCGTCCCTCCGGAGGTGCCCTGCGACCAGACCAGGAAAATGGTGGAGCTGGGCCGGTATTCCCAACGCACGACCAGATTGGAACGGAACTGAAGGAAATTGAAATCCGGGTCGCCAAATTCCCAGTCAATGCCCCGGTCCGTATCGTCATCAATCTGGTAAGTGCCAGACTCTTCATTGAAGGCGACTTCGCTTTCCGGGAAGATGGTAAAACGATCGTCAAAATCCTTCGCCAGCGGATCATCCACGATCTTGAACTCATCGTACACGCCACGCGCCACGAAGGGCTGGGCGTAATACTGGATCGTAAAATCGGGCGTAAGGTTAAAAGTGGCCCGCATGGTGAGGCTGATGACCTGCTGATCGATCTGCCCGTGCATGTAGCCCGTCCGCCCATCATCAGTGAGCGTCGTGATGTACTGGTCGCGGCGCGTGGAAGGGTTGAAGCTGGGCTCGAGGTAGAAGGAGAGTGCGTCCGTTGGTTGGTAGTTAATTTCCAGACCTACCTGCCCACCCATCACGTTGCCGTCATAGCCCTGGCCACCGTTGAAGTAGAGGTAGGCGTTGAGTTTTTTGCGCTGATCCGTACCAAATCCACCGCCAAGCGCATAGCCCGGTGGGCGGCGGAACAACGGCCCCCCACGCAGCGCGTTGCGGCTAATGTCCTGTTGCTCCAGGTTGAGGAAAAACCGGAAGTTGTAAAAGTTCTTCAGCTGCCCCCATACGTTGGTGTTGTAGCTGCGGTTCAGAGCCGCTCCGCTCCAGTCCCAGCCCGCAAAGATGTTGTGGTTCCACTGGAATCGGTTAAAAACCTTAGTCGGGTTACGCCAGCGACGCGCACCCCAGGCAAAATAGTTGACCTGTTCGGTGTTGTTCAGAAAGCCGATATCGTTGAGCTCGAGACCGGGACTGCGGTAGGTAAGTCCCGTTTCGAACACCCAGTCGCCCTCAGACTCACCAATGGCCAGCGTACCGCCGGTACCGCTCAGGCGGGTAGCGCTGCTGTCTACCGAAAGGTGGTCCGCATCGGGGCGTTGGAAGTTGTGCTCAAAGGCCGTCTGCGTACGGGTGATGGCCGCCTCACTGCCCCGCACCTGACTCCAGACGGCATTGGCCCGCAGCACCCAGGCGCGGTCATCCCAACGGTGGACGAAGTCAAGACCACTCGAATAAGCGTTCTCGTGCAGGAAGTCGAGCTCCTCCGTCTGTAGGTCGCGGTTAACACTTGTGAGCATCACCCCCAGAGTCGTCTGCCCTTCGTTGAAGTCTTGTTGCACTCGCCCGACGTTGTAAGAGGTAAAGGGTTCTACTTGCTCCTTCGTCTCGCCGCTATTGTCAATCACGGTCGCAAATTCCCGCTCGGTGAAACTGGACAGCAGACCGAGCGAAAGACCGCTACGGGTCTTGCCACTCACCTTGGCTGCACCGAGAATGGTCGTATTCTCCGGCTGCTGGACGAAGCGCCCGGCACCGGTGTTTTCCGAAGCGGCTGACCCAGCCGGGCTGGGTTTGTTTGATGGGGGCCCAGGAACTGGCCTCCTGCTCGCGGAACAGGTTTCGATTTACCTGCAGTCCCCAGGTCTGATTCTCTTCCTTACCGAAGCGAAGTTGGGAGAAAGGTATCCTGGCTTCGGCGGTGTAGCCTTCATCATCGGTCTTAGCCTTAAAAAACCAGAAGGGGTTCCAGCTGTCGTCCCAATTATTGCCGTCATTACTGATGAACTCGTCTCCGCGCACACCACTGGCGGAAGCAGAGAAGGAGAAGGCCGTTCGCTTATCGTTGAAGCTGTCGAAGTTGATTTCTACCCAATCGCCGGGGAAATCGTCCCGTCGCCCGAGCCTGGCTTCAATTCTATCCGGGTCGGTATCGTAGGCCCGCCAGGCGACGTAGAGGTAGCGCTCATCATACAAGATCTTAAAGGCGGTCTCCTGGGTTACTGGCGCAGAATCATCTGGCTGACGCTGATGAAAGTCCGTTCCCCATTCCACCTGCTGCCAGGCGGGGTCATCGAGGTCGCCATCAATCGTCGGCGCGTCGCCCTGGATGCGTTGGGTGGTGTATTCGGGGTGGGCATCCTGAGCCGTGAGGGCAAAGGAGAAAAAAGCCTGCAGCAGCAGAAGAGAAAGGGAAAGTCTCATGGGGTGGTATTACTAACTACTAATGTGTTAGTATGTACGGGCGAAAAACGGGAGGGTTGCATCCTGGCAGAAAAAAAATTGTCGGAACAGCCATCTTAACTAAAACAGGCCCAAAAACTTTTTCCGACAGACGTTTTTTCGGTTGAGATCCACCACATCGATAATGTCTTCACTTTCAAAACGGGCAAGAAGCGCATCAACGCCCTTCTTCATTTTGAAGTCCATTTCTTCGCGGTAAAGGGGAAGCATAGTATAGAAGGTGATATGCTTACCTTCCTTAGTTTCAAGATGCATGAAATCATATCCAAGACTGAGTGATGGCAGTAGTAGTATACAGCCAAGTTGCGTATTGTTGGAAAATGGCTCTGCAGTTTCGCCGTTGGGAATTGTGTGTCCATAGCCAACCCAAGTGTTGAGTTGATGAGGAAAACGGGCGATGATTTTTAGCCAGCGGATGGGCCAGTAGAGCTGTTCGCTATTTTCATCGCCTTCCGAACTATTTAGAATTTCCGCTACGGGCCACTCGGGCGGTAGGAGAATACAGAGCTCAGTGTGTTGCATGGATAAGTGCTCCGGAATATCAGTCGGGACGTTCATTGGCCGGTCACTCATTCCAGAGGTCACCAGACTGTGATACGGACGTTCTGCACTGGGTTTTACCCAGTAAACGTCGATATGGACGGTGTCAGAAATGATCTCATGAAATACAGTTTCTATTGGGCCGATGTGCTTTTCAATATGCAGACTAATCTGTTCGATCGTCGCTTCATCTCCGATGGCAGGTTCGAAGGAATGCTCGGTGTTTTCGTCGTAGCGATATATGGGCGCGCCGCTTTCGCTCTTTTCGGGTTCTTCGTTTTCGTTCGTCATGATCAGATAGGGGTAGGTTAAAAAGGGAAAGGTTTACCCCGATTATTTGTCGGATAAACCTTTCCCAAAATAAGCAATTTTTAGATTACTTCCACTTGATCCCGCAGCCCGCGCTGGGGTACTGCTTGTCGGGAGAGGTACGCCCGGCCAGCAGGTCGTCGAGTGCGTTACGCAGGTCAGTGCCGTCAGGTTCGCGGCCGGAGCCGGGGGTGTTACCGTCAAGGCGACCGCGGTAGAAGAGTTTGCCTTCAGCGTCGAAGAGGTAGAGGTCCGGAGTGCAGGCAGCGTCGTAATTACGGCCGGCGGTTTGTTCTTCGTCGTAGAGGTAAGGAAAGGAGAAGTTGTATTTTTTGGCGAAGGCCGTCATGTTGTCCGGGCTGTCGACCGGGTAACGAACGACGTCGTTAGTACTGATGGCCACTGCGCCGATGCCCTTCAGTTTATAGTCGTTGGCTACGGCGATGAGCTCGTCCATGACGTGCAAGACGTAGGGGCAGTGGTTACAGATAAAAAATACGAGCGTTCCGGCCTGCCCGCTTACGTCAGCGTAGGCCAGCGGTTTTCCGCTGATGGTGTCTAGGAGGGAAAAGTCTGGTGCCTGGGTGCCGATGTCGATCATCGTGGATTCTGTAAGAGCCATGTTTTTTCTTTTCAAGAATACGCCTGAACCCTACTATGAGGTTCATTCTTAATGACTACTCGGAGTAAAAAGGTACATGGTACTTTTAAAACTCAGTAGCGGTTTTAACTGGGGCTGGCAGTCATTTGGGCGCAGACGCAGGTGCAGGGGGAGGTTAAAGGAGCGATGATTCTTTGCACCTGCGTCAGCGCCTTCTTGTCTTCCGGGTTCTACATTTAGCCGACCACAATGCCCAAAATATTTTCAGTAATGTGGTGCCCCGCTCGCTGATATTAGAGCAATGGGTAGTAGCTTTGAACGCACTAAAGAGACACCAGCTATGACTTTCCTTTGCATCTCCTGCTATTTCAAGGGCGCGCCCTTCCTGCGCGCCAGTAAGGAGGCCGGTAATACCGTCTACCTGCTCACCATGAAAAAGCTGATGAATGAGCCCTGGCCGCGAGAGGCTATTGACGAGTTCTTCTTCATGGAAAAAGACAACAATAGCCCGGAAAACATCGGCCACATCGCCGAAGGTCTCGCCTGGCTGATGCAGGAACGAAAGATCGACAGAATCGTTGCACTCGATGATTTTGACGTGGAAAAAGCCGCTTACCTCCGCGAAGAATTCCGGATTCCCGGAATGGGACAGACGACGGCCCGCTTCTTCCGCGACAAGCTGGCCATGCGCACCCGCGCCCTGGAGCAAGGGGTGCCCGTTCCGGCCTTCTCGCCACTGTTCAACAACCAGGACCTCGGCAAGTGGGCGTCAGAAATCGAATACCCCTGCCTGATCAAACCCCGCGGGGAGGCCAGTGCAACTGGCATTCAGAAAGTCCAGTCGGCTGATGAGCTTTGGGCTGCCATCCATGCCCTCGGCGAAAAGCGACACCAGTACCTCGTGGAGCAATTTCGCCCGGGAGATGTATACCACGCCGATGCGATCAGTGTCAACGGAAAGGTCGTCTTCTGCCAGGTGTCCCGCTACCTGAGTACGCCCTTCGAGGTGGCCCACGGCGGCGGCATCTTCCGTTCCGTCAGTGTGCCCCACGATGCGCCCGACGCCGTAAAGCTGCGCGCCTTAACTTCGGATGTCATGCAAGCCTTCGGCATGCGTTTCAGCGCCAGCCATACCGAATTTATCAAAATGGCTGACGGCCGCTTCGTCTTCCTCGAAACCGCCAGCCGGGTGGGCGGGGCCCACCTCGCCGAAATGGTCGAAGCTGCCACCGGCGTCAGCCTCTGGGCCGAATGGGCCCGCCTGGAAACCGCCATGGCCCACGGCGTAGAATATCACCCGCCGGGGCGCCGCTACCTTCAGTCTGGCATTGTGGTTAGCCTCTCCCGCTTCGAGCAGCCCGATATGAGCCCGTTCAACGACGAGGAGATCGTCTGGAAAATGGACAAAAAGCAGCACGTTGGTGTCATTGTCGCCAGCGAAAAAGAAGGGCGTGTCCTGGAGTTGTTGGATAAGTACGCTGGCATCATTGGCCGGGATTACCACATGGCGATTGCGGCTCCGGAGAAGAGTACGCACTAGAATTGGTCTTTTGGTCTTTTAGTTCTTTGGGGCTGCTGCACTTCGGAGGTGTTGGAGATCTGGGACTGTCCTGCTCATTAGCTACCTAATGTGTCTCATCTAAAAAAAAACATTCAAGTAAAAGCTGCGTGTAAATTGACAATTCTCACGCCTCCACCACCTCCAAAGTGCGGCAGCCCAAAATACCAACAGACCAAAGAACCAGACTACCTTTCGGCTACCTGAATCTGATCCTCCTCCAACAAGGGCTTCAACTGGTAGCGGAAGAATAACTGAGCGGTCGCCAGCACGTCCTTTTCACAGTAGACCGCAATGCGTTCCAGATCGTCTTCTTCCCAGAAGACGCGCCCTACCTGACTACCATCGATGTCGTCTTTCGGGGTGGGGAAGCCGAGAGCGCCGGCGAGTAATTTCAGGGAGGTGTAGGATTTGTAGTCGCCGAATTTCCAGAGGGTCATGGTATCCAGCAAATGATTGGTCTCCCACGGCTTTTTACCGGTGATTTGCAGCATTTTGGGCAGGGAGAGCTGGTTGATGATCATCCGGCGACACATGTACGGTACGTCAAATTCCTTGATGTTATGACCGCAGATGAATTGGCGGCTGGTGTCACCGTAATATTGATCCAGCATGGCGTTGAAGTCTTCCAACAGCTTTTTCTCGTCGCGGTCTGCAAAGGACTTCAGGCGGATCTTGAGGCGCTTGTCTTTGTCCCGGTAAACCGCCCCGACACTAATGCAGACAATCTTGCCGAACTCGGCGTAGATCGCTGCGCGGTCCACATAGCTATCGGCCTTTTCTTCTTCGGTCAGTTCTTCGCCATAGCGCTTAAGCACGCTGGGTGCTTTGTATCCCCAGAGGGCTTTGAAGTCATCGCTTAAATCACTATATGTAGCCTTCCCGCTGACGGTTTCGATGTCCAGAAAGAGGACTTTAGTGGCATCAATGTGTTCAATCATGCTGTTTTGCGCTTTGTACTTACAAGATACGCCTCAATACGCAATTAGTTGAATAAATTATGTTTTATTCACTAAATGCGAATTATTTTTCACGCTCTCCCAGCTTTTTCAGCGCTCGCACGAGGTTACCGACATTGTTGTTCAACACGAAGTCTATCCTTCGGTTGGCCCGCTGACCTTCGGGGCTTGCATTAGATTGTACGGGGCGGTACTCACCGTGGCTGGCGGCAATTACCCGGTTGGGGCTCAGGTAGTAGGTTTCGGCCAGCTCTTCGGAGATGGCGGTTGCGCGGCGGGCGGCGTATTGCCAGTTGTTGAAGCCCCGCCGGGGGTTGGTCTGATTGTCGGTGTGGCCAATGACGGAGAGTTTCAGCAAAGGGTCAGCCTGTAGCGCATCCATCACGGCACGCAATATGGTAGCTGCCTGATCATTGATCTGGTCGGAGGTGCGGCTTTTGAACAGCAAGTCTTCCTGAACGCTCAGGGTAACCTCACCGGCACCGATGGAAAGGGAGTAGCTGTTGTCAGGTACCATCCCTTCTACGGAGGACCGGACGACCCTGGCGGCATTATCAACTCCTTGCTGGAAGCGGTCGACAATTTCGTCCTGGCTCATTCTGAGACTGTCATAGGTCAGCTCGATGTCCAGCTTTTGGGCCCGCAATTCGGCCATTTGCTGGTTCATCTGAAAGTTGCTGGAGGTGAGGTTTCCCCGCAGTTGATCGAGCTCGTCTTCCTGAACCTTAAGCCGGTCTTGCAAACGGTTTTGGGTAACGAGCAGCATATCGTTTCCTCCGCGGCTCCTCTCCAGAGCGAGGCGGGTCGTCAGCAGGCTGTCTTGCTGGCGATCCAGGCTCCGCTGGCGCTCGGAAAGCCGGGCTTCGTAGTCCTGAATAATCTCCTCGTGGATTTTATTAGAAACACAACCACTAAACACAAGGGCAAATAAGGGAAGAAGAAATAGACGCATAGTCAGAAAGATGGGGATGAAATATTCCGCAAAACTATATCAGGCTCGGTCGTTGCAGGTTGTTTTTTTTAAAAAAGCTAACAATCCTATGATTTACATTGACAATGCGGAACCCGCAATGACCGAACCGCTGCTTCGCATAAGCACGTCGGCAAAAATGCCATCTTTTGCGGACGAAAGAAAGAGAACTGCTTTGAAAATGGCTCCGTTACACCGCCACCGGCTCAAAGAGCAATGTCTTGCCGTGTAGCCGCAGCCATTCGTCATACTCTTTGTAGTTGGGTAAGGCCCGTTCGACTTGTGCCCAGAAGCGGGAAGAATGATTCTGCTCTACGAGGTGTGCCAACTCATGAATAATGACGGCGTCCAGGATTTCTGCGGGGGCAAGTAAGAGCCGGGTGGCCAGGTTGATGTTGCCCACGTGAGAGCAACTCCCCCAGCGGGAGTAAGTGTCGCTCATCTTTACTGCCCTGACGGGGCGGCGGAAGTGGAGGGTGTTCAGTTCGTGAACCCGCTCGCTTACTTCGGGCAAGTAAACACCTCCAAAAAACTTGGCCAGCAGCCTGGGGATGATTTTTCCACCATTTACCCGTGGATCTTCCGGGTTGAGTCGAATCTCCAGATCACGTGGGCCCGAACGGAGGATTTTGTGATCCCGCAGACCGTGGCTGTCAACGCTGATCTGATAAGTGGCCTCCCGAATGGCAAACTCGTACTGACTCGCCGCTTCTACCCGACGGAAATGAGTAAATGCTTCCGGTTTGGTCTTCAGCGTTTTCCGCGCCCAACTCATCATTTCTCCGAGTTGCTTTTCCCGCTGTACCGGCGTTAGCTCTACGGGTAAGCGAATGATCAATGCCTTTGAGGTAACGGAGGCCCGGGTACCGTTCCGAAAGGCTTCGGTGATGATCTTTACCGGAATCCGAAAGTCATCGATTTCGATCATGTCACGCTTTTCGTGGACTTTTCGCGGTCTTCTTGCCATGCCGAAAGAAACGAAAAGATCAGGAATGAGTGAGGGTGATATTTCTGCGGAACCACTCCCGGCAGGCAATCAGAGAGGTCTCTCCGCTGGCCACCTCCGTGGTAAGCTGCCACCATACGGCCGAATTTCCCTTGCCCTGAGCAGGAACCTGCTTTCCGTCCTGCTCAACAATTTTAAGCTTTTTGTGGAAGCTTCCGCCGTTGAGCCTGACGAAAGTTCGCGCGGCCAGCAGCGCGGTGCGTGGGTTAGCATCTTTAAACAAAGAGCCAGTGGCAAGGCCGAACAAGTAAGCAGCGGCTTTATCCCCCAGCTGGGGTAGCTCGTCAGTGGCAATTTCTTCCAGCAGGGTGGTCAGTTCGTCTTGATCCGCCAGATTATCGGGCGCTTCAAACTGGCCGCCGTGTGCTTTGATGGTACGTTCGTTAAGGTGCGCGAGGTCGTTTTCGGTCAGGTAATCGATCATTTGGCCAATTTATTAAGCACGTCTTTCAGCGTAACGAAGTCTTCATCAATGAGCGCATCAATCTTAGCACGCCGCTGTTTAATGTCGTTCTGCCGGCCACTCTGGTTGAGTTGCTGCACGAGGGATTTAAGGTCGCTCAGGTCGGGCGGTGTATCGTTGATTTTCTTGCTCATATATCAGAGAACCGCCCGGGAAGCGGGGAAGTTTTGCGGCGCACACGCAGGTGCAAAGGAAGTTTTTAGAGCAAAGATTGCAAATGCAATAATTTTCATAGAACTTTGCTATTCAAAGTAAATCATTAATATGATCTCCCGAAGAACCTTTCTCCGCGCTACCGGCCTGCTCTCCGCCGGTGGCTTACTGGCGGGCCTGTATACCTGGCAGGTAGAACCCTTTTGGCTGGAGTTTGTCCGGCGGGACCTTCCCATTGTTGGTTTACCGTCTTTTTTAGCGGGTAAAACCTTGCTGCAGATAAGCGATATCCACGTCGGAAACCGCTTTGATTACCAATTCATCATCGACTCCTTTAAGAAAGCTTCGGCGCTGGAGCCGGACATTGTGGTGTATACGGGCGACTTCGTCAGCTGGGAAGACAAGCAGCAACTCGATCAGCTCCGCGAAGTGATGGGCTATGCCGTTATGGGTAAGCTTGGGACCTTCGCTATTCTCGGCAACCACGACTACGGCGATAAGTGGAAAGAGGGGACCGTTGCGGACGAGATCGTTGGGGTTCTGGGGCAGGCTGGTATCCATACCCTGCGCAACGAGACGGCCGCTGTTGAAGGGCTGCACCTTACGGGCATCGATGACCTGTGGGGCACCAACTTTAATCCCGAAGCGGCCACTGCTC
>ENA-ORXT01001084-ORXT01001084.1-marine-metagenome-genome-assembly--contig:-NODE-1084-length-38411-cov-7.946966_pt1 | contig 38411 bp, 15 predicted proteins | sample MGYA00237868_ERZ511482 | MGnify/ENA metagenome assembly ERZ511482 | reverse complement strand
AAAGAAGGCCGATGGAAAGGCTCTCAAATAATTGTACACCGTATCCTGAGATGAATCACTCAAGAAACTGGTTGAGATGTCAGACTGCTCCACCCGCAATCCTATCTGAACACTTAGTTTTTTATTCCAAGATTTAGATAAGGTACCATAGGCAGCGTAGATATTTTCTTTATAAGTAAAATCATCGGTTAATGAATCTATGGCTACCAATGTATTATCTACATTTTGCCTGACTTCATATATATTAGTGATCGTTCGTAGATTTCCGCGCAGTCCTGCTTCCACTTTAAATTCATTCCCAAACTCTCTCGAGAAATCTATTTGTGCAAGTTTATTGTTTTGAGATTCGTCAATGTCTGTCTGTTGGAAGGGATCAATGAGGTCACCATTTATGCTTTGACTGATGTTGGAATCTTCTTCGTCTCCTCTTTGGTCATATTGAAGTTGGATCGTTAATTCTTGTTTTTTATCTCCAAAGTCGTTGACATATTTTAAGGAATATTCCTCATTACTACCATCCTCGATTTCACGATCGATTCGTGTCAATGTTCGTTGGAATTCAACTTTATTATCTACCTCTAAAGAATCAAGATAATTGACCGTATTGGTATTGTCGTTAACGGAAAGCCCTAAGGAACCAGCGAAGGTCAGGGTCTGATTATCTGACAGAAATAGATCAAAGCCCGCTCTAATTCGACTATTGGATCCGCGACGATCTCTGTCCAATGTGTAATTTGATCTTCGATAATAGTCATCAATTAATTGTCGGCTTGTTTCTGTTGAAAGTCCGGGAGTTACGCGGAGGCCACTAGAAACATTTACAAAGAAATTAGTAGCGCCTTTTCTGTAGTTAACTTGAGCTCCAGCATTGTATTGCCACGGAAGACCAAAGCCAGCACTGAAAGATCCGTTGAATCCTTTTTGTTCTTCTTTCTTCAGTATAATATTTATGATTCCTGCTTGACCTTCCGCTTCGTATTTTGCAGAAGGATTGGTGATTACTTCTATCCGATCGATGCTTGCAGATTGTATCGTTTTAAGACCATTGAGATTACCATCCCGTAGGATGGAAGATGGTTGTCCGTTGATTAAAATTTTTACATTCCCACTTCCTCGCAAGTTTACATTCCCGTCTATATCCACGGTTACACTCGGCACATTATCTAGTACGTCCTCCGCAGATCCTCCACGGTTGGCTAGATCTTTTCCGACGGTAAATATTTTCTTATCTAACTTGAATATCGTCTCACTTTTTTCTGCTCGTATTTCAACACCTTCGATGACCTGTCCTGATAGCTTTAAGGTTATCTCCCCAAGGTCAATAACTGGTTTTCCTTTCTCAAAAGGGATCGGTTCGATAACCACAGATTCATAAGAAAGGAATTCCATGGTAGCCTTTAATTTACCTGGCCTGGACTTAAGTTCAAACATTCCTGCCTCGTCACTCAATCCTCCAGTGATCACCGCTCCATCCTCTATGGAACTTATGGTGATTGTAGCAAACTCCATAGGAGTGTTACTTTCCCCATCGATTAATTTTCCTTGGATGGTAATCTGCGGCATTTGTTTACCGCCACCTCTAGGTCCTTGCCCTCCCGGCCTCTGGGCCATCAGCATTGAACTGCAAAGGGAAAATGTTAATAAAAGCAGAGAGTTTTTCATAGCTCAATTTTACAATTACTCATATTTAGATAGCTAATTAGCCATAAAGTTGAAGCTTAGAATTAATTTTACTCCTAAATAATTTACTTTGAACAGTCAACCTTCTGCCCAAACTCTTTTATATCGATTCAATAGCTCCATCGAAGCTAATCTATTTGCTTTGAGGCTTCGTGAAAATAAGATAAGTTCACAGATTATTAACACCAATACAGCGGACTTATATAATCTGAGCGCGATCACCCACGATCTTTATATTCCAGCCGATAGATTGACCTTGTCGAGAAAGCTGCTGAAAGAGCATATCGGACATGATGCGCTTGAAACTGAAAATATAGGACTGAAGCCTAAGTCAATTTTAATTGTTCTTGGTTTGGTATTATTGATTGGACTATTGGTCGCTTTCGCAAATGAGAAGATTGGCATCTTTAACAACAAGGGAAACTTGAACGTGAATCATCTGCCTTCTTATTAAATAAGAAATTTTCCATTCTCATAAATTAAGTTTCCATCCGTATAAATCTGGCCTCCATCGGTCATATCCGTAATCATATCCCAATGTATATCTGATTCATTTTTACCTCCCGTCTGTAGATAGGATTGTCCGACGGCCATGTGAATGGTTCCACCTATTTTTTCATCGAATAGAATATTCTTGGTGGCTTGTTTAATGTTGTAATTCGTACCGATGGCCACCTCTCCAAAATATCTTGCACCCGGCACTTTAAATACCTCATCCAAAACTTCTTGACCCACTTCTGCTGACCATTCCATTACTTTACCGTCCACGACCTTTAATAAAATTCCTTGGACCGCTTTACTCATAAAGACTGAAGGGTAACTGAAGTACACTTGACCATTCACACTATCTTCAATCGGCCCTGAAAATACTTCACCGCTCGGCATATTAGTCCGACCATCAGAGTTCATCCATTTTCTTCCTTTCACTCGAAAGCTGATGTCTGTTTTGGGTCCTACATATCGTACAAGATCCACTTGATCTAGATGATCTACGAAGCGTTGTTGATCCTCTCTGACCTTAAGCCAGGAAGCTTCTGGATTTTCATCAAATAATCGGCAAGCATTGAAAACGAAAAAACTATATTCTTCTAAAGACATTCCTGCCATCTGTGCACTGGCTTGCGTCGGATACTGACATAGAGAACGCTTCAGAGTGCCTTCAGCGGTACGACGCCTATAATTATCAGAAATTGGCTTCAAGGCCTTATTTATAATTTTAATTTTTTCCGGGTCATTGGCATGGTTTTCCAAAAGATTATGAGGTGCACGGATCATCAGGAAAGCATCAAAATTTTCGATCGCATGAGCATTTAAAGTAGGCACATGTTTTAATTGATCGTCCTTACTATTATGTAATCTGATCCTTGATTCTTCACTAAAGATTAAATCGTACTCGACGATTGCGCCTTTTTTTATGGCTGCACGATAAACTTCTTTGACCAAGGGTTCACCCGCGGTAGAGCTCTTGATGTAGAGTTTTTCGCCCGTTTGAATATCAAGGCAATAATCCACAAGCAGACTGGCGTATTTTCTTAAAATCAGATTCATAATCTATCTTTTGATTACCATGTTTTCTTTTGGTAAGGATAGCGAATTTCATATTGCTTTGTTACCATATTTCCAAGCACCTCTTTGAAGGTATCCATGTTTTCTTTCTCTTGAGCAGAGATAAAGATGATGGGAAAATCCATCTGTTTCTGATTTTTCTCATAGAGTTCTTTCAAGAGCTCTTCCCTCGTCAAATCATCCAGAAGATCATCAAAATAATTTTTGCGATAAAGATCCAATTTATTAAAAACCATCAAGGTAGGTTTGGATTCTACATTCAGTGATTTTAGGGTCTCATTTACTGTATTGATATGATCTTCATATTGTGGATGACTCATGTCAACCACATGCACAACAATGTCACTTTCTCTAACTTCATCAAGCGTAGACTTAAAAGATTCAACCAGATGGTGTGGCAATTTTCTGATGAATCCTACGGTATCTGAAAGTAAAAAAGGCATTCGACCAAAAACTACTTTTCTCACGGTAGTATCAAGCGTTGCAAACAATTTATTTTCTGCAAATACTTTAGATTTACTCAGGACATTCATGATCGTAGATTTCCCTACGTTGGTATATCCTACCAGCGCTACCCGAATGAGTTCCCCCCTATTCTTTCTTTGGGTTTGATTCTGTAAATCAATTTTATCCAATTTCTTTTTGAGCGCAGAAATTTTATCTCTTACGATTCTTCGATCGGTTTCAATCTCTTGCTCCCCTGGTCCTCTCATTCCAATTCCTCCACGCTGTCTTTCCAAGTGATCCCATAAACCCCGAAGTCGCGGCAGGAGATATTGCATTTGTGCAAGTTCTACTTGAGTTTTGGCTTGTGCGGTCTGGGCTCTGCCAGCAAAGATATCCAGGATAAGGGTACTCCGATCGATGATTTTAATCTTAAATATTTCCTCAAGGGTGTTGGTTTGTTTACCCGTCAGATCATCGTCAAAGATCACCATGTCGATGTCCTCATGAATTTCAAGATATTGTTCTATCTCCTCAACTTTTCCTTTCCCAACGAAAGTACTTTTCAGTGGATGAGGTAATTTCTGAACATACCTTTTTACGGTTGTTGCACCGGCTGTAAGTGCTAGAAATTCTAACTCATCCAAATACTCATCTACTTGTTCTCGCGTCTGATCCCGAGTTACAATTCCAACAAGGATTGCTTTTTCTGCTTTCTTTCTGAGTCCCTTTTTCTTTGCCGTGCCAACATTCCATTCAGCCATATATCTTAATAATTTCTAGTGTAGTGAGAAGGTATTATAAATGGAAAACTAAGTGTATTTGAAATATTTATTTCTTTAAATTTCAGCGTTATCGATGATTCTTCTAGTTCATCTACTCCTGAAATTTCAAATTTACGCTCATAGCTCCCCATCTGTAGAGAATCAATGTAGTCAAATTTGGAGTAATCAGCAAGCAAGGTCCGCTGATCTAAATCTATAAATTCAGTAGAGGTAACAAACTCACTTTCGAGATCAAGAGTATGAGTTGCATAAAAATCATCGAAGCCAAGCTTGTATGAATAGTCAAGACTGTCTAGCTTCATTGAAATAAAACTTGCGTCTTTTGTTAGGGCAGAACCAGCCATTAGGTCAACTATCTGGGCTTGAGACAATCGAAGATGGGTCATTTTTGAAGTTTCTTCCAAAGACATTTTTTGATAGGATTTACCTAGTCTATTGAGAAGGTAGAGACTATCGTCTTGGATGAGTAAACGCATGGCTTCAAAACCAAATTTCTGGACGCGCATCCAGGCGGTTCTATCCTTGTGTAATCGCATAAGAAAGGTTCCAGAAACGTTCATTTGTGGACTGCGGACGATGGCTGTGCCTGAAGCTTCTAGATATTCGAATTCAAGATTTTGATTCTTAATGAGCTTTAAAATATCAGGTGCATTTAGAACCTCTGAATTATTGGTCACAACTTTCTTTTTGGTTTTGCAACCAAAGGAAAGGCTGACGACAAGAAACAGGCTTAGAAATCTAATTAATGTATTTCTCTTCACTTATTTTCTTTAATAGTAATTCAGAACCTCCACCGCTCATTTTGGCTTTATTCCAGGCAGCCACTGCCTTTTTTAATTCTCCTTGATTTGCGTAAGCGTCCCCTAGTAATTCTTGAAGAATGAAATCATCTTCTTGCTCATGTTTCTTTAAAAGGTTAATGGTTTCTTCAAAGTTTGATTCTTGAAAAGACTTCATTGCTTTTAGAACTGAAGTCTTCATTTGCGAACGCGGATTTTTAGCTGCAATAAAACCTGCTTCCTGAATCTGTTGATCTGCTAAGGAAAATTTATTGGCTTTTAACAAGGCGATGGAATTATAGAAATACGGTTCAAACTGTAGCGGGAAATAATCGATGGCGTCATTGCTTGTTTGCAAGAGGGTCTGAAAATCATTCATCTGAATTTCATTCTGCATTTTTTGAAACCAAACGTCTTTGATCCCCTTGTTCATCGATAAGGTTTTACCATAATCTTTATCCGCCTCTACATAGTTTTTCATGTAATAAAAGACGTCGCCTCTCAGCGCATAAACCTTAGCTTCTTCAGGATATTGTCTTACCAATTTATCTGTCAATTTTAATAACTCAATGTTTTTAGGGTCGGTTGGATCCGCGTTCATTTCTTGAACGTATGGGATCAATGCACTGATTTTATCATCTATAGAAACGGAGGTACTTTCAATTAATGGGACAATGGCTTTTAAGAATTGTTGGCCTGTTTCATTGTCTACATCGGTACTTAGGATGGCAAAATTAGCGTCCGGATTATCAGGGTCAATTTCGATCACCTTTTTCCATAATTCGATGGCTTTTTTGGTATTACCAAAGTCGGCATTCATTGCCGCTAGATTATTTAAAAATCTGGTGTTGTCTGGAAACTCCGCGACCAGTTTTTCAACAGCTTCTAATTGTCCCGCTTGATTATTGGATTTTTCATAGATATCCAATTTCCACTTGGTTGTCCGTTCGTATGGACCATAGAGCCCGTCGAGTACTTTTATGAAGGAGAGCGCCTTGTCATATTTTTTATCTTCATTAGCTAGGAAAACTGCTTTTTCAAGGAGTCGAGCATCAGTGGGTGATTCGGCAATGATGGTCTCGAGGTATTTCAAAGCTTTAGAATATTCATTGTTTTCTTTACAAATAACGATGGCCGCTTCATTGTAACCAAAATTGGTTGGGTCAGCGTTAATGGCTTTTTGTATAGACTTACTCGCCTTTTCATAATCCTTTAGCTCAAATTGTGCGAGGGCGATTTCATAGTGACAGGCATCGCAGGCTCTATCAAGTTCAAGTAAGCTATTGAGCAAATCTATTTGATCTTCGTATTTTTCTTGATACTTGGCAGACTGTGCATCCATAAAGATGGTCTGCATCTTCATGTCGTCTTCAGAGTAGATGCCAGGCTGAGCATACATCGCATAGTGATGGCTGAGAATGAAGATTACTCCCAGTAAAAATGTCCGCATTTGATTCTTTTAGTGTTCAGTTAATCCACAATGGTGATCTTTAGGGTATTGGTTCTAAACCTCTTATGTAGGGGCATAGAAGCCGTATTTACCACTACGTCACCTTTCTCTAACAACTTTTCTTCCTTTAAAATTTCAGAAAGATCGGTTATTGTTTCGTCAGTGGACGAAAATTTGTCGTAAAAGAAAGTTCGCACCCCCCAAACAAGGTTCATTGTACCCAACATTTGTCTCACGGATGAGAAGATAAAAATGTCACTATTTGGCCGGTAGCTGGAGACTTTAAAGGCCGTATGACCTGAAACTGTGATTCCAAGGATCGCTTTGGCGTTTATATCTTCTGCTAGTTTAGCGGCACCGAAGCAGATCACATCTGAATAGTACGTCGCTGATTCTTTTTTTGCTTTAGGCCTCTTACTGTGTAATTCATAGTGTTTTTCAGCCTGCTCAATAATTTTGCTCATGGCTGTCACTACACCGATTGGATGTTTTCCGATGGAGGTCTCTCCACTTAACATCACGGCATCAGCTCCATCTAGTACGGCATTGGCAACATCTGTAATTTCTGCTCTGGTGGGAGAAGGATTGGTAATCATACTTTCCATCATCTGGGTTGCAACGATTACTGGACGGCCAGCTTTAATGCATCGAGAGATTACATCTTTTTGAATGGCTGGAAGTAATTCCATGGCAACTTCAACCCCTAGGTCTCCTCTGGCGATCATCACTGCATCGGTGGCTTTGATGATGTTTTTAATGTCCGCTACTGCTTCTGGCTTTTCTACCTTCGCTATGACTTTGGCAAAATGTCCTGCCGCAGTTATTTTTTCTTTCAGTGCTAAAATTTCTGCACCAGATCTTACAAATGAAAGTGCAATCCAATTGACGGGTTGGGTCAGAATGAATGCTAAGTCCTTGAGGTCTTTTTCAGTAAGGCTGGGTAGAGAAATTTTAGTGTCTGGAAGATTAACTCCTTTCCGACTGGAAAGAATTCCTCCAAAAACTACTTTCAATTCTACCTTATCTTTATTGTTGGTTTCTGCAACTTCAAGCACCAACTTCCCATCGTCAATAAGAACCTTTTCCCCTTTGGTGACATCTTGGGCAAAATTTTCATAGGACATGTAAATGGCCTCTTTTGTTCCAACACATTTAGTGTTAACAAAGGTTATAATGTCATCTTTATCAAGCTGAATCCCATTATTTTCAATCTCTCCAACCCTCAATTTAGGTCCTTGCAGATCTGCCAGGATTCCTACATTAATATTATGCCTTTCATTAATCTGCATAATTTTGTTGATCGTGGCTTGATGTCCCTCATGATCTCCATGAGAAAAATTGAGTCTAAAAACGTCCACTCCCGCGAGGATCATTCCTTCTAGAATATCTTGCTCAGAGCAAGCAGGGCCAAGGGTTGCGACTATTTTTGTTTTCTGATGTTTTCGTTCGTTCAATTTCAAATTTTATGATGCTTATTGTAATAGTAACACAAAGATATTAGTAAAGTTATACATTAAACTTTACTCTTATACTTATAAATAAGCATTATTCATGGAACTATCTATATAGAAAAGTTGATTTATTAATTTGAATTGCGCAGAGTATTAAGTTATTTTGCGCCCGATTACTAACAAATAGCACAATTATGTCGAGCATTTCAGAAAAAGTAAAGCAAATAATCGTTGACAAATTAGGAGTTGATGCAGGAGAAGTCACAGAGGAAGCTAGTTTCACGAATGATTTAGGGGCCGATTCTTTGGATACGGTTGAATTAATCATGGAATTTGAAAAAGAATTTAATATTTCTATTCCTGATGAAGAAGCTGAAAAAATAACTACTGTAGGTCAAGCTGTTGGCTTTTTAGAGTCTAACAAGTAGACAAAAATTACAAAAAACAAAGAAATCCACATGGACATAGGTTCATGTGGATTTTTTTTCTCAAGAATCACCTACAATTCTGAGTTTAAGGGACGAAGTCAAGATTTAATCTAAAGACACTTTGATTCAGCATTTGTGGGGAAAGCCTACATTTTCGAGAAAAAAAATTAATTTTGTTGCATGAGAAGAGTAGTTGTCACAGGCATCGGTGCACTTACACCAATTGGAAACACAGCGGAAGAATATGCGAAGAGCTTATTGGCTGGTAAAAGTGGAGCTGCAGGTATTACCAGATTTGACGCCAGTCTTTTCAAAACCACTTTTGCATGTGAGGTTAAAAATTTTGAAGTAGAAGATTTTATCCACCGCAGAGAAGCCAGAAGGATGGATCCATTCAGTCAATTTGCAATGGTCGTTTCAGAGGAAGCGATGACAAATAGCGGCCTTGATCCAGAGAAAATAAACTTGGATCGAGCGGGTGTAATTTGGGGATCTGGGATCGGAGGCTTTGAAACAATTGAAGCTGATATTACAGAAGCGGCGCATAGAACTGGTGAACCCAAGTACAGTCCATTTCTTATTCCAAAATTAATCGCAGATATTGCTCCAGGTCATATTTCAATTAAATATGGTTTTAGAGGTATAAATTATACCACCGTATCGGCCTGTGCTTCATCAACCCATTCTATTTCTGCTGCCTTCGATTACATTCGATGGAACAGAGCAGATGTTATGATTTGTGGTGGATCCGAGGCTGCAGTTACTAAAGCTGGTATTGGAGGATTTTCATCCATGAAAGCACTATCACAGAGAAACGACGATCCGAAGACTGCCTCAAGACCTTTTGATGCAGAAAGAGATGGCTTTGTGCTAGGTGAAGGTGGTGGAGCATTAATTATTGAAGAATTAGAACATGCCAAAAAGCGAGGTGCCAATATCCTTGCTGAAATCGTTGGCTTAGGTATGACGGCAGATGCCTATCATATCACTGCACCGCATCCGGAAGGGCTCGGCGCAACCAATGTCATGAAACTGGCCTTAGCTGATGCAGGGCTTAATCCTGACCAAGTAGATTACATCAATGTCCACGGGACTTCAACTCCATTAGGAGATATAGCTGAAACTAAAGCGATCAAAGCAGTATTTGAAGATCATGCTTATTCGTTGAATATCAGCTCGACAAAATCAATGACCGGTCACTTACTGGGTGCCGCTGGGGCGATTGAAGCCATTGCAGGAATTGTTGCTATTCAAGAACAAGCAATACCTCCGACGATCAATCACTTCACCGATGATCCAGCTTTTGACCCTAAATTGAATTTTACTTTTAATGAAGCTCAGTCTCGGAAGGTGGACGCTGTTGTAAGCAATACATTTGGTTTTGGAGGTCATAATTCAACCATTATCATGAAAAAATTCATGTGATAGAATTGTGATCAAAAGATTTTATAATTATTACATATCAGATCAACGGAGTCTGGCAAGAAAGTTCAAGGATGTTCTTGGATTCGTGCCGAGAAACCTGAACTTATTCAAATTGGCTTTTTACCATAAGTCGATGAATAGTCAGAACATGCGCGTTGATATAAGTAACAATGAACGGCTAGAGTATCTCGGTGATGCTATCTTGTCAACCATTGTAGCGGAATACCTATTTAAAAAATATCCGACAAAGAAGGAGGGTTTCTTAACCAAGATGCGATCCAAAATTGTCAAGAGAAAAACGCTCAATAAGGTTGCAGAAAGCATGGGCCTTGATATGATTCTTTCAGAATACTCTCAAGGAATCATGAGTCAATCAATGCTAGGAAATGCTTTAGAAGCATTGGTCGGAGCTATCTATATCGAGTATGGTTATTCTAAAACCAGAAATTATATCATAGAGCACGTATTGATGCAACATTTAGATGTCCATGAATTGGAAGTGCTAAATGATAACTACAAAAGCTTACTTCTCGAGTGGGCCCAAAAGCATGGAAACGATGTAGAATATAAACTACTCTCCAAAACCAAGCTTAACAAAAGAGACCGATTTAAAGTTGGCGTCCACATCAACGGAAAACAAATTGCATTCGCAGAAGATTTTAACAAGAAAAGTGCAGAACAAACCGCTTCTTCTCTTGTTTTAAATAAATTGAATGTTCAAGAAGACTAGATGGATTCATTAACCCAGATTGTACTCGGGGCCGCAACAGGTGAAGTAGTACTTGGTAAAAAAATAGGCAACAGAGCCATGGTCTGGGGAGCGATCGGAGGCACCATTCCTGACTTAGATGTCATCTCCAATTTATTTATGACTGACATTGGAGCACTTGCCTTTCATAGAGGCATTACTCACTCTATTACATTCAGTATTGTCGGGGCATTATTTTTTGGCTGGCTGATTCATCGTATGTATTCCAGCAACTTTCATCCATGGGTGGCTATGGGGGCCAAAGTAATCGCAGCAGTGGCCGTCGGATATATAGTTCATCTATTTTTCAATATTATTGCTCCTGGAAATTGGATTCCAACGATCCTCATGGTTCCAATCATCGGATTTCTATTATATAGAAATTTTAAGAATAGATATATAGGTGTGGAAATTGACAAGCCAGAAGCGAGTTTAAGGGACTGGCAATGGTTGTTCTTTTGGTCCCTTATTACGCATCCAATTTTAGATTGTTTTACGATGTATGGAACGCAGCTTTTTGCTCCATTCTCGAACTACCGAGTATCGTGGGGAACCATATCCGTAGCAGACCCAATGTATACGCTACCATTTATCCTCTGTTTATTTATAGCTTCTAGATATGATAGAAAGAACAGCCGGCGGAGATTTTGGAATTATTTAGGGATCGGACTTAGTTCGGCTTATCTTACTTTCACTGTTTTTAATAAACAGCACATCAATGCGGTTTTTGCCGATTCATTGGAGAGACAAGGGATTACATACAATCGCCTCATAACGAATGCAACCATCCTCAATAATATTTTATGGACCGGCACAGTGGAAACGGATGATACCTTTTACCAAGGTCAATATTCACTTTTCGATACCTCAGATATTGTGTTTACAAGCATTGAAAAGCGACATGACCTCCTAAATAGCCTAGATGATCCGACCATTCAAACGCTTCGTTGGTTTTCAAATGATTTTTTCAATATCACGCCGATCTCAAAAAACAAGCTACAGTTTAATGATCTGCGTTTTGGGACCTTTAGTGGCACAGGCAAAGATCCAGACGATTTCATATTTAAATTCCAATTGACTGAAAAAGAGGATGGAAGCTATGAAATGAAGGATGCGCAGGGAGGACCTCCTGAGGGGGGTGAAAAAGAGATGATGAGTCAGCTAATCTCTCGAATTCAAGGTCGTTAAGAGCTATTATGCCCAAGTAATATTAAGCTTTATGCATGCTCATATCTTAACTGTTTAAAAATTGAAATAAGTGGCTAACTTAGCATAAAACACCGTTATCATTGGGTTTCAGCCTAAATCTGTCGTAATTCCCGATTGAAAAAAATCTTAATATTTTTGAAATTAATCTCTTCAAGGCTCTGATATTTCTTAAAAAGAATCTACATTAGCTAATATTCTTAAGCAATAGTTAAAGTGAGGCATAATTACCAAAATTATGTCTACTTGCGAGAGGGAGCAAGACATTGTTCCCTCTCTCTATTTAACCCATCAAAGAAGCTTGAATACACCAAAAATTATCATAGGTCTTGGCTTATTGATACTTACCATCGGAGTCCTTTTATATTTTTTTCCTAATGCTTTCAGATGGGTAGGGAACCTGCCTGGTGATATTCGAATAGAGAAAGAAAATAGTCAATTCTACTTTCCGATCACCACCATGATATTAATTAGCCTTGCGGCAAATTTGATTATACGCTTACTGCGTTGAAGATATTCCTCATACAAATTATTGTTTCTTTAGGCCTTTACCGTTATCTTAGGAAGGTGCACAAACTTTCCATGTCCATCGTTTTCCTAATCTGGCTATCAGGTTTACAGCCAAGTGCCTTTGTCATTCCGAGGCACCAGGTAAAGCTTGTGATAGACGGAAAGGCAAAAGAGTCCGTCTGGGATAAGGCTAAGAGCTTTGAAGAATTTCTGAGCCCATGGGATACACTTCAAGTACCCGCGACTTCTTTCAAGACCTTCTGTGACTCCAGCCACCTTTACTTTTATTTTAAAATTAAAGATTCCCAGGTAATTTGTTACGACCACAAGGACCTCGCGACCGCAGTTGAAGGTTCTGATCGTGTGGAGTTATTTTTTGCTAGTAACGACTCTTTGAGCCCTTATTATGGACTTGAAATTGATGCTTGTGAAAGATTTATTTCATTCAAAGCGCATGGTTATCGTCAATTTGAAGAAAACTGGGAATTTCCGAAATTTGGGACTGAGGATTTTAAGATCCGAGGCTATAGAAAAGGATATGCGGTAGAGGGTAGAATCCAACTTAAGGTTCTTGAAGAGCTTGATATACTTCACAATGGTTCAATGCTTATAGGTCTTCACAGAGCAGAATACCATAGAGCAGGAAAATTAGACAAGGTCCGCTGGTTAAGTTGGAATAATTATACCATTGACAAGCCAGATTTCCACATAAGAGAAGGCTTTAGAATGGTACAAATTAAGTAACGTTATGTTAATGTTCCACAAAATAATATGGTTAATTTTAAAATGAAACCATCGGTTATGATTAAATTGTCAAAAAAATAGCTATCCAAATTAGATTTAAATTATCCACTTTTATATTAATCGCTTTAGGCTACAGTAACGTTGCTACAGGTCAGTCAGAAATCTATACACAGACGATTGAACAATGTTACCAGTCCGCTGATTTCAAAAAGGAAAGATATCGACTTAAGAATGAGCACAAATGTTACGTTGGATTAGCGGCGCCCAAATTCCAAGCGCATACAATCGAAGGTGATACTGTCAGTTCCGAAAGATTAAAAGGCTCAGTTACGGTTTTAAATTTTTGGTTTACCAGCTGCCCTCCGTGCATTGCTGAGATGCCAGGCATGCTTGAGGTAAGTCAAAAATTTGATGGCAAACCCGTAAGATTTATTGCTGTTGCTACAGATAAAGAGAAGGCCATTCATCGCTTCATACAAAAGCGAGGGACTTTCGGTTTTGAGATAATCGCCAACCGTCCAGATCTTATCTTTGATATTTTCCAAGCCAAGTCTGGTTTTCCTACCACCATTGTTTTAAACCAAGATGGCGTAATTATAGATTATTTTTCTGGAGGTTATGCTGATTTTAGAGCTTCCCGGCGAATCAGAAAAAAATTAACGAAGTCTATTAACGCTTGTCTTACGACAATTAAATTATAATTGGCTTCAATAATTTCCCCGGAGCAGGGGTTGAGGGCTGCGGATGTTTTCTCAGGGTCGAGACATTGGGCTGCGAATGTTTTTCCAGGGTCGAGAGCGTGGGCTGCGGATATTTTTCCAGGGTCGAGACTCTAGGCTACGGATGTTTTACCAGGGTCGAGACCCTGGGCTACGGATATTTTCACAGGGCCGAGACTCTGGGCTACGGATGTTTTCCCAGGGTCGAGACCCTGGGCTACGGATATTTGACTCCTATGGAGCCATTCCGTTTTATGAAAGCTTTTCACATTGTTGAAGGCTCTGGGCTACGGATGTTTTTCCAGGGTCGAGACTCTGGGCTGCGATTGTTTTCCCAGGGTCGAGACCCTGGGCTACGAATATTTGACTCCTATGGAGCCATTCGGTTTTATGAAAGCTTTTCCCAGAGCCGAGGGCTCTGGGAAAAGGATATTTGAAATCTCTAAATAATTCTAATCTACTCGAATCATTTTTATAGATTTAGATTCTGTTCCGTACTTCATTGTAAGTGTAGCCATTCCTTTAAAGTTTCCGACATCTGACCCAGACATCAAAAGCTTATGTTTGCCTTCTGTGTAGATTGAGCTTGTGCTGAAGAGCAATTTACCACTTGAGTCATGAAGTAAAAATTCAACCATTCCTTCGGCAGGAATTGAAAATTCAATCTGTGTTCTGTCAATAAATGGATTCGGATTATTCTGAGAAAGTTTAAAGACTGGCTTAAACATTTCTAATTTATTCCCTACAACTTCTTCTCCATAAGCATTGTACGCTTCCGCAAAAGTAATTTTAGAATTGATATCTAGAGCTTCTTCTAAGTTGCCATTTGCAAGAGCGACAAAATGAAATTGAAGCTTCGCCTCAGGGTTCCATATCTGTAGCAATGGATCATTCCAACTCACACTTGTGAGCTCATCGACAGAATTAAAGTAGTCGTTTTCCCAATATGCTCCTTCAGCGGTTAATTTTGTCAATTCAAGGCCAGAATGTTCAAGGGTAAATTGGAAACCTTCTAACTCAATCGGAGTAGATGCTACTAATTCAACAAGGACTTCATCTCCTGCCGTGAATTCTTTATTAATAAAGGTCCAACTAATTTTATCATCTCCCCTCACCTCGCTCACTGCATTTTGTAAATTCGTGATGGCTGTAAAGTTGACATCACCAATTTTCACTCCAATAAAATCATTTTGCATCGCACTAGGATCAACATCGAAAAGTTTAATATCCTCGTCAATCGGCCAAACATTATCCATGAACATCACTGCGCCACCATCAATAAATCTCCAACTTTCATTGTCAGGGAAAGTTTCGTATACGCCTAATATAAGTTTCCTTAGAGAAACTATATCCACAGAAGAAACACGTTCATCATTGTTTATATCTGCAGCAACCAACTGGTATGGGCTTTCAAACTCTTCTATACCTAAGACATATTTCTGAACCTTTATGATATCTAAAGTAGAGACTCCATTTTTATCTAAGGTGTCTTTCCCTACTTCTAGACGGTAATCATTTCCTAGTAGAATATTCTCGAAAGAATAGACACCCAATTCATCAGACATGAGGTCACCAATAGGATCACCGCCAATCATATCTAAGGAAACTTCAGCTTCCAATATGCCTTCTCCTGTAGATGTACCAATCCGTCCTGCGATCATAGGTGCAAAGTTTCCATCACATGAATTGGTCTGATCTATCAGTGTAAGTTGAGCCTGGCAAACACTAAAATTCCCAAACTCATCCCAGACATACATGTCTATCGAAACAACACCATTATTACTTGCATTAAAATCATCGCAAGTAAATGTCTTAGAGGTACAACCAGAGACCGGATTAAACGTCGGATCTAGGCTCGGATTTTCCTCTGTAAATCCAAACAGAAGATCTGCTGTTGCTGTACAATTATCTGAACTACTTGCATCAAAATCACAGGCCCAAAGCGTTACCTCCCCATTCACCATTACACCGGTGGAAAGATTTAAGCAGGCTGCAGTCGGTGGTTTAGAATCTTGCACTTCGAAGTATGAAATACTTGTCGCTGTATTTCCGCATCCATCGATGGCAGTCCATGTAACTTTATGTAAATCTGTAGACACTGAAATAGATTCAGGTATCGTTATTTCTATCATTTGACCTGGAGAAGTTTTCCCTACATAGATGTCAGGAACTCCATCTCCATCCGTGTCATCAAAGTCATTGTCTGAACTTACGACCAATCCACTGTACTGGAAGTCGTCGGTACCATCATCATCTAAATCAACAAAGATATTCCAGCAGATGCTTTCGCTCGGGCAGGTACTTCCTGAATCATCCGCAGACGCAGACAATTCAATGGTCGCTTCACAGTTGTTGCCTTCTGTTATAAAGTTGGCATCATTCACTTGAATTTCTGGAGGAGAGTTGTCAATGACCTTGATCACCTGTGTATCAGTGTACTCTTCACCAGTACACCAGTTTCTCACTTTCCAGTAATTCAATATTTTGTAACATGCATCCTCCACAAGATTAAATGTATCTGACTCTAGGCTTATGCCTAGTTGGTCACATAACCCTGCTCCGATAAATTGCGGTTCATTGTTTGGTTGAACATCGTTGCAATCGCCTTCCCAGTCAGCTGCCCATAGTATGTCAGATTCCATAAATGTATCTGGAGAGAATATGGTAATGATCTGATCACATTCAACATTTTCAGTTCCCGTCGGAATGATCCACTTTCTAATGATGTATCCTAAATTGCATTCGGCAAGATTGGTTAAATCATCAGTATAGGTGGCATCAATTATGTTACACACAAAGCCTACCGCTGGATTTCCTGTCAGTTGTAAATTTGTATAATCCTGTCCGCACATCAAGGTTACATCTGGTGGACATTGAAGATCTGGAATGGACTTATCCTGAACGGTTACTTGAACCATACATTCTGTATAATGATCTCCGAGTGTTCCAAACTCGCCATCATAATCGGCATCATCCCAAACGCGGAGTGCAACCATAAACGGTCCTCGATCTACATCTTCACAACAGAGCGTAATGTATGGCCCTGGCTCTAAATCCATCTCATCGTTGCAGAAAGATTCTAATCTATAAATCTGAAAGTCAACCTCTGTGCAGTAGTCAAAAGAACCATCATCTAGGACCTCAGCATATAATTTAGAGGTTCCAGAATTTGAGAGTGAAACAACAATGTTACCTTCACAAATAGCATTCGGTTCTTGTAAATCTTCAACATAGATATTGAAATCACAGGTTCCAAAATTACTACACTGATCCTTCGCTCTAATTTTTACTCGATGTTCGCCTGGAACTAAATTTGTCAAATAATATTCGCCACTTCCAGTTGGACTTTCATAAACAGTCCCTGGATTCACCGTAACGAATAATTCCTGAATGGTTCCACACTCATCGTAGATGATCGGTAAATATTCATTAAGATATAGGTCTGCTTGACAATTGATAGTTCCTGCGTTGACGGTGAGATCTTCCGGGCAGTTTTCAAAAACTGGAGGAACATCATCAAATATCTTTATGAATTGATATCTCTCAATAGGATTCTCTAGATGCTCTTGATCTTCGCACATATCATGAATTACCCATCTTCGTAAAATCTCGTAAGATCCTTCACAATTATTTAAAATTAAGTCATCATAATTCCAGAAATGCGAGCAAAGACCATCTCCAGTATTCCAAATCGGAATACCACCTATAAGTGGGTACCCCGTTTCATCAGGATGCGTCAAATCAGGATTAGCTGCAATCTCATCGCAGGTATATGTTTCCGTAAGAATTACATCCTCCGGTATGACCACATCTGCCAAATTGAAATCCATGATGGTGATTGTCTGTTCGCAAGTAATCGTATTCCCTGATTCATCGGTGATATACCAAGTACGAATTAACATTGCTGCCGGATCTTCACACATGCCCATGTCAAACAATTCATCATCGTAATTAAAATAGATTTCTTGTTCGCAAGTTTCCAACATTGGCACTCCGGTAATGGAGGTGTCATAGGTTTGGTTGCAACTTATTTCAATATCGGCTGGACAGACGACCTCCGGAATCAATTTATTTTCGATGGTCATGTAAGCCCAACAACAATTGCTGTCTCCGCAGTTAATACATACTTCAACGATGATCTGTTGTCCAATGTGTTCTTCCGTGACTATATTGGTTCCGTCTGCAGAGGTTCCGATTTCCTCCCCCCACTGATCTGTCAATGTTATACAGAAATCTTCTGTACAACCATAGCTTTCATAATCAGCAAGAACCATTTCAGGTGTAATAACTGCCATACAATCTGGTCCAAGACTTAGGTTTAGATTTCCGACACATACGATGGCATCACCACTGCTTGAACCACCTACTGATTCTACAACAACATTAAAGTCACACTCTGATGAGTTTCCTGCGGCATCCATCATGGTTAATGTGAACGTATGTTCACCTACTGGTATTCCGTCAGGAAAATCTGGAGCAATGGTATAAGTAATGTCACCACAATTATCTCGCAATGAATTAAGATCCAATTCTAAGGCAGACATTGGAATGGCACAACTACTACTTGTTAATTGGAAGTAGCGGTCTTCACAATCCTCTGGCGCAAATACTGGAGCTAGATTATCAACAACAGTCACATCAAAAGAGCAGATCGATTCATTTCCAAATTGATCTACGGAGGTGTATAAGATTGTTGTTGTTCCAACTCCAAACATTCCACCAGTAAATGATCCTTGAGCGAAGTCACCAAAAGAAAGTGGTGGGTCGGCTCCGTCTGGTGATTCAGATTCAAAGGTCATGGCTCCAAAACAGCAATTATCAGAGAACATTGGATGTTGCCAATTAAAATTGGCGCCACATTCCCCGTCTTGAACTTCTAAAACCATGTCTTCTTGAGCAAATGGTACAAGTGTCAATATTTCTAGGGTTGCTTCAAAAACAAACCCCTCATCAATTCCTTTATCTTCTATTTCTAGCATCCATGTACCTTGCGCACTTTCGTTGAAGAAGGTCTTAAAGGACTCCATTGGAGCGTACATTTGACCACCACCTGGTGGATCGCAGAGCACGGTTCCCATCTGTTCATCGGCATCGTCGTCAAAGGAAACAGAAACACTAGAACTTCCAGTACAAGATCCTGCAAATAAGGTCACACTGGTTCCTGTAGGACTAGTCAAGCTAGCGATAAGATCATCGATATTCGTAAAGCTAAAGACTAGATCCATCAGGTGAATGTCACCCACAGTCATATCGTCATCCACTACAAAACTGATCTGCGTACATCCATCCAAGATTTCTACTGGAGCTGTAATTTTATAAAACGAAGTATCAAATTCTGCACAGAAAGGTGCAATATTATCTATAATATTTACGGTAGAGCTACAAAGGCTCACACCAGCTTCTCCTTCTTGCAATCCAACGGTTGTACCATTGGATGGGAAAATTGTAAGATTTGGATTTAGATTTTCAAAACTTCCTGGCAAACAAGCATCTGCCACCTCAAAATCAACTTGACTGTCATGATCCCAGACATATAGTCGATGGAAGTCTTCGCCGTATAACGTCCCATTAAAAGTATAGTTGACTGCTGGATGTCCGTTGATTGAAACTCCGTCAATGACTCTTCCTACAAACTCAATATAGTATCCAGCTGGAGTCCCGGAAGGAATGTTGGAGAAGTAGTGGAAGTATACATCGCCGGGAGCTAGCACAGTACCATTCGGCACATTGTGTGTTTCCGTTACTGGCAATTCTCTAATTATATCTAAACAAGAAATATCCAAATTGGCCGGACCAAAATTGGTGATCTCGACGCCGGTTACATTATTATCTTGAATCACCTCAGTGATTAAAAGAATTGGTTGATCAATCGCTGCATAATTCAGAACATTCAATCCTTGTGGGAAATAGGAGCTACTGGCATCTAGCACACCGCTAGAAACAATCTGATCGTTCTCCGCGATGATTTCATAAATGACAGAAAGATTATCTGGGCAATTTTCTTCGATGGCCATTGGAGCTAGATTTTCGATGTAGCTTCCGCAAATTTCTGTATCTGTAAAGGCATCTATATTTTCTGGACATTCAATGGTCGGTTCGGTATGAAAATCATTGACTATTATTTTCAACTCGCAATAAGAAGTATTTCCACAATCATCCTCCGCTACATAGGTCAAGATTGTTGTCCCTACAGGGAAGAGGTCACCACTATCTAATCCAGTGTCATCTTGTCTTGTAATTACTACCGTTCCTCCACAATTATCTTCCGCTGTTGGCAATTCAAAATTTGCGTAAGCAGTACACCATTGATCTGGTGCATTGACAATTACTGGTGGTCTAGGACAGTTTACAAATTCTGGTGGCGTCACATCTCCTACCCCAAATCTGTGTTCGGTTGTCGATAAATTTCCACAGTCGTCGATGGCTGTAAATAATACATCAACGTATCTTGTATTTCCGCACGTGAATATCCAATTGGCAGGATTGTAATTATTAATCCATTGGATGCCACCACAAGCATCACTTGCGGTCGCACCCGCATTGTTATCCAACCAAAAATCAAAATCTGGGAAGTTACCTAGCGGTGGATCATCACATTCTTCCATCGCCATATCCTCTCCTGGATCGATGATAGGATTACTCGTATCTTCAATCGTGAAGGTCGCTTGCTCAAAAGAGCTGTTTCCACATTCATCAATAACTGTGAAACGATAAGTGCTCACGTTCGTAATTCCACAATTTTCTTCAAAGGAAATTAAATCATATTCCCATAAGAAGGTTTCAGAACAATCATCCGTCGCATACAGACCTCCGTGATCATTTAACCATGCGTCAAGTTCTGCATCATTTCCACTTCCATCACACTCAACTACTGTATCAAATATTCCGTCAATTTCTGGATCGGTCGTATCTTCTATGATGAAGGCAGCTACTGTATTGACTGAAACATTTCCACACGCATCTGTTGCTGTAAACATGTAATTATGTGTCGCAGTTGAGCCACAGTTATCTTCTGTATTCATTAATATATAATCCCAAGTAAGACTTGCAGAACAAGCATCACCAGCGATGGCTCCGCCATGATTGTCTAACCAATCTTCTAATTCCAATAAATTTTCTGCGCCGTCACATTCAACAACTTCATCTTTGGCAGGAGTTGTAATGACCGGAGGCACATCATCCGTAATGCTCAATAGCGCAGTTGCTGACGTAGAATTACCACAAGCATCTGATGCCACAAAAGTTACGGGTACGCCGCCTTGTTGGTCACATTCAAGATCTATATTTTCAAAGTTATTAGAGAAAACAACGAAACTACAATCGTCTTCTACATCCGCTCCGCCTGCAGTATTTAGCCATGATAAAATTTGGCCCATTGGGTCATCTGTTCCATCACATTCAATTTCTAAATCTTGCGGTAGAATTTCCCAAGTCGGCGCTGTCGTATCATTAATTTCAAATATTGCAGTTGTGCTAGAGCTGTTCCCACAATCATCAGTAGCTGTGAAGACTACTTCTACTTCGCCGGTGCTTCCACAGTCTGCCAAAACATCTCCGTAGTTATTGGACCAAGTAATATCGCCACATGCATCCGTGGCTGCTGCGCCTCCATTGGTATTTAACCAGGATAATATTTCTGCCGAATTACTAGAGCCATTACATTCTGCAAAGAAATCTTCTGCTGGCTCTGTAATTACTGGGTTGGTCGTATCCACCGTTTTGTAATCAGCAAATCCAGTGGTCTGATTTCCGCAGGCATCTGTAGCTATAAATAAATATGTTTCTGTAAAATTAGAACCGCAGTCGTTTTGAGAATTCCACAAGTTACTTGTGATTTCTACTTCCCCACAATCATCTGTTGCAGACACTTCAGCCAACCATTCTCCTATGCTAACATCTATGTCTGCACATTCTTCTACTTGATCTTCTGGCAAGTTTAATATAGGACTTCTAGTGTCGGTTACGATTAGACTTGCTCTTGTTGTATTTGTATTTCCACAATTGTCTGTAACTTGGAAAGTATAAATGAGCTCGCCAGTAAATCCACAATTATTAATTGAGGTGGTGCTCAAAACTTCCCAGATAAGCGGCTCGTCACTACAATCATCAGTGGCCGTTGAACCTCCGAAGTTGTTTTCCCATGACTCTATGGCCTCATTATTATTTGCGTCAGCACACTCAAGTAAAAGATCTGTTGGTCTTGTTTGAATGTTTGGTGCATTGGTGTCAATTAAGGTAATCGTGCGAATACATGAGGAAGCATTTCCGCATGCATCTTCTGTTTCAAAGGTTATGGTGAATGTACCAGTATTTCCACAGCCATCTGTAAATACATCTGGATAGTTATGTGTTACTTCTAGGGATCCTTCACAAGCATCTACAGAAGAAACATCGCTTAACCAACTTTCGATGATGGCATCGTTGATAGGACCAGAACAATTTAAGGTAATATTTTCTGGGCAATCGAGGGTCGGAGATGTCGTGTCTTCAATAGTGAAAATGGCGGAAGTGGTACTCGTATTTCCACAATCATCGGTTGCTGTAAAGACCACTTCGATTTCACCATTGATACCGCAGGTGTTATCTAGATCTCCGAAAAAGTCATTGCTCCAGACTACTGGCTCACTGCAAGCATCACTTGCCTGAGCTCCTCCATTATTATTCAACCATGCGAGTAAGGCGGTGCTTTGATTTCCTCCTGTACATTCAAGCGTTAAATTTGCTGCTGGTGCATCAATTTCTGGAACTACTTCATCATCTGTTTCATAAGTTACGATACAGGTGGCTGTATTTCCTGCCTCATCTGTCACTCTGAATAGGTAGGTCTGCTCGAAAGTATTTCCACAACTGCTGAAATCAGTAATCAAGGTAACGTCAACCATCATATCAGAAACTTCACTACAATTATCCGTAATAGTTGCAGCTATGCTCTCCTGCCAAGCGGTCACATCTTCCGAACCACAAGCAACATCTAAAAGATCATTACAGGTGATGGTCGGATCTTCACAGTCTTCAACAATAACTACAAAACTACAGCTACTAGAATTTCCTGTAGGATCTGTAATTGTATAAGTAACTTCACTTCTTCCTAAATTAAAAATTATTCCATCGCCCTGAACGGTATTCACTCCAGAAACAGCACTTGCTTCTGTGGATGCTCCAGTTATTTCGTAGGTTAATTCTAACCCATCGCAATTATCATTAAATAATGGATCTGTTCTTTCATCTGAAATCCAAGCACAGGTTCCATTGTCTGTGCAGACGATGACCTCATTGCTCGGGCAATCTACACTTGGGATATCGCTATCAACGACTGTAATATCAAAGTAACAAGTACTGGTATTTCCACAATCGTCCGTAGCCATAAAACCTACGGTCGTTGTTCCCAGCTCAAATGTGGTTCCACTGGCGGGGCCTTCAATTAACGTTACTTCTACTTGTTCATCACAATTATCTAAAGCTACTGGTGTGCTATAAACGACATTGGTTTCACAGAGATCAACATCAACATTTACGGTAAGATTGGTTGGACAATTGGAGAAGTAAGGGACTTCTCCATCATCCATCGTAATAGTTGCTGTACAAGTACTTGTATTTCCACAAGCATCTGTTGCCGTAAAGGTTACTTCTATTCCTTCACCTGCCGCACAATTGAGAGGGTTAGGTTGTCCTCCAGGCATTGAGTATGTTATTTCAGTATCACTGCAATCGTAAACATCCTGTGATGTTGCTGTTACCAGCCAAGCCGCAATGATCTGATCGTTGTCTTCGTTTCCACAAATTAGTGCTAAATCTTGAGGGCACATAATTTCTGGACTGGTTGTATCTATAAGAATGTACTTGGAAAGTCCAGTCGTCTCGTTTCCACAGTCATCCGTTGCTGTAAATAAATACGTCTGTTCTTCCGTCCCTCCACAACCGCTGGTTGTATTCCATAAAACTGTTTCAATGGTCACTTCACCACAATCATCCGTTGCCGTTGCCTCTTGTAGCCACTCAGTTAAGGTGACATCAATATTTCCACATTCCTCCACTTGTTCTGGTGAAACTGTGAGCACAGGAACCGAATTATCTTCAACAATTATTGAAGCAGAAGTTGTGCTGAAATTACCGCAATTATCCGTTACTCTAAACACATATAAAACACGGAAAGTGTTTCCGCAGCCTCCGAAATTTATCTGATCTACTATTGCCCATTCCAAATCTTCATCACTGCATTCATCTGAAGCAGTAGCGCCTCCATAAGTAATTTCCCAAGCTTCGTATAGTAAATCAAATTCTGGATCAGAACATTCTAAAATAAGATCCGTCGCCTCACTTTCAATGGTAGGGTTCGTTGTATCTATCAAGGTTATTGTTCTATCACAGGTAGAAACATTACTACATTCATCTGTCACAGTGAAGGTCACTGTATACTCTCCTGTCTGTCCACAATCGTCGACAAAAGTATCCGCGTAATTATTTTCTACAACAATTGAACTTTCACATGCATCAACCGCAGAAACATCGGTAAGCCAGCTTGCAATGATGCTTTCATTTATTGGGTCAGAACATTCTAAAGTGATATTTTCTGGACAGATTATTTCCGGTGCTGTGGTATCTTCAATCGTGAATATTGCGGAGGTAGTATTTGCATTTCCACAATCATCCGTAGCTGTGAATATGACTTCAATAGAACCATTAGGTCCGCAGCTTGTAATTAAGTTTCCTGTGAAATTATTACTCCATTCCACGGGTCCGCTACATATATCTGAAGCTGCCGCACCGGCATTATTATTCAACCATCCTTGTAGGGCTACGCTCTGGGTTGAGCCATCACACTCTAGTGTCAGGTCCTGTGCTTCTACATCTATGCTCGGAGGAATTTCATCATCCGTTTCATAAGTTGCGATGCAAGTTGCAGTGTTTCCAGCTTCATCTGTTACTCTGAATAAATATGTCTGTTCAAAGGTATTTCCACAGCTACTAAAATCAGTGATCAAGGTTATGTCAACCATCATGTTTGCCTCAGCACTACAATTATCCGTAATACTAGCAGCAATACTTTCTTGCCATGCTTCTACATCTTCCAATCCACAAGCAACATTCATTTCATCCATGCAGCTTATCGTCGGGTTTTCACAATCTTCAACGACAACTACAAAACTACAGGATGATTCATTTCCACTTGGGTCGGTAATGGTATAGGTAACTGTACTTTCTCCTAAATTAAATACGATGGCATCGCCTGCAACGGTGTCGTCACCATCTCCAGTTGTCGCACCAGTAATTTCATAACTCACCTCTAGTCCAGGACAATTGTCATTAAATAACGGATCTGTTTGTTCGTCAGAAATCCATATACAAGTTCCTTCATCTGTACAGACCGTTACTCTATTGCTCGGGCAATCAATGGTCGGCACATTGCTATCTATTACTGTAATATCAAAACTACAGGTACTCGTATTTCCACAATCATCGGTTGCCAAGAAAGTGACAGTTGTTGTACCTAAGTCAAAAGCTGTTCCACTTGCGGGACCCTCTATCAAAGTTACAGCGACCATCTCATCACAATTATCCAAGGCAATCGGTGTGCTATATACGACATTGCTTTCGCAAAGATCTACATCCACATTGACCGTTAAATTGGTGGGACAATTTAAGAAGTATGGATCTTCAGAATCATCCATGGTTATGGTTGCAACGCAAGTGCTTGTATTACCACATGCATCTGTTGCTGTAAATGTTATATCAATTCCTTCCCCTGCATCACAATCTAAAGGCATTGGAAGTCCACCAGGGAAATCGTAAGAAATGCTTGTGGAACTGCAATCATTCACGTCGGTTGATACCGCCATTTCTAGCCAAGCTGCAATCATCTGATCGTTATTTTCGTCCCCACATGATAAGGCTAAATCTTCTGGACAGGTTAAAGCAGGACTTGTTGTGTCTTCCGTTTCATAGTTTGCCAATCCAGTTGTTTCATTTCCGCAATCGTCTGTTGCCGTAAATAAATATACTTCAGTTTCAGTTCCTCCACATCCGCTGATGGTATTCCAAAGAACGACATCTATCGCTACCTCTCCACACATATCTGTTGACGTTGCCTCCGATTGCCAGGTGGCAAGATTGATGTCAATTGCTCCGCATTCTTCCACCTGATCTTCGGGCAATGTTAATTCTGGAGCTGTTGTATCCTCAATAATCACACTTGCTGTAGTGGTGTTGGTATTGCCACAATTATCTGTCACTTCAAATACATATCTGGTGGTTGTTAAATCACCACATCCACTAATTTCTACTTCTTCAATTATTTCCCAATTAAAGGCTTCATCACTGCAAAGATCAGAAGCTATGGCACCGCCCTGATTGTTTTCCCAAACAATTATAAGCGTTGCATTATCTGGATCAGCACATTCTAGCACTAAATCTTGAGCTTCAAATTCTATCGTCGGTTCCGTAGTGTCTACTATTGTTATTGTCCGGTCGCAAGTCGTTTCATTACCACAAGCATCGGTCGTTGTAAATGTGACCGTATATTCTCCGGTCATTCCGCACGCATCCACAAAAGTAATCGGATAATTATTTGTTACTGGCAGTGTTCCTTCGCAGGCGTCAATGGCCGAAACGTCTGTTAACCAACTTTCGATGATGGCGTCATTTATATCATCTCCACATTCTAGCGTTATGTTTGCTGGACAAGCAAGTTCTGGTGCTGTGGTATCTTCAATGGTAAAGATTGCACTGGTCGTACTCGTATTTCCACAATCGTCTGTCGCTGTAAAGATCACTTGAACTCCTCCATTCGGGCCACAGCTTTCAATCAAGCCTCCTGTGAAATTATTGCCCCATGTAATTGGACCGCTGCAGACATCAGAAGCCGCAGCTCCACCGACGTTATTTAACCAAGCTTGGAGCGCAGCGCTTTGGCTTGAGCCATCACACTCTAGGGTTAAATCTTCTGCTTCCGTATCTATGCTTGGGACAAGCTCATCATCCGTCTCATAAGTTGCGATGCAGGTGGCCGTATTTCCGGCTTCATCTGTTACTCTGAATAGATAAGTCTGTTCAAAGGTATTTCCACAACTACTGAAATCGGTGATTAAAGTTACGTCAACCATCATGTTTGCCTCAGCACTACAATTATCCGTAATACTAGCAGCAATACTTTCTTGCCATGCAGCGACATCTTCCATTCCACAGGCAACATCCATTTCATCTGTGCAGGTGATGGTTGGATTTTCGCAATCTTCAACCACAACCACGAAACTACAAGAAGATTCATTTCCTGAAGGATCGGTAATCGTATAGGTCACCAAACTGGCTCCTAAATTAAATACGACTCCTGCAACGGTATCATCTCCGCTAGCGGTTGTTGTTCCAGTAATCTCATAACTCACTTCTAATCCTGGACAATTATCATTGAACAACGGATCCGTTTGTCTATCTGAAACCCATGTACAGGTTCCATCATCGGCACAGACAACGACTTGATTGCTCGGACAATCTATAGATGGTATATCGGAATCAATAACCGTAATATCAAAACTACAGGTATTTGTATTTCCACAATCATCGGTTGCCAAGAAGGTAACGGTGGTTGTTCCTAATTCAAAGGCCGTTCCACTCGGAGGACCATCGATCAAAGTCACAGTGACCATTTCATCACAATTATCTAAAGCAATCGGAGTGCTATAAACAACATTGCTTTCGCAAAGATCTACATCTACGTTTACCGTTAAATTGGTTGGACAATTAGAGAAGTATGGTACTTCTTCATCATCCATGGTTATTGTCGCCACACAGGTAGATGTATTTCCACAAGCATCAGTGGCTGTAAAAGTAACATCAATACCTTCCCCGCCATTGCAGTCCAATGGCATTGGAAATCCACCCGGCAGCTCGTAAGAAATACTGGTAGAACTACAATCATTCACATCCGTTGATACAGCCATTTCCAACCAAGCAGCAATGAGCTGATCATTATCTTCATTTCCACAGACTATAGCCAAATCTTCTGGGCATGTCAAAGATGGACTTGTGGTATCTTCTGTTTCATAACTTGCCAAACCAGTCGTTTCATTTGCGCAAGCGTCGGTCGCTGTAAATAAATAAATTTCAGTTTCAGTACCTCCGCAGCCGCTGATGGTATTCCACAAGACGACATCAATGGTCACTTCACCACACATATCTGTTGCACTAACTTCTGCCTGCCAAGTAGCAAGGTCTACATCTATCGCCCCACATTCTTCTACCTGATCCATAGGGACCATTAAAACTGGTGGCGTTGTGTCTTCAATTATTACACTTGCAGATGTGGTATTCGTATTTCCACAATTATCCGTTACTTCAAACACATACACGGTCGTTGTTAAATCACCGCAGCCACTAATTTCTATTTCTTCGATTATTTCCCAACTTAAAATTTCATCACTACAATCATCGGTAGCGATTGCTCCCCCCTGCGCATCTTCCCACACAGTAATTAAGGTTGAGTTATTCCCATCGGAACATTCCAATATCAAATCTTCCGCTTCCACCTCGATCAAAGGATCTGTACTGTCGATGAGTGTAATTGTACGTTCGCAAGTTGAGACATTTGCACAAGCATCCATAGCTGTAAATGTTACTGTAAATACACCAGTCATACCGCATTCATCTACAAAAACATCTGGGTAGTTATTCGCTACCGCCAGTGCTCCTTCACAATCATCTATGGCTGATACGTCCGTCAACCAACTTTCAATAATTGCAGGATTTATATTGTCACTACATTCTAAAGTGATGCTTGCTGGACAGATCAATTCTGGCGCTGTTGTATCTTCAATGGTAAAGATTGCAGATGTGGTGCTTGTGTTGCCACAATCGTCCGTGGCAGTGAAAATTACTTCTACTCCACCATTTGGTCCACAACTTTCAACTAGGCCACCGGTGAAATTATTACTCCACTGAACGGGTCCACTGCACACATCAGAAGCTGAAGCTCCTGCCACGTTATTTAACCAGGCTTGCAAGGCAGCACTTTGGCTAGATCCATCACATTCAAGAGTCAAGTCTCCCGCTTCAACAGTTATGACTGGAACTACCTCATCATCGGTTTCATAAGTCGCCAAGCAAGTTGCCATATTTCCAGCTTCATCAGTTACTGTAAATAAATAACTCTGTTCAAAGGTATTTCCGCAACTACTAAAATCTGTAATCAAGACTACGTCAACAGTCATGTCGCCTGGACTGCTGCAATTGTCTGTGATACTTGCAGCAATGCTAGCTTGCCATGTTTCTACATCTTCTGAACCACAGGCTACGTCCATTTCATCAACGCAAGTGATGGTTGGATTTTCACAATCTGAGACTAACACATTGAAACAACAACTTGAACTGTTTCCGCTCGAGTCTGTGATGGTGTAACAAACGACTGAAGCTCCTAGCTCAAAAACTTCTCCGCTTGCATCATCATTTCCTGCAGCAGTTGTTGCTCCACTGACAGTGTAGGTAATTGTATAATTTGGACAATTCTCAACGCCTAAGCTTGGTGCTATATCTATAGAATTCCAAGTACAACTCCCGTTATCTGTGCACGCTTGCACGGTCGTAGAAGGACATAGGATTGTCGGCTCATCTGAATCTATGACGATGATATTGAATTGACATGTTGCCGTATTTCCGCATCCGTCTGTCGCCATAAACTCAACCAGATTCGCACCTAATTCAAAAGCAGAACCTGAACTTGGACCTTCAGTCTGAACTACAGTCACGGAACAATTATCATCGGCAATCGGAGTGGAGAAGATAGGATTTGATCCGCACTCATCGATGTCGACATTAATTGTTAAATCTTCTGGTGGGCAATTGAGAAAACTCGGTTCCGTCGTATCATCCATAATAATCATGGCTGTACATGTTGCTGTTAAACCGCAAGCATCCGTGGCTGTAAATGTAACTTCTAGGCTTCCATCACAATCCGCAGGAATTAATCCAGTATAATTATTTACGAACTGAACATCACCGCAAATGTCGCTTCCTTCAACAGAAGACAACCAAGTAATTATTTCTAAATCATTGCCAGGTACCCCACATTCAAGAACCAAATCTCCTGGACAAATAATGGTAGGAACTTCCATATCTTCAATTGTGAACGAGGCCAAACCAGTGGACTCATTTCCACAATCATCTGTAGCTATAAATAAATATACTTCAGTCTCGGAATCTCCACAGTCTGAAATTGAATTTTCTAAGGCATAACTTGTCACTACTTCTCCACATTCATCCGTTGCAGACAAAGTCTCTAGCCAATCACTCTTATCTGTCAAGTTACCGCTACCATCACATTCAACCGTGAGGTCAGAAGGTAGACTTAGGCTTGGAGCGGTCGTATCTTCAGTTAAAACATTGGCAATTATTGCTGTGCTGTTACCACATTCATCTGTGATTGTAAAAACATGCGGTACATTACTATTATCGCCGCAACCTCCTAAATCATCTTGTGGCTCAATTTCCCAAGTGACCTCTCCACATATATCCGAAGCTATCCCATTTCCATTGGCACTTAACCATTCAGCATATAGGCTTGCATAATTACCTGAAGCACATTCGATGATTAAATCTGAAGGCGCTACATCAAACACTGGATTTATTCGATCCAGTAAAGTTATTTCAGATAAACAGGTATTGGTGTTTCCGCAATCATCTGTTGCTGTGAAAGTAATGGTATAGATTCCTGCATCTCCACAGGTGGCAGTAAAGTCACCTCCATAATCGTTCGTAAAAGTTACTTGTCCACAATCATCTTCTCCTCCGAGGGTCAATAACCAATTAGCAATAATAGCTTCATTGGCTGGATCACCACATTCTAGAAAGATAGGTAAAGGACATGAAATTTCTGGATCAGTGGTATCCTCAATGGTAAATACAGCAGCAGAAGTTGCCGTATTTCCACAATCATCCGTGGCTGTAAATATTACCATTACATCGCCAGTATCTCCGCAGATGTTAGATAAGGAGCCTGTATAATTATTAGACCATTCTACGCTTCCGCAAATATCAGAGGCAGAGGCATTTCCATTATTATTTAACCAGCCAAGTAAATCATCACTTGAGGATTCATCGCACTCTATTGTAAGATTAGTAGCCTCCGCATCAACACTAGGTGAAGTTGTATCTTCAATGGTAAATGAAGCAAAGCAGACGCTCGTATTTCCAAAATTATCTTCTGCTGTAAATTCATAAACCCATGTTTGTGTTAAACCACAAGCACTGATGTCATTGAATAATATATTGGTAATTTCTGGACTATCTTCGCAATTATCAGTGGCTGACACCGCTGCTAACCAAACCGTAAGATCAGCTGCATTACCTGTTCCATCGCATTCTACGGTTAGGTCTGCTGGACAAGTAATTTCTGGCACTTCACAATCTTCCACCTCCACATCAAAACAGCAACTTGATGTATTCCCAGAACTATCTTCAACAGTATAACAGACAGTACTAACTCCCAAGGTAAAGATCACACCAGAAGCATCCTCATTACCTGTCGTATTAATTGCACCAGAAATAGCGTAAGTAATACTATAGTCAGGACAATTTTCAATTCCTATACTTGGACCGATGTCTTCTGAAGTCCAGGTGCAAGTTCCGGCGTCTGCACATACATTGACGGTATTGGAAGGACACAATATCAATGGTACATCTGAATCAACCACTGTAATGGTGAATTCACAAGTATTCGTATTTCCACAAGCATCGGTCGCTGTAAATTCTACGGTAGAGTCTCCCAATGGAAAGTTGGTTCCGCTTGCGGGACCTGCCGTCTGCGTGACTGTCACCTCGCAATTATCTATGGCAATCGGTGTGGAGTAAATCGGATTAGATCCACATTCATCCACATCTACATTAATCGTTAAATCTTCTGGGCAGTTTACAAAATCTGGAATGGTTACATCCTGCATTATAATATTGGCCCTGCATATTGTTGAGTTACCACACGCATCTGCTCCAGTGAAAGTTATCACAATTGAACCACCACAATTTGCGGGAAGCAATCCGGTATAATTATTTGCAAAAGAAACATTTCCGCATTCATCTATCCCATCAATTTCATCTAGCCAAGCAGCGATCAAGGTCGGATTTGCTGGTGAACCACACTCTATGGTTAAGTCATCCGGACAAGATATTTCTGGCGGGGTTCTATCAATAACATTAATGGTTGCCAAATCTGTGCTCTGATTACCACAATCATCGGTAGCAACAAAGAGGTAAGTTTCAGAATAACTCTCACCACAACCAGATATTGAATTAAATAATTCAGTATCAATTGTTGCGTTTCCACAGACATCTGTAGCTGTTGCTGTGCTTAACCAATCTGCTAAGTCATCGGCTAAGTCATCTTCGCCGCACACAAGGACTGCATCTGCAGGAACATTTATTATCGGTCCAGCAGTATCTTCAATATTTACCATTGCTAATGCTGTTGAGCTATTTCCGCAGGCATCCGTAACGGTAAAAGTAAACTCTAATGAAGCTGTTTCGCCGCAGCCACCTGAGCCACCAGTTTCTGCAACTGTCCATCTTAAATCTGAATCACAGTCATCTTCTGCCATACCATTACCATTGGCCGTAATCCAAGCTTTTATTTCTGCACTATTCCCTTCGCCATCACATTCCACAGTTAGGTCCTGCGGTTTCATTACAAAGCTCGGAGGGATTTCATCTTCGATCGTTATGGTAGCTACACATTGGGAAGTGTTGCGACAACCATCTTCTGCAGTAAAAGTTATTCGGTAGGTTCCAGCTCCTGCACAATCGGCAGTGTAGACATCTGGGAAGCTACTTGTAATGGTAGGATTAGTACAATTATCCGTCGCTAAAGCAGATAAAACCCAAAGATCAATGATGGCATCATTGGCCGGGTTCCCACAGGATAATGTTATATTCTCTGGGCATGTAATTTCGGGAGCTATATTATCGTCGACATTAAAATCGGCCATCGTCGTCGCAGTATTTCCACAATCATCTGTAGCTGTAAAAACAACAGATAAAGACGTGACTCCTGAGCAACCAGTGCTTGCCCCATCGCCAAAATCATTGGTCCAAGATATGTCTCCACAAGAATCAGTAGCGTCTGCACCACCATTAGAATTAAGCCAATCTAATAGATCCGAATCTGCTTCATCACAATTGGACACACCATCTGACGCCTCCGTAGTTATAACAGGTCTTGTAGTATCTTCAATTGTAAAATTACCAAAGCATCGCATCGCATTTCCGGCCTCATCTATCGCCGTAAATTCATAAACAATGGTTTCTGTGTCCCCACATCCAGAAATATTATTATATGGATTAGAAGTTATTTCATCAATAGTACAATTATCTGAAGCTGACACTGTAGCTAACCAAGCCGCTAATTCAGCAGCATTTCCTGCACCATCACATTCTACTGTTCTATCCGTTGGGCAAGTAATACTTGGTGCCTCACAATCTGTGACAATGACATCAAAACAACATAAACTTTCATTACCAGCCGCATCAGTTACAAAGTAACAGACAGTACTAATTCCTAAATTAAAAACTCGACCTTCTGCCGTTCCATTTCTTCTTGATAAAACGGTTGCTCCAGCTATAGAATATTGAGTTGTTCGTACCGCGCAATTATCCATACCAATTGGTAATACTGAAGCATCGGCAGTCCATGTACAGGCCCCTTCAACCGTGCAAGATTCGACATTTGATGGACAATCTATGCTGGGAGCATCTGTGTCAACTACAGTAATGGTGAATTGACATAGACCTCTATTATTACATCCATCTCTTACTTCGAATCTTACAAGGGTTGATCCTAATGGAAAACTTGAACCAGATACTGGACCTATTGTCTGTGTAACCATCAATGGAGTTGTACATTGATCATAGGCCACTGGTGTAGAAAAAATAACATTAGAACCACAATTATCAACATCAACATTGACCGTCAAATCTGCAGGACAATTTAAAAATATAGGAGCTATCCTATCTCTTACCGCAATGGTTCTATTTAAGTTTCTTGAGTTACCACATTCATCCGTGATAGTAAAAGTTACAACGGTATTTCGGTTACAACCTTCTACTAGATTACCATCCCAATTATGTGTTACAAAAGTTTGTCCTCCACAAGCATCCGTCATTGCTTCTTCAATATTATCAAACCATGCTTCAATCAATAATGGATTATCTTCATCACCACATTCAATCACAAGTGTTCCTGGAAGTCCTACCCAGGTAGGGGTGACAATATCTTGAACAGTGAAACTATATAAACCTGTAGTTTGGTTTCCGCATTCATCCGTAGCCGTAAATAAATATATCTCTGTAAAAGTATTACCACAACCCGAAATCGAATTATACAAATCATGCTGAATGTCGATATCGGCGTTCAAGCTACAAGGATCAGATGCAGAAGCAGATGCCAAATAATTCGCTAGCGAAGTTTGATTACTTGCTGCACAATTAAGTGTTCGATCAACAGGAACATTTAAAATCGGGGCCGTTGTATCCTCAACATTAAAAGTAGCCGTTGCTGTGGAAAAATTTCCACAGTCATCTGTAATTGTAAAAACATAGGTCTCTGACCAAGTATATCCACATGCTTCTGTTCGATTTTGAAGAGTAGTGGTCCATCTAATATCGCTATCACAATCATCAACAGCCATTCCACCTCCATCGGAGGCCAACCAAAGATTTCTTGCCGCTGCCGCCCCGGCTGTATTAATACATTCACCCAACATATCTTGAGGCTTCATTAAAAACTCCGGAGGAGTTGTATCCTCTAAAGTAATCCTAGCAGTACAGGTACTTCTATTCCCACATCCATCATCTGCTGTAAAGGTTACATTTCTAAATCCAGTGTCACCACATCCATTGGTAAAACTGTTTACAAAGTTATTTGTGATACTTACCTCATCGCTACAAGCATCTATAGCTGCGGCACCTTCAAACCACAGCTGAATAATTGCCTCATTATTAGCTTGTCCACATTCTATGGTTATATCATCGGGGCATTCTATTTCTGGTCGTGTTCTATCTGTGATGGTAATCGAGGCTCTGCAAGCATTAGTATTACCACATAGATCCATCGCCGTAAAAGTGACGATCTGAGTTCCTTTTAATTCTGCCCCTGAAATATAATCATGACTCAAGTCCATAATGCCACAAAAATCCGTAGCCATTGCAGAGCTAAGCCAATCTGCAATTAAAGCCTCATTGCCTGGATCTCCACAGGTTAAATTAAGATTGGCTGGACAATTAACGGTAGGTCTCGTTGTATCCTCTATCGTAATTGAAAACGAACAAGTATTAATCTTCCCTGTATTATCCTCTGCTGAATAAGTTATGGTAGAAACTCCCTTTTCAAAGATTCCATCTGCTACACCATTTCCATTTCTTGTTGTTGCTCCTGTAATGGAATAAGTCAATATTATATCTTCCAATGGCGTACAATCATCAAATAAAATTTCTGGTTCCAATCCCGTGAGATTAGCTTCACAATCCGTTGTATTAACTTCTGAAGTAAGATCTGCAGGACAAGTAATGGCTGGAGCCGCACAATCAATAAAACTATCTACAAAAGTAACTGGATACAATGCAGCACACGCTTCATCAAAATACCAAGAATCGGAGCCAACAACGGAAGCCACCTCAATCTGTAGATTAACGAAACATGATGGCGGAACAAAATCCCAATACACCCAGTCATTGTAAAGATTTGCTCTACCCGGACAGGAAGAAACCACATTTAATGGTCCTTTACAGTCAGGAAGGTTTCCTACTGTAGTATCCCACACAACACCATTTGGAATGGTCATACTTGAGGTCGTCATACCAGTTGAAGTGTCTGTAACATTAATTACAACCAATGCATTGGTAACAGCAGCTGGAGTTATGTTTCCATGCCAATGCTCAATGTACACTCTAATAGCGCCAGACGTGGTGATGCAATATCCTACTTGCGTACCATGCGAAAACGCTTGCGTGCAAATAAGAAGCAAAAAACTTATGGATACCCCTAGCCTTTTAATAGCTCTGGAATGCGCATAGTTCTGCGGTTGGAAACTCTGTGTAAATTTCATCTATAGACCTTAGTTATTAATCATAACCGGCCATTTGGGATGGGTTGGATAAAAATTTAGTCCTTAAACCAGACTTTTATCCCGGTGTAGTTTTTAATAATCTTAAGAGAGAATAGGGGGTATAGATCAAAATTAAACATATTAAATTTATTTCTATGTGTTTTATTTAAATATTACTGAGCTTTCTCTTTTTTTAGGTGAAAACTTAACTTAAATATTTAGACCTTTGGTAAACAATCAGTTGATCACTTACATTTACTATAAGTAGTATGTATAAATCTTTAGAAGAGGCTCTCAGAGACCTAGAACAATCAGGACAATTATTAAGAATTCCATTTGAAGTGGACCCTAATTTAGAAATGGCTGAAATCCATAGAAGGATCTTTGACCTTCAAGGCCCAGCCCTATTGTTTGAAAAGGTCAAAGGCAGTAATTTTCAAGCCTGTTCTAATCTTTATGGAACCCTCGAACGAACAGATTTTCTATTTAGAAAATCCATGAGTAAAGTGAAGAATGTTACGAAATTCAAAGCGGATCCTAGCTATGCATTAAAAAATCCATTGGCTGCAATAAAAGCAGGATTTACAGCCATCAAAGGCTTACCAAGAAAAACATGGACTCAACCCAGATTTGAGAAAACAAGCATTGACAAGTTGCCACTTATTAAATGCTGGCCAATGGATGGGGGTGCCTTTGTCACCTGTCCGCAAGTAGCAACCCTTCCTCCAGGCAGTAAAAATATCATGGAATCTAACATTGGAATGTATCGCATCCAGTTAGACGGTAACGACTATCTATTAAACAAGGAAATTGGTTTGCATTATCAATTACACCGAGGAATTGGAGTACACCACACTGCATACAACAACTCAGAAGAAGAGTTCAAATGCAGCATATTTATAGGTGGTCCACCATCACATACCTTTGCTGCAATCATGCCCATGCCTGAAGGATTGACAGAGTTAACTTTCGGGGGCATGCTCAATGGTCGCAGGTTTAAATATTCTTTTGATAAGGATGGATTTTTACTTTCAAATGATGCAGATTTTGTCATAACAGGAGTGATTAAAAAGGGAATAAAAAAACCAGAAGGTCCATTTGGTGATCACCTAGGATACTATAGTCTTACACATGATTTTCCAGTGATGGAAGTAGAAAATGTATACCACAAGAAAAATGCCATTTGGCAATTCACGGTAGTGGGGCGACCACCTCAAGAGGATTCAAGTTTTGGTTATCTAATTCATGAATTAGTCGAAGAATTAACGGAAGGTGAATTTCCTGGCTTGGTAGAAGTAAATGCGGTCGATGCGGCAGGAGTTCATCCTCTTCTACTAGCCGTGGGAAAAGAACGGTACATGCCTTTCAGAGATAAAAAACCAGAAGAAATCCTAACCATCGCCAACCGCATATTAGGATCAGGTCAAACATCCCTAGCTAAATTTTTAATCATAGCGGCCAAGGATGAAACACTACCAGACTTAAATTGCCATGATATTTCTTTATTCTTTACACACGTCTTAGAAAGAATTGATTGGAAAAGAGATTTACATTTTCAGACAAAAACAACCATTGATACTCTAGACTATTCTGGCTCCGGATGGAATGCTGGTTCGAAAGTCGTCATGGCTTGCCATGGACCTAAGCTAAGAAACTTGAAAACTTCCATACCTGACTCCCTTTCAGCGCTTCCGCAAATTAAAAATATCAAAGTTTCACAAGCAGGTATTCTAGCACTAGAATTTAAACCCTTTGTAGACTACACTTCTGCCATTGAAGAAATAAATTCCTTAACTGATCAATTAAAATCTTACGACTTCACAGGTTTTCCATTGCTTGTGTTGGTTGACGATGCTGACTTTCATTCAGAAACTTTAAATAATTTTCTTTGGGTTACTTTTACGAGAGCCAATCCTTCACATGACATTTATGGAATCGAAGCCATGAGTCAATTCAAGCATTGGGGTTGCAATGGATCATTGATCATTGATGCTCGGATTAAACCACATCATGCTCCTGAGTTGGTGGTACCAGATGAAATAAAAAAGAAAGTTGATGAATATTTTATTGAAGGTGGTTTGCTGAATGGAAAATTCTAGTCATTTTGACGATGACTTTCGTTCTAATCAAAGTTTTCTTCAAGTAGTTATTCTAATAAATTCGATCTTTTCATTGATGTCTTTTTTACCGAAGACTTTCGTTGTAATCGAAGTTTCTCTTTAGGTCGTATTAATAACTAGTGAACCTTTTATTGATGGCTTTTCTAATTCATTGTTGGTTACTTTTTTTCCCGTGATGAAAAAAAGTAACCAAAAAAAATCAGCCGCTTGTGATTCTTTAAACGAAAACTTTCGTTTTATCGAAGTTTTCTTCAAGTAGATATTCTAATAAATTCGATCT
>ENA-ORXT01001083-ORXT01001083.1-marine-metagenome-genome-assembly--contig:-NODE-1083-length-38422-cov-8.598096_pt1 | contig 38422 bp, 38 predicted proteins | sample MGYA00237868_ERZ511482 | MGnify/ENA metagenome assembly ERZ511482 | reverse complement strand
TCCCCCGCTGCCATCGCCGCACTCGTCATAATATCCAAATTCCCAGCATACTCTGGAAGATAGTGCCCTGCTCCTCTCACTTGCAAAAGCACAGTTGTCTTCAGGCCATGCCTATGCCCTAGTCCTTCTATAAAAACTGGATTACTTTCTGGGATATCATCAAATTGTACTTCTTGATGCAAGCTATAACCAGGCACATATTTCTGTACTTTTTCTACCATCGCATGTACACTTTTTCTGATAGCTTCTTTATCTGCTTGTTCACTCAAGGTAAATATGGTGTCTCTCATCACTACCGGTGGCTCCGCTGGGTTAAGAATTATAATTGCTTTTCCTCTTTCTGCACCTCCGACTTTTTCTATTGCATGCGAGGTTGTCTCAGTAAATTCATCGATGTTGGCTCTAGTACCAGGGCCGGCAGATTTGCTGGCAATGGAGGCTACAATTTCTCCATAATGCACTTTGGCAATTTGACTTACAGCAGCTACTATTGGGATTGTCGCTTGACCACCACAGGTAACCATGTTTACATTCCTAGCATTTTCTATACCCTCAAAATTTACAGATGGGATTAGGAATGGCCCGATGGCTGCCGGTGTAAGATCAATGATTTTTTTATCTGGATATTTTTCAACAAAACTCCAATTGTAATGATGGGCTTTTGCAGATGAAGCATCAAAAACAATTTTTATATCATTCCATTCTGGCATTTTTATAAGTCCTTCGATTCCTTCGGCCGTTGTTTCGTATCCCATTCGTTTGGCTCTTGCTAGTCCATCAGATTTTGGATCGATTCCTACCATAACGGACATTTCCAATTTTTCAGATAGTCTTACAATTTTTACCATAAGATCAGAACCAATGTTTCCAGGACCGATTATCGCTACTTTTACTTTTGACATTTTATATTTTTTCTATTGACAAAGCCAAGTTACTAATTTCAATCTGTGAGGAAGTACTTTTTTAGCCTTTCGGCAAATGATGGTAAGTTATAAGGTTAGCAAATCTGCTAAATCAAAAAAGTTTATATTTATAATTCCAATCTAATAATAGTCAATTTCAATTAAATCTATGTCTATGAAGTATATATATTCAATAGGATTCCTTATACTTTCATTTCATGCTATTGGTCAATGTAATTGTGATGCAATACAAGCTACTGGAACACAGATTACTGTAAGTAATATCACCGAACTTGAATTTGCAATTGATCAAGCCAATGCTAATAACGGAAATACGACCATCATTTTGCTACCGGGCGTGTATCCACTTATCTCTAATTTGAGATTTATAAGTGAAAATATGGCCAATACCACTATTATGGGTTCTACCCAAATTAGTGATGATGTATACATCAGAGGGATGGGATGGGATAATAATTCAGTCACTCATATTTTTAATGTAGCTGCCGACAACTTTACTGTTGCAAACATGACCATTGGAGAAGTTTTTTATCACCCCGTTCAAGTGCAAAGCAATCCTGCGGATGCAGATAATTTCATAGCTCAAAATGTAAAGTTTGTTGATTCTAAGGAACAACTATTGAAAGTTTCTGCTGGAGGAGATTTGTTTGCCGAAAACGGCATCATCCAATGTTGTGAGTTTATATTTACAGAAGGTATTGCTTATCAATTTTATACTGGTGGGATTGACGCCCACAGAGCCAAAGACTGGGAGGTAAAATATAATACTTTTCGAGGTATCCGATCACCTGAAACTAATCTTGCAGAACACGCAATCCACTTTTGGAGAGAATCGTCAGGAACAATTGTTGATGCCAATCTGATTATCGATTGTGATAGAGGAATTGGATTTGGATTAGGACAAGGTTTGGAAAATGGCCATACTGGAGGATTGATTATGAACAATATGGTTCATACTTCTAGAGATGTTGGAATTGGACTTGAATCTTCAACTGACACAAAGATTTATAACAATACAGTCGTTACAGAAAATTATCCAAGGTCAATTGAATATCGATTTACAAGCACCACGGATGCCTTGATTGCCAACAACTTGGTCAATGGAGAAATTTCTGACAGGTCTAGCGGATCGACTGGAGTACTCACTACAAATTATCAATTCGAAAGCTCTTCCATTTTTGAAGAACCAAGTAATTATAATTTTCACCTTGACGAATTAAATATAGATTTTCTCAATATCGTAGGAGTAGGTACCAAGCTAGATGAAGTAGATCAGGATTATGACTGCCACTTAAGAACACTTGACAACGCATCAGATATTGGAGCAGACCAAATCCTTATCATGGCGTCAAAAAATGACCAATGGATTGAGTCAAGCATAAAGGTTTATCCAAATCCCAATGTTGGAACATTTACCCTTGAGGGAAACCTTGATGGAGCTAGTATAAAAATATATGATGATCTTGGTCGCTTGATTCTGAGCGAAAAGTCGATCAGTAAGAAAATACAAATTGAAAATTTAGATGCAGGCGTATATTATATTTATGCTTCTAAAGAAGGTAATTTTATAACTAAAAAAGTAGTGGTATTGGAATGAAAATAATTCTAAGGTCTATAGCACTTGCAATTATAATATCTACTTTAATTTCCTGCGGTGGCGATCACCAACACGGTGCTGCATCCAACTCTTACATGAACCAATCAAAATTTGATGAATTGGTTGAAAGATTTGAAGGTAATAATCGCGATGAATGGCAAAAGCCATATGAAGTCATAGAAAAGTTTGGAAATCTTAAAGGCAAAACCGTTATAGACATCGGAGCTGGTACTGGTTACTTCTCTTTCAAACTTGCAGAAAAAGGAGCGACCGTTATCGCTGCAGATGTTGATGAGCGTTTTCTAAAATATATAGCTGATAAAAAGCTTACATTAAAAGATAGTTTGGTTGTCCCAAGATTAACAGAATTTGAGGATCCCTTGCTACAAGAAAACGAAGCAGATCATGCGCTCATTGTCAACACCTATCATCACCTTGATAATCGAGTGGAATATTTTACGAAAGTATATAAAGGTTTAAAGAAAGGCGGTAAGCTAATGGTTGTCGATTTCAAAAAAGAAAAAACGCCAAATGGACCACCAAAACGACATAGATTATCTGCAGAAAAGGCAAAAGCTGAATTAAGCAAAGCAGGCTTTTCGGACTTTAGCATGGATATGGATTTGTTGGTGGATCAGTATGTGATTGTTGCTAAAAAGCAGTAGCAAGCCGGCCAATTTCTCTATGACACATACTCTTTATAGCCAATCAAATCGTATACGGTAGAAGTTTTACAAACACAAATTAGTAATAACGGATACAATATTTGTTTCTATATTTAGGTGTTCTGAATTTATAAAAACCGAATGAAGAACAGGATATTGTAAGTAACAATGCGATGCTTATAAATTAGTCTAATGTTATGGAAATTGGAAAAATATCAATCTTTATTATAATCACTTTGATTTCTTGCAAAAGTGATCCAGCGACTCAAAATCACAAGGATACATTTTCAACAGATAAATTAGATATAAAAGCGTATAATTTAATATCTCCAGAAGTTGCTCATGAATGGATTATTGAAAAGCCCGAAGTGTATATACCAATTCAAGTTTCAAAAGAAAAAAACTTCAATTCAGAACACATTCCAAAGGCTCAAAATATTTGGCGACCCGATTATGGGTCAGATACTTCCAAACCGTATGGTGGTCTTATTCCATCCAAGGAAAAGCTAGAGCATTTACTTCAGATTTTAGGATATGAAGAAGGGAAAACATTATTGCTTTACGATATAAAAGCCAATGTTGATGCAATGAGATTTGCTTGGGTTTTAAATTTGTATGGTTTTGACAACTTCAAAATTATCAATGGAGGATTGAGCTACTGGAAGAAACAAGGCCTTCCAACCACCAATGAAAAAGCGCCAATAATTGCTAAATCAAGTTATCAACTTGAGGATAGTTTTGACCATTCGATAATTGCAAATTTCGAAGATGTATTGGAAGCAATTCAGGATACCAATACGCTTTTGATTGATACAAGAGAAAACTATGAATATTTAGGACAAGCTTTTGTTGACAAGAGTGAGGTACTACCATGTAAGAAAGGAGCATTCAATAGAGGTTCTATTCCTTCAGCAATTCACCTTAACTGGTCTTCTCTCGTCGATCTAAATGGAGATCACAGAATAAAATCTGAAAAAGACCTGAGGTATAATTTGGCCCAGAAAGGAATTACATCAGATAAGAAAATTATACTTTACTGTCAAAGTGGATCTAGAACTTGTCATACCTTTTATGTTTTGAAACATGTTTTAGCTTATCAAAATGTAAAAAACTACGATGGATCTTGGATAGAATGGAGCTATAAAAATTCCATTGATAATGAAATTCCAATTGAGCAATTGACAACGGATATAGGATTTAAAATCTTGCAAGATTCACTGATCAAAAGCTTAAATTAATATGTATAAGTTTAGATTCAACTCAACAGTTCACCAAAGAATAAATTATTAATATGAGTATTAAGCGGCGAAGATTTATTAAAGAATCACTACTTGCTTCCATAGCAGTCTCTTTGGGGACGAATATAGTCTATGGTAAAAATATTCCAGAAGGTTTAAATTTAATAGGCCTAGATGATGCTTCCGCAAATCAGTTTCCTGGAAAAAATAGCCGGCTTACAGTTTTAAATGATCGACCTATCAATATAGAAACCCCAGCGCATTTATTAAACGATGCATTGACACCTAATGAATTGTTTTTTGTTAGGAATAATGGGCTTCCGCCAAATGATATTGACGTTGATAATTGGACCCTAACCATTACAGGTGAGTCTGCATCTAAAACTAAAAGCTACACTATAAAAGAGCTAAAATCAAAATTTGAGAATGTCAATTATAATTTGACCTTAGAGTGTGGTGGTAACGGTAGAAAAGAATTTAATCCTCCAGCAAAAGGAAATCAATGGACTACAGGTGCTGTTGGTTGTGCAAAATGGACAGGCGTCAGATTAAGAGATGTATTAAAAGATGTTGGAATTAAATCCAATGCAGTTTACCTAGGATATTATGGAGCCGATATTCATTTATCTGGAGCACCGGATAAAAAATCGATATCTAGAGGAGTGCCTATTGCCAAAGCCAATGAAGAAGAAAGTATGATAGCTTGGGCAATGAATGATGAGAACCTACCCTTGTTAAATGGACATCCGCTTAGATTGGTTTTTGGAGGTTATCCAGCATCATGCTCAGGAAAATGGTTAGAGAAAATTGTGGTTAGAAATAAGGTTCACGACGGACAGAAAATGCTGGGAAGTTCTTATAGAACTCCATGTGATCCAGTTGCTCCTGGATCAAAGGTAAAGGATGAGGATATGTGTATTATCGAAAACATGCCTGTAAAATCTCTTATTACTTCACCCAAAACTGGAGCGAGTATAAAGCTAAACCAAACGCTACCGATTGCAGGTCATGCATGGACATCTAAAGAGGAAATTAAAAAAGTAGAATATTCGATTGACTTTGGTATTAGTTGGCAAGAAGCTACCATCTCAGAAAGTGCAAATAGGTATGCATGGCAAAATTTTGAAGCCAAGGTAACATTTCCCGAAAGGGGTTATTATGAAGTATGGGTGAGAGCTACGGATTCTGAAAATGATACACAACCGATGTTGCTCCCTGGCTGGAATCCAAAAGGATATCTTAATAATGCTTGTCACCGGATCGCCGTAAAAATATCATAGGATGAATCAAAACGATTTTGATACTGGCAATCTATGGAGGCTTTTTCTAATACTACTCAATTCTCTAGTTGTTTTATTCGTTCTGGCATTTATGTACTTGGCATTGGAAGATCATATCATTGCCTATTTAAACAAACCAACATTTACTAAAGAGCAATTAGCCGATATGACCGAACGAAGAGAAAAGGCAAGACGACAAGAACGTGCTGACAATTGGGATTTGGTTGAAAATGGAATACATGTAAAAACGGGCTTAAAAGCAGATCCAAATCTTCAATTAATTATCGGTTCTTGCACATCCTGTCACTCTGCAAAATTAATCACGCAAAACAGAGCAACTAGGCAAGGTTGGAAAAACATGATTGTATGGATGCAAGAAACACAAGGGCTGACAGATTTAGGCGATCGAGAGCCGAAAATTTTAGATTACCTAGCAAAATATTATTACCCCGAAGAGGTTGGCCGAAGAAAAAACATAGACATAGAAGCTATTGAATGGTATATTCTGGACCTTGGGGAGGAGTAGTAATTTTTAAAAAAGACATGTTATATTGAACCGTAAGCTTAAATTGCTAAAGGAAATTATGTTTAAATAATATAGCGCATCAAAGTAATATCTCCTTTGTAGATATCGATTTCTCCTGAAATTTCATTCTTTTTAGAACTAAACCAAAATTTTACTTTTACAGATATTTCAACGTAAAATCCTACAGGATTGGTTGGTTCGATATTAATTTATAAAAATCCATTTTTAACAGATATAGCAAGATTCAATGATATTTCCGAAATTGGGGGTCACTTAAATATAGGGAATAATATACTATCTGTTATCAGCGTTCCAAACAATGTATTAAATTGTCTTCAAGTAATCTCCACCAATAATGATGTTCTGTCAGACATAAGTGGCCTAAATAATATCTCAGAAGAGGATGAGTTTAGCGTGAGAGTCTCACTATTCTCATAAAAATAGCCAAGCAATGAATTGCTTGGCTATTGTGAGAATAGAGGGACTCGAACCCCCGACCCCTACCCTGTCAAGGTAATGCTCTAAACCAACTGAGCTATATTCTCATTGTTTTACTTTTCGGTTCTAAACCAACTGAGTTTGCCAACCTTTGGTTGGCCTGTCTGCTGCCGACCAAATCCGCATAAGAATGCAAATAAAATGATATTGTTTGATAAAAGGAAGCAATCGGCGATAACAATTGATAAAATGGCCATTTCAATAATGGACTTTATATTTATCAAAACCCCCTACCCCCGATAAAACTCAATCAACCTATTCGTAGAACTATCATGCTCAACACCCATATCCTTATCCTGCAGTTCTGGAATAATATTCTTCGCAAGCATCTTTCCTAATTCTACACCCATCTGATCAAATGGATTAATGTCCCAGATGGCTCCTTGCACAAAAACACTATGCTCATACATGGCAACCAATTTTCCAAGACTCTCAGGATCTAATTTTTGAAGAAAAAAGGTGGATGATGGACGATTCCCCTCAAATACTTTGTGAGGAATTAAAGATTTTTCAACACCTTGCTTTCTAACTTGGCTTGCGGTCTTTCCGAATGCAAGTGCTTCTCCTTGAGCAATCATGTTGGCAATGAGATAGTCTTGGTGTGGAGGCAAATCATTTAATGATTCTTTAAAACCAATAAAATCACAAGGTATTAATTTGGTGCCTTGGTGAATCAACTGATAAAAAGAATGTTGACCATTGGTCCCAGGCTCGCCCCAATAAATAGCCCCAGTTTGATAATTGATTTTTTCTCCACTTAGCGTTACCCGTTTGCCATTGCTCTCCATGGTTAGTTGTTGCAAATAGGCCGGGAAGCGATGCAGATATTTATCATAGGGAAAAACAGCCTGCGTTTCTGCTTTTAAGAAATTGTTGTTCCATATTCCCAATAAGGCAATAATGACAGGAATATTATTTTTTAATGGTGTGGTACGGAAGTGCTCATCCATCTTATGGAATCCACTTAGCATATCATGATAATGGCTTGAGCCGATAGCAATCATGAGAGATAGACCGATGGCGGCGGTCATAGAATATCTCCCCCCTACCCAGTCCCAAAATCCAAACATATTCTTAGGGTCAATTCCAAATTTTGTTACTCCCTTTTTATTTGTTGAAAGAGCTACAAAATGTTTGGCTACAGCTTTTTTATCTTTCATGAAAGACAATGACCACTTTTTGGCAGTTTCCGCATTCGCCATTGTCTCCATGGTGGTAAATGTTTTCGAGGCAATAATAAAAAGCGTTTCTTCTGCATTTAGACCTTGTACCGCTTCCGCAAAATCACTTCCGTCTACGTTAGAAACAAAACGGAAAGTAAGGGAGCGATCACTATAAAACTTAAGTGCTTCATAAGCCATGACAGGTCCTAAGTCTGAACCACCAATTCCAATATTTACTATGTTCTTTATTGGCTTGCCTGTGTGTCCTATGAGTTTGCCGTTTCTGATACTATCAGAAAAGATTGTCATTTTTTTTAATACTCGATGAATCCCAGGTACAACATTCTTACCGTCTACAAGAATTTTACTTCCTTTGGGAGCACGTAAGGCAGTGTGCAGAACGGCTCTGTTTTCCGTGTTATTTATTTGTTTTCCGGAAAACATCGCATTGCGTTTCCTCTCTACGCCTCTTTCTTTTGCGAGCTTAAGTAGCAACTTAAATGTCTCATCAGTAATTCGATGCTTCGAATAATCAAAGTAGATGCCTAGTTTATTTACTAAAAACTTCTCACCACGCTTTTTATCCTCCTCAAATAAGGACTTGATATGTGTTTTTTTAAATTCCTTAAAATGTTTATCAAGCGCCTTCCAATTTTTTGATTTGGTTAATGTTGTACTCATTATATTTTGATTAAAAATGATGGTAAGTCAAAGTTAGTTTGAATATCTTGAGATTGCTAACTTGGACAGAGAGGAAGAATTAAAAGCGCTCAAAAAAACAAAATGATTGTGAAGACCTGTTAGCTTTAAATGCTATATTCTCATTGGTAAAGTTATAATCTCAAATTGCTAAGATTGCAAATAAAACAAGATTTATTGACAGATAGTAAACTCTTGCTAGGTATTTATCCATCGAGGTCCTACTTTACAATAATGATGGCACAAATGGTGTAAAATGACAAAGCCACATCAAAAAACTTTGAAATGGCTATACCAATAATAAAACTGAAGGTTAACTAATTTGAAACTTTGAACTAACTTTGGTTTGTGAAGAAAATCTGCCTGTGGAATTCCGAAAGCAACTAGTGCTTTCAGACCTACCAACAGACTTAAAGATGGGCTTCATCAAAACTCGTCAATATCACGATCTCATGATAGGAGAATCAGTAATGTAGAATTTATACGACGAACACTAACTTGTCGCCCTTTCTATTTCTCTTTTCGCTTTTTGTAGACTTTCGTCTATATTTTCTGCTTTTGAACTAAAAAAATCTTTTGCACCGTCAGCTAATTCTGTAAAATTTTCTTTGCTGCTGACAATTGCCTTATCAATAGCTTGTTGACTAGACTCTATAATATCCTTTGAGTTATCAATAACTGCGGTTTTTAAGTTATCTCCATTTTTGATAGCTACATCTATAATCTGTTGTCCTTTTTTGCTCTTTAAAAAATATGCAGCTGCTCCACCTATTACTAAACCAGTCAACAGTGGAAATATATTTGAATTTTTATTTTTCATAATTTTTTTTATTTATAGTTTAAAAATATTTGAGATTATTCTATCTAAGCGATAGTCTCACTATTAATTTCATCCCTAAGACTTGTTAAGGTAGATAACTCTTTCTCAACTATCAATTTTTGACCAATTAGTATTTTTTTAATCGAAGATGGCATTTCTACTTCTTCAATAACTTTCTCATACTCACTAATCAGTAATGATGCTCCTCTATCAATCTCATCAACAATTGCATTAAATTCAGCATGATTACTAGTTGCATTAATTTTTACATCAATGAACATTCTATGGATTTCTCCTAGAAAAGTTGATTTCACTTCTGGATCTCCACCCAAATTTTTCATCTCTTCCTCAAGCACAAAATGCATCAGGTGTCGTTCTTTAGCGTAGGCATCTAACCATTTGTTTACGATGAGGTTATTGGATGCCTTTTTTATTTCTTCATATCCTTTCTCCGCATCTTGTAGTCTATAAATCAAGTCTTGAAGTGATGATTTAATCTGTTCTACGTTTTCTATGCTCTCTGCATTCATTATTTATAATTTTATATTGAGGTAATGTTACAAGTACTATACTAGGTCATATTTAATTTGTTCGATTTTTCAAAAAAGATTACGTAAGTGCTATCTCATGCAGCAAAATTTCGAAAAAATATCACCGCATCTTGAAAAGATTGTCAGCTCTATTAATTTAATCCAAAGTTTTTGGTTGTGGTCTCCTGATAATATCTTCTCAATTTTGTTCTTGCAAAGTTGATCCGACTCTTTACTGTTCCAATAGGAATTTCTAGATATTGAGATATTTCTTTGTAAGAATATCCATTGATAAACATTAAAAATGGCTCTTTGCTTTTTACACTCAACATTTCAATGGCTTCTTTTAATAAAATCAATTTTCGACCTGAAGAAGGTTTTGTTTCAATTTGAATTATGCCAAGAAAATTTAAATCTTCAATTGGTGTTGCTACTATATTTCTACGTTTACGCTTTTTATAATTAGTGAAATAAGTATTTTTAAGAATAGTAAAACACCAGTTTTTAAAGTTTTGATGTTCTTTATAAGAACCGAAATTTCGGAAAACTTTTATAGCCGTATCTTGTACTAAATCATCAGCATCCATTTTGTTTCTTGTCAGCGTAAGTGCAAAAGATTGTAAGGCCTCATAATTGTTTTTGTAAATAGTTTCAAATCGGTGTTCTAACATAATATGAATTGATTGATTATTTGGATTTGGATAGCCTTTAAAGATTAAACGACTGATAATAAGTGGGATTCTTTACTTTCGTAATCTAAAATTGAGGCCATTTTACCAATACTAATAACTCAAAAACAGAAAATCATTAACGTAAAAGCAAATCCAACCATAAAAGCACTATATTTAGTAAGGCCAATAACGAATATCCTTAGCTATCTGCTATTTAATAATTGATAAAAATTGCACGTGAGTCATGAACATGAAATAACAGTTTCTTCTTTACCTATACATCAAGTGATACAAGATATAGCTAGGGGATTTGAAGTTGATTTTCAAAATAAATATAATTTTTATAGAGTCGAGTTACCAAAGGAAGTTGGTGAAGGACATATAAGCGGAATTGATTTTGGGGATGGATTTGGACTACTAAACTATAACTGCACATTTCACAATACAATTACCATTCGATTTACATTGAAGGAAATTCATCCTATGAAGTTCATACACTGTAGAGAAGGGAAATTTACTCATACCTTCGAATGGGATAATGATGAACGTGAGATAAACACATACGAAAATATTATTGTAGCTAGTTCGCAACGAAATGGACACTTATTAACTTTTGCGAAAGGACATAAAATAGAAATCTGTAGTATCGAAATCGATCGTAATCTTTTCCTACCAAATGTAGAAAAGCTTAACATCCATGGAGGTGATGTTCTATCAAATGTAATATTAGATATAAACGGGAAAAATAAATTTTTTCATAGAGGGCACTACAGTTTAGTTATTCATAACATTATAACAAGTCTCTTGGAGGGCAAAGAAACTGAAATAGCAGATATATTCTTCAAGAAAGGAAAATCTTATGAAATGCTAGCCTTGCAGTGGGATCAATTCTATAAGGATAAATCAAAGTTAGCATTAAATAGAAAAGTAAACTTAGGCGATTTCACACTGCTACACGACATCATCAATTATGTCGAAGAAAATCTTTCAGAAACTATAACCTTAAATTCAATTGAGAGGAAATTTAATACAAATGAGAAACGTATTCAATTGATTTTCAAAACTGGTTTTAATACTACCTTCAATGCTTATCTTCAGAATATTAGGTTAGAAAAAGCAATTAATTTACTAAAGGATCCGGACAAGAATATAACGGATGTTGTATATGCTGTTGGCTTAACCAACAAAAGTTACTTCTCTAAAATATTTAAAGAAAAATTTGGGCTAACCCCTTCTCAGTTTGTAAAGGAATTTTCAGAACATAATTGAGAGGTATATCAATTTTGAATTATTGATAAGATGTAACTTCCTAAAAGCTAGTATAAGTAGGCCCATCAAACAAACTCATCACATTATAAAGGAATGGTTATTGGTTGATTATGAACATGTTGTAATAATCTTTATCTCATGTCTTTGTATTTTTACAAGTGTCATTGCCATAACAAGAATCGCAGGCCTACACATATTTGCCAAAATGTCGAGTATTGACTTTGCTTCTACCATCACTATTAGCTCTGTTATCGCCGCTGTGATTATAAATGAAAAACAATCTATCTTAAAAGGGATTCTTGCCATTGCCTTTATTGTGTTAATACAAATTAGCTCCTCGTATCTTCAAAGAAAAAGCAGTTGGTATAAAAATTGGTCTAATCCACTAGAATTGCTAAATGTTGGAAAAATTTCTAAAGAATATATGAAACGGTCTGGAGTTTCTGAAACCGACTTGATGGCAAAACTTCGCGAAGCAAATGCCGTGAGTATGGATGATGCTATTTCTGTAGCGCTAGAAACTACAGTTGATATATCTGTGTTGCACAGCAATTCTATAAATACAGTCTCAGACCAGATTATGGAAGGTGTAGAAAGAGCCGAACCCTAATCAAGAAGTAAATTTTTTAAGCCTCCCCGATTCTAAAACTTATCTCTCCTAGAATCAAATGAAGAGAAGAAGTCAATCCACAGCCTATTGATTTTGCGGCAAAATTGATGATAGCCAAAAAGATGAAATCAAATTTCTATATACACTTATCGAACATTCTTCTCATGCTTTAGTATATAAATTAAAGCAAATACAAATGATTTATAAAATATTACCATTACTACTACTGATTGCTTCGACAGCATATTCCCAAGAAGGCACACCAGAGATTATAAGAGGTAGTGACCAATTTACACTTCTTATAAAGACAGAAAATAATAAAACTGGAGAAGCCATCGATGATACAGAAGTATATTTATATAATACAAAATCAGCTGAATTAATCGATACAAAGACAACTACAAATGGTCTAGCCAGCTTTGATATAAATCCATTCACTGAGTATGAAGTTAGAACTTGCCATTCATCTTATTTTAAAAATGGAATGAGCCTTTATGAATGTAATGAAGGCAATGAAGTTCTATGTACATTTGGAGCTAGTGAGTATAATTTTGTAGCCGGGGGAGGAAAAGAGAAACCTTCAGCTGTTCTAAAAGCTACACTAAGCCTCAGTGCAATGACAAAAGGATCTATAATGGAATTGGAAAACGTTTATTACGATCTCGATAAAGCAACATTGCGACCATCAGCAATTGAAGAGTTGGACGAATTGGCAAGTATAATGATGAGAAATAAAACCATCTCTATAGAACTGAGTAGTCATACCGATAGCCGTGCAAGCACAGATTACAATCTTGATTTGAGTCAACGTAGGGCTCAAGCATGTTATGATTATTTAGTTTCCAAAGGACTATCATCCGACCGAATCAAACCAGTTGGTTATGGTGAAAGTCGTCTTGTAAATAATTGTAAAGATGGTGTTGAATGTCCCGATAGCAAACATCAACAAAATAGAAGAACCGAAATAGAAATCCTTACTTACACCCCAATAACTTGTAAACCTTCAATGGATTTGGATTTTAAAATTAAAGATTTGAGTCAAGATAGTGACGATAAATAAAATCTAATAAAAACAACTAATTATGATAGATGAAAATTCACTCTCGCAAATTGAAAATGTGATTCCTACTATTTCTGTTAATGAAATAACACAAATTATTGCCACTTCTTCGGCGAAAGCTTCTGCTATAGCAGTACTGCCAGTTCCAATCATAGATGTAGCTGGAGTAACTTTCGTACAAGTCAGAATGGTAAATGAAATAGCAGAAAAGTATGGCGTTAATACAGATGACAAAACTAAATTAATCATCACTTCTCTTGCTACAAATTTAATCGGTAGGTTAATCACAGTGGCTACCAATCAAATTGCAGCCTCTGCCAACGTCGACAAACTATTAGGTGAGACCTTAATTAAGGCGACAATTTCGGGTTTCGTAACGACGATAACAGGAGAAGTATATGCAGATCATTTTATGAGAGGAGGAACCTTTGATAACTTATCATTGGATAGAGCCTTGGATTATTTTAAGAGTCAACTAAACTCGGACAGGGTAAGCGTAAACAATTTAGCGCAAGCTACCATGTCTGCCATCACGGATAAATTCAACGTCTAAACACAGTAAAACATTTTTATTTATGGACATGATAGTTAATGTATTAGTTGCTGGGATTTCTTTTTACATCGGGGGTAAAATACTTAGTGGTGTAGAGATGAGAAATGTATTTCAATGTATTATTGTTGCCTTGCTTGTAGGTTTTCTAGATATCACATTGGGTACATTGCTAAAAATAGTAACATTGGGAATCCTATCCTTAGGAATATTTACCTGGCTGCTCAACGCAATCTTGATTCAAGTTGCTGATTGGTTTTTACCAGGATTTAAAGTGAAAAATTTCTGGTGGGCCTTGGCTTTAGCTGCCATAGTTAGCATCGCAGGAGGTATTTTATCCAATTTTATGTAATCAATAATTCTTAGTCTTATTTTGGTAAGCTTTTGGTTAACTTCATCTTGGAACTGTCTAAAAAACATTGGTTGATATTTTCGATGCTCAGCATAGTTACATTAAGTAGCGTCATTCATATTAAAAATTAAATATTTCCCTTTTATCCTACAGGTGGTTAGTAATTTGAAAACTGCTATCTGCCAATATCAACGAGCAACCTTCCAGCTTTATCACGATTTATTTTTTTTCTAAAATTCGCACTTCATTGCTTTTATCAAGCAGTCGAATTGAAGTTTCCTCAAATTGTAGAGTGGAAATTATGTTAGCAATCTTAGCATATGACTTTTATAAACCAAATGAATAATTAGTATATATTCGTCAAAGAATGGTAGACAAATTTTTAAATCCAATTTTAAGGAGGGTAATAGATGCTGAACCAGATGATTTTAAAAAAATCGTACTTCTTCAACTAGCTATTTTTATGATCATCAGTGTCTTGATGGTACTCAAACCTTTTGGTACAAGTCTAATGCTCAGCACCTACGGGATTGACATTATGCCTGTAGCTTTTGTTAGCATTGCATTTGCTGCCATAATAATACATTATATCTTAATTCTTTTGCGAAGATCCTTCTCTTTGATCAACGCCATTACTATTAACTTCATTTTTCATATTCTTATAATTACAGCTTTATCTGTAACCATATTCTTTAATGTTCTACAAGGTTGGACCACAGTAGCTGTGTACGTATATATTAGCTTATTTAGTGTATTAACTGTAACGCTCTTTTTTCAATATTGCCAATCCCTGCTATCTATTCATGAAGCAAAACGCGTACTATCCTACGTTGGGGTGGGAGCAATTGCAGGTGGCGTTTTCGGTGGCTATTTTGCTAGTGCAACTGTTTCTATTTTTGGAAATATAGGCTTATTACTTGCCGCAGTATCCTTTCTTATGATTGCTGCTTTCAGTCTAAGAAAAGTGAATAAGGCTTTTGGTATTGATCTCATGGAAGAAACACTAGAGACCGAATGGATAGGTGGGCAGTTTTTAAGGACACTGAAAAATAAGCATGTTGTATATATTGTTGCCATTACATGTTTTGGCGTCATAGCTTCTAAGCTGTTGGATTATCTTTTTAATGCGGTAGCTTTTGTTCATTTCGACAATCAAGAATCATTAACTGCGTTTTTTGGATTTTGGTTTAGCTCTATAAATGTAATCGGTCTATGTATCCAGTTATTCCTTGTCAATATCATTATTGATCGGCTAGGAGTTACGTATAGTATGTCAATAATGCCCATGTTGATTTTGGCTTCTCTCATAGCTTTTATATATCTACCTGTTCTTGCCGTTGGTATAGTGATGAAGATGGTAGATGGGTCTATGAAACAAAGTATATACAAGACGTCAACAGAGATAAATATTATGCCACTCTCTGCTACCATAAGAGAACGAGCCAAGTCACTGATAGATGTTGTTGTAGATAGCATTGCTACAGGATTATCTGGCCTAGTAATTTATATATTGATAAACAAGGTCTCACTACCTCTATGGGTAATAACTATCACAAGTATTTTGATTGTAACCGCTTGGCTATTTTTCATTTTTCTGTCCAAGAAAACTTATCTCAAGCAATTGTCTCTCTTGGTATATGCAGATGATAAGGAGGATGAAGAATTAAGTCAATCACCATTAGAATATCTACAGCAGTTACTAAAAGGTAAACGTCGTAAATCTGATAGCAGATTCAATAAACTCAAAGAGTTTACAACGGTGGCTGAATCTCCTATAAAATCTGCAGCGATTGAAATGATAGGCGAAGAGTATAAGTTAAGCGGATTATCAAAGCTGAAACATTTAAGAAAAGATAATTCATTTATTGTTAGAAAAAAATACTTTGAAGAGAAGTTGAAATATGTAAATAGCATATCAGAATTCAATTCGCTCTACTCCACCACCATTCCGGAAAACCAAATTATTCTTATTGGCGCTCTTGCTCGATTAGTAGGTAACCGAGAACGACAACAAGATAAGTATCAAATTAGAAAAAGGATTAAAGATGCCTTTTCTTATTTAAACCAATACGAAGCAACACCAAAATTGTGGCGTACATGGATGACCGCAGTTGCTCACACTAGATTTAAAGAATATTATCCAAAAATTATCGAAAACCTAGAGCAAACAGAGAATGCAAATATGAAAATGTTTGCCCTATTTGCTGTAAAGCAGGGAAAGCTAAAAGTCTTATTTCCCAACATTGTTGCATGTAAAGTAGGTATATCGAAAAGAAATCGCTGGCATAAAACTTTGGCCGCATTTCCAAAAAAATTACTGAAACATCTTAAATCAATTCCCAAAATAGAAGGCAAGCAACTTATTAGACTCATGCCAGCCTTAAAGTATATTGATAAGCAATCCCATTTGAATTTCCTTTTTGATATTCTAGAGCATCCTAAGAGAGGAGTTAGGATTGAAGCTCTCAAGACCATTAGTAAGATGAGAAAACGATATCCGTATCTCAAATATAAACGTAGAAAAAATCGGACTAGACTAAATAAAAATGTTACTCAGATTAAAGAGATATTAAGAGAAATTGCATTCCTGAATGATTTGAAAAGCAAAAATATTGATCAATCTAAATATTCTCAAAAGATAAACAATGCATTAGATATTCTTCAAGATGAGCTAAATGTGTATTTGCATGTACTATTTATTTTGCTTGGATTAATTATTGATAGCAAGGATATGACAAAATGCTACTATGGAATTATTAGAGGTAAAAGACAAGAAACATTTGCCTATCTAGATCAACTTTTGCCTTACCGACTTAAGAAACGTATACTTCCACTATTGAAAATGGCAACATCAAATAACTTGGATAATTCAATCTTTCAAAAGAAAATCACCAAAAAGAAAAGCAAAGTTTTTAAGGCTTCTCACCTTAAGAGACTACAACCTTCACTATACGAAGATGTCAAAATTCTGTTTTAACTTACTACATAATAATGAAATAATATCCAATGTAGTAAATTATCAATCTACTGTCCGCCGGGTTCTGGTTCAAAAAATGGACCGTTGATTTCTTGTATTGGATTTTTTGGAATCTTACCTATCCCCAAAGCTCGCTCAGCTTTAGAGATAAACTTACTACAAATATCGCCACCTCTTGGATCTTCTATTAGCGCAACTATTATATAACGACGATCATTTTCCCCATATACAAGAGCACTATCTGAGTGGAATTGTTTCCAGCTACCAGACTTTCTATATACGTCTGCATTAGGTGCTAATCTATTTAATGTTTTTACAAATTTGTGGTTGATTTGTGGATTTATGAGATATCCCATCATCTCTTTACTCCAATACTCATTTACAAGTTTTCCGTAAGCAAGCATGGTATAAAATCTAGCTACTTGTTCTACATTGGCAGCATGACTTAGCCCTTTTAATGGATCGGGTTTTTTATATCCAGCTTTGGCATATTTCTTACCAACCCAAAGACCACCTCCATCGTACAAATCATAAAGCTCGTATTTGGCTTTGGTCATAGTTTCAGCTATTTTATCATAGCCAAGTGATTCTATAATTCTTGTTGTTGCAGCATTATTTGACTTAGCAATCATCAGCCTAAGATCCTGCTTCAAAGCGGGAGAATACTCAAGGCATCCTTCTTCTACGGCTTCAATAGCGGAAAGTAATACTGCAATCTTAGGGAGACTGGCCGCATATATCATGTGCTTACCGTTGATAGCAGCATATCTGATATTCTGCATATCCTTTATATCCACTATACCAACGGCCATTTTTTTCTTTGATGTCAGATCTCTCCAAAGAGGATTTTCAGCAACAATTTTTTCTAGATTAATTTGGAGGTCCTTATTTTGTTTTAAGTCTACCTCTTGATAATATTCAGTAGGATATGGTAATTCAATTGAGCTAATGTTTTGCTGTCCATAAGTCAACAAATTGAAATGAATAAAAAAAGTTATCAACAACAAATTAGTTAACTTTACCATTGCACAAAGCTATGAAATCATTAGCGAAATTAGTGTTACTTATTTGTTAATAGTGAAGTCTTCAATTTTTAAACTTAATTTTAAATAGATTTTGTAAAGTCGAACTTCATAAGCCTGTTTGTAGTATCTATTTATATAACATTAGAGCAACCAAATGACATATGCTGAATAATCTATATTCCCTTACTTTGATATTTTGTCTTACGATGATAGCCTTGTCACTAAATGGTCAGACCTTAAATCCAAGCTACCTAGAAGAACTAAAAGAAGATCGAAGAGGACCTTATGCTGCTATAAAATGGTTTTGTGAAGACGGAACAATGAGGGAAGCTAGAGATCCGTGCCCAGAACCAATGAAAGGTTGGCAGCATGCTACTTACAAACCAAAAGTAGAAAATATAGCAAAGAAATATCATATCTTTTTAGATCAAATACTAACAGGGACAGAACACCAAGACTTTTGGGATGCATCAAATCAAAATAGTAGGCTTAAACAATACCAAATAACCAATTTTCTATTTGATACAGATAATGGCTGGATTTTAGAAAAAGCCCGAAATTATAGAGGGGCAAAGCAAATAGAAGATGAAAAGGAATGGGGACAAGAGTTTCTAGAGTGGCTTGTATCTAGTAATGAAAGAATCGAAGAGAATTATCTTCTAATCAAAATGGCAGCGATCGATATACCTCATGGAGAAGATTCTAGAGTAGCTCAGAAAGTGAGAGCTTACAGTAAATTGCTTGCTGAGGAAGAAAGCAGCTTTATGAATACAAGAATAAAGCTTCATAACAATCCATCGGCAATTGATCTCAAACTTGTAGAAGACTGGAAAGATAATCATAAAAAGATTTCAGAAAAGGGAGAAGATTATTATACCAAGCTTGTCGATGGCCTTCAAGAAATGTACAAGCCATTTGAGTTATCTGATCTGGAAGTTTACACCAAGGGAATGACACCAGGCCCATTCACTAGTTCTCTAAAAAGCCAACTTAAGAATCTTGAAAATTCAGGGGCATCGTTGAAAGCTATGGAAGCATGTGACATGCTTATGTTTTTAAGAGAAAACTTTACCAAGGAAACCAAAGCATCTGCTAGACTAGATCTGCTCGATCTCGCCAATGAATTGGAAACCTTAGCTATGAGAAATATTGATGCTTTAAAAGATAAGTCTTTGGGTGACATGAGAGAGAAGATGTGTTATCTCACGAATGGCATATACGGTGCTGGATATTTAGCTTCGTGGGAATACAATAAGATAAAAGCTGATTTTGATTGGATGCAGAAAGAATCTGTTTCCTTACAAGATCTAGGTTATTACACTCATGCCGCTCAAAAGCTTGTGTTATGGTCCACACAGATGGTACAATCTATATACATTGAACCCATGAGAAAATTTGGCACTTTCGAGCCTTTGAGTTACGGATTTGTAGACGATAAAATTAGGTCATCACTTATCCTTCCTACCGGTCAGTTGGTTGAAAATATTAATACATTTTATAGCAATAAGGGGAATAATGCCTCTAATATCATGGGCATCAAAAACGAAGCAGGCTTACAAGCACTTAACCCTGGATATACCAAAGGTAAGTTGTATGTACTGCCAACTTTAGATGAGCATGTCGACTTGGATAAGAACGGTATCTATGCTTTTGACCGGCCACCTACTGAAATGAAGCCAGTAGCAGGCATCCTAAATGTGAAAGAAGGAAATCCCGTTTCCCATGTGCAACTGCTGGCAAGAAATCTAGGTATCCCTAATGCACTCATATCTAGCAATGTCCTTAATAAACTGAAATCTTATGATGGAGAAGAGGTCTTCTATGCCGTATCATCAGGAGGTACTGTATTGCTAAAGCTCAGTAAGGATATGTCTCCCGAAGAAGAAAAATTATTTAATAAAAATAATAATGATAAAAGCCGGCTGACTATATCGATGGACAAAATTATCCTAAACCCTGATAGTCTTTTAGATATGTCAAAAATAGATGCTAGCTACTCAGGTAAATGGTGTGGTCCAAAAGCTGCTAACTTAGGTCAGCTTAAGCAAATGTTTCCAGAACATGTAGTAGAAGGCCTAGTTATTCCATTTGGGATTTTTAGAGATCATATGGAGCAAAAAGTACCTGGACAAGAATATACATATTGGTCTTATCTCAAAGATATTTTTATTGAGGAGAGACAGAAAATAGTAAAGGGTCGAGATCGGTCTACTGTAGAAAAAGAAACCTTAGTTGAACTTGCTACGATGCGTTCTATGATAGAAAAAATGCCATTAAAATCAAACTTAATTAGCAATATAGAAAGTCAATTTAAAAGCATTTTTGGAAAATCGATTGGGCAAGTGCCTGTATTCTTACGCAGTGATACCAATATGGAAGATTTGCCTCAATTTACTGGAGCAGGACTTAATCTGACATTATTTAATGTAGTTGATAGGCAAGAAATTCTCAATGGAATAAAAAAAGTATGGGCATCGCCTTACACGGAAAGAAGCTATCAATGGAGACAGCAGTATTTAGAAAATCCCGAAGATGTCTACCCTTCCATACTCATCATACCTAGTGTCAATGTAGATAAATCCGGTGTCATAATTACTAAAGGCGTTAACAGAGGAGATGATAAAGATATTTCCATCTCGTTTAGCCGTGGTGTCGGTGGTGCAGTTGAAGGACAATCTGCAGAGAGCTACATGGTACATGATGAAGGCTATCTAGAACTGACAACACCAGGCCGAGAAACAAAATACCGAACAATACCTTCTTCTGGTGGATCTACTTTTAAGTATGCATCTCTTAAGGATCCAGTACTTGAGGTAAATGATGTGTATAATTTATCTAATATGGCTAAATCAATAGCTCAAAAAATGGATCAATTATCATCGGAATCACATCATGCATATGACATCGAATTAGGAATCAAGGAAGGTTTTATTTGGTTGTTTCAAGTAAGACCTTTTGTGGAAAATAACGACGCTTTGAGTTCTGACTATCTCAAAAGTATGAATCCCAAACTTAGAAACATTACCATAAAAATGGAAGATCAAGAATAATGAATACTCTTATGAAATATATACTAATCTTGACTGGATTACTATTCAGTATAAATACATTTGCCTATCCAATTGATGGATATTCTTATACTGGAATAGACAGATTGCTTTATCAATATAAAGTATTGAAAGATAGCAGCTTAGATACTAAACTTGACAAGGGAGCTTTGCTTAATCTTGATGATATAAAACTTAATCTTGTAGGAAATAATTATGTCTGGCCAAAAGAAGACAAAACTCTTAATGATAAACTACAAAATATATTCAGCCGTCTAGAGCCAGAATATTCTGTTTCAGTTATGGATATCACTGATTCAGACAATATCCGATATGCAAGTATTAATGAAAATGTTGGATACCAACCTGGTAGTGTCGCTAAAATTATAGCAGCTATGGGATTATTCGATGCTCTATATAAAGTATATGGTGATGATTGGGAAGAAATTAGAGCAGTACTCTATAATCGGAAAGTTCGTGGTAACGAATTTGTAGTGTATGATCACCATACGATCCCTATTTACGATATCGAAAAAGATAAATATTACAAACGAAAAGCGGAAGAAAGTGATGTGTTTTCATTGTACGAATGGTTGGACCATATGTTTTCTAAAAGTAATAACGGAGCTGCAAGTGTAGTGATGAGAGAAATGCTGCTCGTACATATTATGGATGATTATTACGAATGTGCCAATCAATACGAAATGGACATGGTCATAGAAAATGCAGGTAGAGCTGTGCTTGGTAATCTCACAGAAGACCTTACAAACTGCGTACTTGAAAGTGTAGGCATAGATGGTGATGAGTATCGTCTTGGTGGATTTTTTACAAGTGGTGCTGAGAAATATGTACCGCGTAGAGGTGGAAGTATTGGCACTACCAAAGGCCTTATGAAGTTCATGTTTGCATTGGAAAGTGGTCAAGTAATCAATGAAAGAATATCCTTGGAAATTAAGCGTCTTATGTATTTGACAGACAGACGTATACGCTATGCCTCAAATCGCAACCTTGACAATGATGCAGTCTATTTTAAAAGTGGTTCACTCTACAGTTTTAAACCAGAACCAGGATTTGTCAAAAAGAATTATGCTGGCAATAGATATAATTATATGAATAGCGTTGCCATTGTAGAAAAACAAGATAGCACAGAAAGAAAATACATGGTGGCTTTAATGTCTAACGTTCTCCGCAAAAATAGTGTAGGAGAACATCATGCACTAGCCAAACTCATAGATGATATGTTGGCTAAATAACAAATATACTCGGATAAAATTATACTATTTGGGTACACAGAACTCTACATAAATTGGAAAGTGGTCTGAGCCAATATTTTCTAAAACCTTAAGCTTTGAGAGTAACAATTCAGATGAGCAAAATATGTGATCCAAAGGAAACCTAATTGGAAAGTAAGTTGGAAAAGTACTATATGTTCCTCTTCCTACACGCGGATCTTTAAGTCCAGATGTTTTTTTAAATTTCTTCGAGGCTTTACTCCAAACGACATCATTGAGATCGCCGATAACAATTTTTAATTCATCATCTGGAAGCTGACTTATACGTTTGGCAGCTTCCGCAAATTCTTCATCTTTTTGCTTGCTCGTTTTGGCTTCACCAGGTATCGGAGGCTTTGGATGCAGACCTCTGATTCTGATTTTTTGATCCATGATTTTGACAAGACATTCTATTGAAGGTATTTCATCATCGGAGAGCTTATCGATTCTTTGTTCTAATGGTTTGAGCTTAGTAAGCATCATCATACCATAAGTGTTCTCCTGAATAGCTTTTATATTGTATGGAAAACTGTCTATTAACGGCTTCATTTCCTTTCGCCAATCTTCGTTAGTTTCCAACAATAATAAAATATCTGGATCATGGGATTTTACTTTCTGGATGAGCTTTTCATATTGGTCATTGTCTTGATACACATTATAAATCAGAATATCGAATTTGCTTGCTTCAGATGCATTTAAGCAATCTTTAATTTCTTTCTTATACAACTTTGAGAAAGGCAGTATATCATTTAGGCATATATAAGCACAAATCAAAAGAAGGAGAATTATGATACCACTAACTAAATTTAAGTTAGTCTTAAAAATCAGACAAAGTATCAGCAATACATTTATAATAAGATACCAGAACCTAAAATAAGCCTGACCTCGAATGAACCAATGTTTGCTATCCGAAATAGGCAATATAGTGCCAATAATTACAAAGAGACTTAAAATGTATAACAGATTCATAGAGTATCAAACTACGAAATTTTTTTCTAACAAAATTTAATTTATTAGTATTTCAAAAGATTTAATTAGGATTGTATTCTAGTTCGCTTGGCTTGTTTTCACTTTTGGTCAAATAATTATATTAACCTTCTGCACCATGCATCATCCTAGAGCGCTTCAGAAAACAACAAATTTTAGACTCAAGGTAAATATCAACCTCCTAGACTAATAAAATATAATATTTGTGGTTAGAAAACGAACATTTAGAAATTCCTATAGTAAAGTGATTACACAAAATAAAAATGATGAAATATATAATTACAATACTCACATTACTCATTACCTGCTCACTTAAAGCTCAAATGGTTAATTATAATGATGGGAGCATAATGTATGATGGAGAAGAAATAAAAACCATGGAAGTTAGGCTTACGCCAAATGTCTCCACAATAAAAGATAAATTTTCGGAATGGATGGATGACCATTATGATGTAAATCTCGATGGCAAAAACCTTTTATTTTTTGATAAAGAATTTATGACTGCAGAAGGAATTGTTATTCCTCAAATTAGTCCCAGAAAAATAGATTTACGTGTCAAAGTAGATGAATCAAAAAAAGGAATTACAGTACTTCAAGTGTTTGCTGCTTATGGATATAATAATTGGATAACTTCTGAAGATCATCCATATGCTTATGATGCACTAAGAGGTATAGTATATGATTTTGTATCAGATTACTTACCTGAATATTACTACGAACGTGTAGAAGAGTCTCGGGAGAATATTGAGGAGTTAGAAGAAGATAATGAAGACTTGGAGAGTGATGTAGCCAAAAACAAAAAAGAAATAGAAGATCTACTCAAAAAGAACGATAAACTGAGAAAAGAAATTGAAGAGAACAAATCGATGCTAAAGAAAGCAAATGATAGATTAAATGATCGACAAAAAGATTACAAAGAAGTGAAGAAGAAAGTTTCTGGAATGAAATAATATAGCGATTTAATTTTCATGATAGATTTGCTGGGCAACAAACTTGTATAAATCATATAATTAAATAACCCGAAGGAATAAAAGAAAGACCTTCACAAAACAAAAAAAAATGATTAGATGGATATTAACATTCGTAGTAATTGCACTTGTAGCAGGTGTATTAGGATTTAGTGGTATTGCCGGAGCCGCAGCTGGAATTGCAAAGATTATTTTCTATGTCTTTATAGTTTTATTCGTAATAACATTGATCATGAAAATGCTTAATAAAGCCACATAATAATCTTTCTTTTTTCCAAAAAAATCAAAGCCAGTTTAAACAAATATTAAAAAAATAAGATGAATAAATTATTAGTATTGCTTGTGTCTATATGCCTAATCAATTTGTATGCATGCGAAATCGACAACACGAAATCAGGAGAACTCCCTTCTGTTGATGTTGATGTAGATACCAAAGCTGGAGACCTACCAGAGTTTGATGTTGATTGGATTAATGTTGATGTGGGTATGACTACCAAAACAATATCTGTACCCACTATTGAAATTGTTATGGAGGAAAGAGAAGTAGAAGTTCCTTTTATAAATGCTAAATGGCCATCTGATTACGATGAAGTGCAAGAACAAACAATAACAGTCGAAGCCGAAATAACAGGTCAAGAACATACTGTAGAAATTGAAGAGATATACGCAAAAGGAGACAAATTGATTGTCGTTTCTTCACTAGAGAACATTAATACGCCTATTGGAGACCAAGTTATGAGAGTAAATGATCAAGTAGTCATAAATGCACCAGACTTGATAATCAAGCACTACATTATCGGTAAAAAACCGTTACGTGGTTTTAATGATAATTTTACCTATATCGCGAATCGCAAGAAAATAGCTAAACGCTTGAAAGGAGCTAAAAAAATATATAGTCTCTAGATTATTAGACACTTTTAAATGTGCATTATTTAACTAAATAATTTAAGATAACTAACATGGAATTACCTATCAATAAACATGAGAAAACTAAAATAGACGAATATACTGAGAAAGGTTATACCTCAAGTTATAGGTTAGACAATGAAAAAATTATGGATCTGAGCACTAAGACATGCTTCAGCCCCCAGGAAGTCACCATAGTAGAAAGCTTCCGATATGAAGGTATGAGTAATCCATCAGACATGTCTATCCTTTATGTTTTACGTACGGATGATGGTGGCAAAGGCACATTACTGCTTCCATATGGTCCAAATGCCGATGCAGACTTAGACGATTTTATGAAGCAAGTGACCCAAGACATGAAAAATAGAAATAAATAACAACAACTAAAAAACAATATTATGAAAGATAAAAAAGAAAAGAAAAGTGAAAATGTTACTAATGAAACACAACCAGCAGGTCAGGTACTGCCTGCTGATAAAAAAGATTTGAAATATGAAATGCCCGAGAGCGTGAAGTCACCCATGAATGAATTAAGAGATAAAAAAACTATTACAGAAGAAGGAAAGAAATAATTGTTTTGATATCCAAAAAGGAAGAGTTTAAATTAAATCTTTGAACTAAAATTCGAAGACCATATTTTATAAAAAAATATCAAAAATGATAAACAAAGATAAGTTAGATACCATATTAAATCACGATAATTTCCCAGCGGTAAGTTTAATTATACCTACTAATATTTCTGGTGATTATGAAGTAAATAGAATAAGGTGGAAAAATGAACTTAGCGAAGTTTACCGAAAACTTGAGGAACAAGGTGTAGAAAAAACATCCTTTTTAAAACAGGCAGATGATCTTCTAGAAAATTCTGATTTTTGGGCAAATCAATCTTCAGGTCTAGCAGGATATTTCAGTGAGGATACTACTGAGGTGGTTAATCTAATTGAAGCCCCACAGGCCTCAAATGTATTATATAATAAGTTTGTAACCAGCCCTATACTTCTTTCCAAAATTAATAAACAACGTGTTTTTTTATTGACCATAAGCCAAAACAACGTAAGGTTTTTCGAAGCTGTAAATTCTGGTATATTTCCGGTTAAGATTAATGACCTAGTGCCTGCAGATATGGATGAAGCATTATATTTGGATATCCAGAAGGAATCACTCCACCCAACAAGTCAGGGCCTTTCCAACACCAACCACTTCAAGGATAAAACAAAAATAAGGATAGAACAATATTTAAGACATATTGATGATGGGCTTTGGCCTTTACTAGAAGGAGAAAAAGTTCCACTGGTCATAGCGGCGGTTGAAGAATATCATTCTTTATACAGAAACCTTAGTAGATATAAGTACATATCACAACACATGCTGATGGGTAACACCGATACAATGTCACCAGCTGAACTGCGTTTACAACTGGACCCTGTGTTTGAGGATCTCAAGAATAAGGAACATGAACAGACAGATAAAAAAGTAAATAGAGACTATGAAAAGAAGAATTTAGTCAGTGACGTGAAGGAGTTAATGTTCAACTTAGATATTGATAACGTTGATACTATTATCATACCGTCTGCAAATTCTACTGAAGATGAAATTCAACTGTTCCAAATTGAAAAAATATTAAGAACTTGTTATAAAAGAAATATCAACGTTTCAGTAAGGGAAGATTATGATGAGCTTACTGCTATTACACGTAACGAGGTAGTGGTTCAACCTAGCTAAAAATTGTTTAAAACATACGCTGATTAAAATTACGAAAGAGATAAGGAGTATTGCTGTATGGCAATACTCCTTATCTCTTTCATAGCATCTAACTAGCTCGACTGTTTAGTCATGTTTAATTTATAAAAGAGTAATTAGTCAATGAATTGCTCAAAGAAAAATAGATGGTTCAATATTAAAATGTCAAGGAACCACCAGCCACGATCTGGGTATCTTGATCTCCAACATAATAGCCAAATGTAAATCCTAGTAGATTCAATGGGGTCAAGAATATACCTCCACCAAAACTAGAATGCCAAGAATCATTTATTTCATCTCCCTTCAGAAAAGCTCTTCCTATATCATACGAACCATAAATACCAAGCCCTGTTCTTATCCCACCGGTCCCTTGAAGGATTTTATATCTCAAATCAGTAGCTGCATACACAATTCCATCTCCACTAAATCGACTTCTTCTAAAACCACGTAACCTCTGTCGTGTTGCTAAATAATTAGCATGAAAAAACTCGTAATCTCCGTAGGTATAAGCTCCACCAAGGTAGCTCGCTATAACCAAACTATGAGTAGGAGTCAAGGGAACATAGAGAGACAGATTAGATTCTAGTTTGACATTTCTATACTGCGCATCAGTCAAACTGTGTCTATAGTTTGCTCCAGCATAAAATTTATAACCTTGGGTTGGTATAGCAACATGATTCACTCGATCACTCGTATAATTCATCCCCAAACCTACATAGTATTTATTTTCAAAATCAAAGGAAGTCAACTCTGCCTCCGGCAAAAAGATAAACCTAATATCATTAGGATCTGATGGCTCATTATCAATTTTTAAAAACTCAAAGGAAGGATCTAAGCTGAGTGATCGATTATTCCCTAAATTACAAATAAGATAAGGGTTGACATAAGCATGAGAGCCTTTCACAATGAAGAATCGTGAGTTACCAATATCGGGCGCATTTGGAAATATTGATTCATAATCTATATACTCATTTCCAAGCCCATAATAAAATTGTGTAAATACAGGACCACTTAATTCAGTTTTAAACTTGAGATCCCAATCGCCACCAAAAGGAGAAACCCAATGTCCACTATATCTACCAATAAAAGCAGAATTAGCTGAAAAATATGATAGTGAAAGCACATGATTTGATTTGTAAGGGGATTTTCTAAATCCATGCTTTCTCCACCAAAGATTATAGCTTAGGCCCAATCCTTCATCTGTATAAAAGTTAATCATAGGGAATTGAATAGATCGATCTAATTCCCAATCCATACGATTAAATCTATTAACTCCTCGCCGATTCTTAAGATTCGATTTTATCCTATTTCCTGAAATTTCCATTCCATCCTTACGATCATAAACTAGTATTTCTAAATCCGTTGCATTGTTATTGATTTGATCGTCTCCACTTCCTCCAACCAGATGAATTTTTATTGAAGATTCTGCCGTACCGTCAAAATTGAAAATATCTTTGTCATTGAGTCCGTATATTCTTAATTCCTCACAATCCTCACCAGATATTATACGTGACCATATCAGATTTTCTCTACCCTCTCCAATGTGATAAACTTTGACATCCAATTTATCATCAGGTAAAGTATTTATATTGAAAATATTCTTTTTATATGTACCAACAACTGTGATTTCTTTTGTAATTAATTCATAAAACTGGGAGGCATAAAATATGAGATCCTCTCTCCTTTGCTTCAAAGTATTTATAATTTTTTGACCGCTAATATCATATATCTCCTTTGGCCAATCACTAAATGCCTGTTCTATAATTTCATCAGTCAAGTTACCTTGTAAGTCTTTAGCTGCTTTTATGTAATCTTCCTTGTTTAATTGAGAAATAAATGTCCGATCAAAATATCTAGCTGTATATATCAGACCACTTAATTCATCAATTTCATCATCAAATTTTCTCAAAGCAGGATTAAAGTAAGGTCGACTCGCCACATAATTTATAAAGCCTTCATTTTTAAAAAATGCTTGATCTCTATCTCTTGGAATTGGTCGAAATACATCAACGTTGGTATCATCATCTTCATACAGGCCCCATCGCCATTGATCGTCACCTCTATCCCAATCACCGATTAAAATATCGAAAAGTCGACACTTCAAAACATATTCTTCATCGATAACTACTTTGTGATTTTTTACCAAAGTATCAAGCAAATTTTGGGTACTAAAAGCTTCTTTTGCATTTCCAAATGAAGTACGTCCTTCTAGATTACCTCCAGCTCTTTCTTCAAACATATAAAGCTTATCACCAAAATTGACATTATAATCTCCCAATGCCTTCTGTCTGGGAAGCCAAACCAATTTTGGATTGGTATGATAAATACCAGCTGCTGCTTCCAACTTTGGCAGAACAAAACCAGCGTACGGATGAGATGCAGATATTCCATCTTGAACAACTGTTTGCACAAAGGTTCTTCTAAATATACCAGGAACTAAAGTGGTAATATCTTTATCAATAGTCCTTAAAACCCATTGCCGACCTTCCTTATCCTCCAATCGTAGGGACTTGGTTTGAAAACCACCACCCTGCTCGGTAACTTCTAATCCACCGAATTGCTCTTCCAGTAAAAATACCGGAACTTTCAATTCAGTACCCCATTCTTTCCGATAAGTTGACCCCATGCCTATTACGCCTTTGTCATAGATAGTTGACGCTTTAGTAATATGCAATTTGTCATGTTTTTCTATAGGGATATACACAGTTGAATCTGCGTAATTAACAAACTCTTTTTTATAAATTCTTTGTTTGAATACCGATTGAGCATTTTGCTTACCCTGCGGGTCAGGCACAAAGAATTCCAACCACAGCTCTAGATCTTTAGTATGTGTGATTTTAGCAAAGCCTTGACTCATGTAAGCAAAGTCAACATTGCCACCTTCCCTTACATAATCAACGGCTGCACCACTTCCTGCAATTACATAATGATTTTTATCCTGAAGCTCATATTGCATATTTTTATCATGGGCAGAGGCAAAGATTATCCCTTCGTGATCATCGAGAACTTCATCTATGACATTTCGGTAAGTTTGATATTGAGGATGTGAAAATTTTTGTTGCCCTCCATTGACTTTCTTAATCACTGTTAAGATACTTCCTATTATTGGCGCAGGTAAAAGATTACTAGACCATCCGTAATTACCACCTGTTTTACCATTTGAAAATACCGGGTGATGGGCTGCAACGATGACATTTTTATTCTTGCATTTTGAAAGTTTTTCTTTCATGTAAGCTATAAGATTTTCTTCGTAATCTATCTCACATTGAGCTCTACTTCTTTCATCCGATCGATCGCCTTCCAATATCCACTGCGAATCTATCAACATCAGTGCAAGGTCATCTGTCAAGTCTACAAGCTTTGGTTCGCCACAACCATGTGATGGCACAAAGATATTTCTACCATCAACTTTTGATTCTATGTAATCTTCAACATTACTTAACGCAGTAGAAGTATAATCTTGACCGTCATACCACTCGGAATTTCCAGGTATAAAAAACAACTTATCTGTATAATCTTTAAGCACTTCCACACAATGATCTATTTGCTGATCCATTTTTTCATATTCCGGATCCTCTTCTTCAGGAAACCCGTTCTCACTTATAGAATTACCAAGAAATATAACTGATTGCTTTATATCTGATTCACGCAGTTGTGTTTTTATTAAATCAACTATATCGCTCAACACCAAGTTATCATTGGCACCAATATCACCAACCAAATAAACCTCATAGTCAATATTAGATTCGTCTAAGGGATTTATCTGCTCAGATTGGGCAGCAGTATTTTTAATATAAGGCATCTTGGCAGCGCAAGACATCAATACAAATATCAATACGACAAAAAATAATTTATGATAATTTTTCATTCCCTTTTATTCTAGACCTTCAACATTTTTTTGTCACGTATCCGATATTAATTTCTGAACTGCTATGCGTTTTTAGATAGGCAAGTTCAATCATAATATATAACATTTCAAAATAAAGATCTGGGACTTATATTATTTACTCGCCTTTCGGCAAATATTAAACTTTAACATTTAGAATTACATTCAACTGCTTTTAGTGCTATCAAGGATTTACTCCTATCGACTTTTTTATAGCCAATATTACAACCTTGGCAAAATTCTTCTTCTTCATTCTTTTGAATAGCGATGCCGGATAATTGCTTATTAGCATATTCACTAATCCATCCGATTTCAGGATCTTTATGATTTACTTCCAAATTATGGTGCTTTACTGCATCATAGAATTTTCCAGAATACTCCTGTCTTCCCCATCAATTAGGACACAGTCAGTCTGGAGCACTAGCTTCACTAGCTTCCACATTACTACCCTTTCCCTTTAAATAAGTAACCAAAGAATCTACCAAACCCTTAACTAATAATTTTATTTGTACTAAAGGTAAAAAGTAAAACAGTTTAATAGAGTGAATTATTAGCTTTTGATTAAATTAACCAAAATTTTAGTAGCTAGCGGACAGTAACTTTATAATCCAGCATGATACCTAAGACTAGTAAAAGGCTTTGTGGATAATTAAATGTAAGCTCAGTGGAAAATAGAAGCTGCTAGGCATCAAAATATAGAGGCTCCAGAAAATTTTGTTCTCCAAATTTTAAAGTGGCCTCCTTCCGGATATGATATTGTATAGAATACTTATTACTGCTATTACTAATAATACATGGATGAGTTTACCCGTAGCCATTCCGCCCGCCAAGCCTAAGATTCCTAGTACCCAAATGATGATGCAAATCACTGCAACTAACCAAAGTATGTTTCTCATAATTTTATTACTTTATAGATATATTATTTTATAGAAATACATTTATCATACTTAATAAATATAATAAGGTTCGGCTAGTAATAATTTTTATTTTCCAAAATTTAATGTGATTTTCTAATCAGTCTGTCTATTTTGTATTGAATTATTTAAGAGCAAACTGAACACTTATTCTTTATTTAAGTTTAAAAATAAAACATCATGAAAAATATTATCGGAATTTTACTTATTCTAATTTCTTTGGTTTTGTTTTATCAAGGAGCAACAACAATCCAGAATAGCGGTGAATCAGTTGATCTTCTTGGCTTGGAATTATCTGTTGCTGATGACAATCAAAAAAATATGGGTTATACATATCTTGGAATTGGGGCCTTGGTCCTTGTCGCTGGAGTTTTTGTGATGCGTAAAAAGGCTTAGATTTAATCAATTCTTTACAGATTAATTTATTGATATAATCCGCATTTGCTTGCCTACAGAAACAAGGCAACTTGTTCTATGATAAAATTATACATTTGAAGGTAAGTATCACTCCTACCAAAAAATCAAATGGTTGCTTAGTATCATAAAAAAATTAGATGTCATTCAAATTCACACGGTATTCATTTGCAAAATGGGACTAGGCTTTTCAATATAAATTTATCCTAGCAGTTATTTCAATAGTTTTCGAACAATAAGATTTACCTATCGTAAGGATACTGTGGATTATTATAAATTGACATTGATCATTATTCAAGTTTTTAAATATTTCAATTTTTAATTAGATCCAAATCATTCAATCATTTTTATATAAAATTGAAATTATGACAAATAAAATATATTCGATCATTCAAGATACGGATTTGCAAATTGATAGCTATTTGCACTACGTTGCTCGGCTTGCAAAAGATTTTGATATTACATTGGAGCTAATCGATCCGCCTTTAATTAAAAACGATGTGATAGGTGATACTATTATAGGATCAGGTATTCCAAATATCGTGCGAGCAGAAAATCCCAAAATAGGGAGGAATGTAATTCATGAAAAATTATCGTCAGAACAATTTCAATCTCTAAATTATACTGTATCAGAAACTTTCTTGGATAATCTTTTAGCTGAAAACAAAACAGAAGAATCTATTCTTTGGACAATCAATCAAGCTAGTAATGACTCGTGGCTTAATGGAGTATTTGGAACAATTGAGACTGATTTATATGAGAAAATAGATATTCCATCACTTACCATTCCAAATGATTGTGTCTACAAAAAACCAGAGAAATTATTATTGATGATTAGAGATAGACCTTCTCTCAATTTTAAGAAATTTAATCAATTGATTAATAGACTTAATATTGATTTGGTATATGTCTTTGAGGAAGATGAAAGTTCAATTTCAACTGAAAGCATTATGGACACTTTGAATCTTGAACTAAAAGAATTTAAAGGAAAAACGATAGCAATTTCAAATCAATCAGAGGATCAAGTTAATACCTTAGATAATATCCTTGAAAAGGAAAAACCTGAATGGATTGCTTTTGCAAATTACAATAGATCATTTCTAGAGCGATTTTACAAAACCAATACAAAGCAACTCACACTATCCTCTAACATCCCAGTATTAAACTTTTAAAAGAAACATAAATGAACTACATAGGCCTACCCGATAAAGATCTTGCGAAAGTAGCAAAAAAGCTCAATGTTTTGCTTGCTACCTACAGTGTCTATTATCAGAATCTTAGAAGCTTCCACTGGCATATTCGTGGGAACAACTTTTACGAAATACATAGATTATTTGAAGATCTATACAATGATGCAAAGGTAAAAATAGATGACATCGCAGAAAGAATTATTACCATCAACCAGAAGCCTTTAGGTAGTATGGTTGACTATATAAAAAATTCAAAAATTAAGGAGTCGAAAGATATCATGATTGATGAAAAAATGGCCGGTGTCATACTTTCAAATCATAAAGTGCTTATACAACTAATCAGAGATGCTATAAAGCAAGCTGATGATGTCAATGATGAAGGTACTATAGATCTTCTTGGAGCATTCTTAGCATTTTTAGAGAAAAAGAGTTGGATGCTCAACGCTTGGAAAGGAAGAAAGAAAGCTGGTTTTTATTAGAAAAATCAATACACCTCAAGTAATTAAGAATTATTACCAGAATGTTGATATTTATTGTAATCCTGTCGCATTCTAATAATTATAAACCTATTATTAACTAATTAAAAATAAAATTATGTCTGAATTTGAAAACAAAGTAAAAGGAAACTGGAATATTATTAAAGGTAAACTAAAGCAAGAATTTGGAGAATTAACCGAAGATGATTTAGCATACGAGGAAGGTCAAGCTGATGAATTATTAGGTAGATTAGAAGTCAAGCTTGGTAAGACCAAAGAAGAAATCAAAAAATTCTTTGAATTATAATCAAAAGTTAAAATTCGTCATTCAAACATTAGGTAAGTAACAATATAAAACAGAAATAAGGTCCTCCATGGAAGAACAATTAAATGATTCGCTAACAAAACTAACTGACAAATTATCAAACTGGTTAGATTTGATTATCACCAATATGCCAAATTTAATTCTAGCCTTACTTTTATTTGGTCTTGCTTATCTCCTATCCCAAAAGCTGCATAACTGGATTTATAAGGCCTTGCGGAATAAAATTAAGCAGCAATCAATTAGAGGTCTAATTGCAAATTTTGTTTCAATTACAGTTATTGCTATTGGATTATTTCTATCATTAAGTATTCTAAATCTTGATAAAGCTCTTACCTCGATCTTGGCCGGTGCCGGTGTTGCAGGTTTGGCCATAGGACTTGCATTACAAGGAACAATTTCAAATACTTTCTCTGGGATATTTCTAGCCGTTAGAGAAATTATGAATATTGGTGATTTTATTGAATCAAATGGATATGGTGGGACTGTTGAGGAAATTACGCTTAGATATATTGTTATAAAAGAATCTGATAACAATTTGGTCATCATACCAAACAAATTAGTAGTTGAAAATCCCTTTAAAAATTTTGGTCTAACAGAAAAGATTCGTACTACTATTGAGTGTGGGGTCGGCTATGAATCAGATCTTAGAGAAGTTAAGAAAATAGCCATTGAGACCATAAACAATGCGTTCCCCCAAAAGGATAAAAAAATCGAGTTTCAATACACGGAGTTTGGAGATAGCTCGATTAATTTTCAAATGAGATTTTGGGTAGCAGCTAAAAAGAACTTAACCTTACTAGAAGCAAAGAGTGAAGCGATTATTCTGCTAAAGGAAATTTTTGACGAGAAAGGAATTAACATACCTTACCCAATGAGGACTATTGTTAATACTGAAGCATAATTTCCATGATAAATAAAAAGAATGGCTTGGTTTAAAAATTAGGTTTTTCTAATTAATTACAGAATCGTAAAAATATCTTATTTAGTTAATTTAGATTTTGGAGGTTTTGCATTATGACTGCATAAATTAATGTGGCTTGATTCTGTATGAAATGATAGAGATAAATAGCAAGAAAAATGTTCCGCATAACTTAATAGCTTATAATTCTTCAATTTGAATCGGTTATATACCTAGAGTTTATTTGCACAATCTAAGTTTCTAATTCATCAGATGGAATAACCTTATGAATAAGCTCCCAATTAATTTTTAATAGTTGATCAAACACAGATAGTAGATCACCTAATATATTATTTAATTCCTTGTCGTCTACATTCTCTTTTAGTTCATCAAAGCTTTGAAAGGTGGTAAAACCTTCTAATATCTTTGTACTGTTGTTCGTCTCGTGCACAAAAATCTCAAACTGATCAATAATATATTGGTCAATCGTCTTTATGTCCTCAGAAATATGCAATGTATTTGAAATCGGACTTTGGGACATAATTGTTACCAGCATTTCTTTGGGATCAATATCAAAGAACTGGCATGTTTTGATAAAAAGATTTGCATTAGGTTCTACCATTCCTGATTCATAAGATGCAATATTATTCCTATTCACATCTAAAGCCTTTCCCAATTCAGTTTGTGTGAGACCTTGCATCCTACGAAGCAATTTTAGATTTGCACCAAAATATGTAGGCTTCGGTATCTTCTTTTTCATTTTAACTTAAATTCTATATTAAATAAGTTGATTTTATTAACAAAAGTACTTTTTTTTCAATCTTTGTTAGATAATCGAACAATTTTAAATATTTACCGTAAGGTTGAAAATTAGTAGAATGGAAGATAAAATAAATGTACTAGCCCAAAATATTAGATTTCTTAGAAAGAAACAAGGGCTTAATCAACTCCAACTTGCTAATGAACTAGATATCAAAAGGTCTAACATTGCTGCATATGAGACCAAAAATGTCGAACCTAGACTGCGTATCATATTAGAGATGGCTAAATTCTTTAATATTGATCTTACATCATTTCTGCAGGACAAAATAACCGATGAATCAGAGCTGAAAGAATTTAGCGCAGAGGTCGAAACCCACACTGGTATTGATAATATCAATATTACGAAGAAAACAGATCTAGAGACTTTTATAGATAAAAGCATCAAAATTCGTAAGGTATTGATTGGTTTTAAGACCTTTTATGCCTTTCGAAAGACCAAAATCCAGAAGGTAACACCAGCAAAGGATAAGATCATGTCCGATATTGATAATTTCATCATGTTAATAGAACATATGCTATCCCACAATGAAATCATGATAAAGGCTATCTCATCAAAGCCTAGTGAGTAAGGAATAATTCGTTTGTTTTGTTCACATAATTGATTAAAAGCTCATTTTAGTGGATTATAGATAGGTTTTTGAGAATAAATGTGAAATAAATACTCATTTTAAAGATATTTTGTGTTTTAAATGAACTTTTTAAAAAATACGACGTTGTAGATTGTATATAACGTAATTTAAAAACACAAATTCATGCAAGAGATACAATTTGATCAACATTTTAAGGAGAATTCAGCAGCACTTATGTCATTTGCTTACAAGCTAACAAGAAGCAAGTCTGACGCTGAGGATTTAGTGCAGGAGACCGCTATCAAGGCATATAAGAATTTCAATTCATTTTTGGATAACTCAAATTTTAAGAACTGGTCGTTTACCATCCTTAAGAATACTTTTCTTACTAAGTATAGAAAAAGTAAAAAAATGAATATAGTCAACAGACCCGTTGAGGAAATGCTGTTTGCTGTGAGTCCTAATATTATAGATAACACACATTCCAAAAGGAATAGCAATATGCAATATCTAAATCAATGCATTTCTAAGTTAAAACCTAAAAGTAAAAAGGTATTTAAATTATATATAAACGGATATAGTTACGAAGAAATAGCAGAAGTGCTTTCTATACCTATTGGAACCGTTAAAAGTAGAATTAGCTATGCAAGAAAAAAATTACAACAAATTATAGATGTTAGTAAAATAAATTCTTAAGATATTCGAACAATCCGTAAATATTGATGTACATTCTATAACATTAAAAATTAAATTATGTCAAAGAAAAATTCAAATTCATTAATGCTTATCTCGGGACTAATAGCGGGAGCAGCTACAGTCGCTTTTCTAAAGAGTGAAAAGGGTAAGAAAATGATTGATTTAGCCTTAAGCAAAAGTGAAGAACTTTTAGAGGTGTCACAAAATTTGATAGGTGAAGGAAAGACTGTATTGGGAGATGTAGTAGAAAGCGGGAAAGAGAAAATGGAGTCAACTTTTCACGATGTCAAAGAAGCTTCAGGAAATAAATTGAGTGAATTTAATAAGGGAATAGAAAAAGCCAAAAAGCAAATTGCTAAATCCTAGAGCTCATTACTAATATGAATAATAGACAAGAACCACAATCTATACTAAGCTCGGCTGGTGAGAATTATGAGTATATAAGAACGATTATCAATAATAAAATTGAAATCAAGAAATTAGAAATGCTCTCTAAAGGTGCTTCTATAGGTAGTTCAATTATAACAATCATCGGTATTCTTATCCTATTTGTATTGATAGTTCAATTACTCCTAGGCGCAGCTATTGCAGCATTGTATCAATGGACTGGTTCATTAATTAGCGCTTTGTTTATAATGATAGGAATATTACTACTCTTATCTTTTGTATTATTCCTACTAAGACGGCCTTTAATCCAGCATTATTTAGAAAAAAAAATAGAAAATAATTTTATACAAAAAGAGGAAGAAACAGATACAGCTGAGGATTTTACAGATATAAAACAGTTAAATGAAAACCCAACTTCAACAACGAATCCAGTTACTGCAGGATGAAATAACAGTAGCAGAAAACAAACTTAA
>ENA-ORXT01001078-ORXT01001078.1-marine-metagenome-genome-assembly--contig:-NODE-1078-length-38565-cov-6.021513_pt1 | contig 38565 bp, 33 predicted proteins | sample MGYA00237868_ERZ511482 | MGnify/ENA metagenome assembly ERZ511482 | reverse complement strand
CTTTTCAATAATATTAGTTACTAGGGTCGTTGCCAGCCCAATCATTAAAAATACGAGTGTAGCGTTGTATACTTTAATTTTAGTACGCTGCACATTTGTGAAATTTCTTATTTCACCGTTATTTAGAATATTGTCTATCACAGAACTAGAAAGTTCCTACTATTTATATGTTAAGTCAAGTCTGACTGTATATCATATAAAGTGCAATTTTCTACAAAAGGACTACACGTGACTATTAAATGCGATACATGTATAGAATTAGGCCAATTCACTCAGCTCCTGCGCTCGTCTAAATGCAGTTTCTATACCTTCCTGATAGCCTTCTTTTACTCGCTGTTGGACAAAACTTTCAAAAGCTGCAGCTGTTGTTCCTCCCTTTGATGTCACCTTGTCAATCCATTCCTCGCAGGTAAAATCATGTTTATTAAATAAGTCTATCGCTCCCCTAAAAGTCTGATAGGTCAATAACTCAGATTCTGATTGCGAAAATCCAAGTGCTTTAGCTGACTCGATCATGCCTTGCATAAAATAAAATACATAAGCAGGACCTGAGCCTGAAATCGCTGTCGCAGCATCTATCATCACTTCATCATCCGTGTAGACAGTTTTTCCTGACGCACTCAATAAATTTTGAATCATCACTAATTCAATTCGAGTCACTTCCGCTGACGAACTAAACACTGACATTCCCGTCCCAATTTGTGCTGGTAAATTTGGCATGACACGCACCACTTTTTTCAATCCTAGACCTTCTTGTATCGTATTTATTTTGACACCAGCCATAATTGATAAGACAACTTGCTGCTCACTGATAAAAGGCTTAATTGTGCCAAACAAAGAATTAATATCCTGAGGTTTAACTGCCAATATGATCAAATCAGCATCTTCTACATAGTCGTCCGGTTCACCAAAAACTGTCCCAATTGACAACTTCTTTAGCTCATCTGCTTTCTTCATAGATTTCTCCAGAATCAACATATTGCTATTATCCACAATCTTAGAATTGATAAAGCTTTTCGCAAATGTCAATCCCATATTTCCACCACCAATAATTAAAATCTTCATATCTTTTTAATCAAAATTATTTTTTCCAAGATCGAAGTTAGAAGTTGGAAAATCTAAGTTAAAGGTAGAACTCCGTACTTCAGAACTTCATGCCTGAGGCTTCATATTTCATGCATCAGACATCATACTTCATACTTCACTAATCTCTTATATCTAATTAAGTCTTTTCTAATACCTCAACACTAAACACTCAAAATTCAACACTTTAAAATTAATTTACCAAAAACAAAGCATTACAAAATAGCTTCATGCCATTATACCAAAATCCTCGAAACAATGGATTGTCAACCATATAAATAATCTGTCCCCTTCCTTTTTCTTCCACACCAAATACCATCGTGTTTTGAAGTTTGTCTTTAATTGTTGACCCCATAAAGCCTATGATCATCGGATCACTTTCTATGATACCGACATTTGCGACATCAGTTTGATGAGGGTAGCGTGTACTGCTTGTCCGTAGACTGAAGTATTCATCTCCTAATCCAAAAGCTAATGGATGGGTCGGATCCATTTTTAATTTTACGATCGCACCTGGCACATAATTGCTGATACTCTTTCTTTCTCGATCAGAATAATGATTATATCTAGCAGCTAAGTCTGCTTGTTTATTGACCTCTTCTTCCTTGCTTTTTTCTCCATCGACATCACTTGTCAATCCAAAGCTGTCTTCATCAACAAAGGCTTTCGTTGCTCCACCAATCGCAATGACTTTTCCTCCTCCGGAGACCCATGAAGCAATCTTTACTTTTTCTGATGAAGACAATCGATAATATCCATCAGGTAAAATGAGTGTGGTGTATTTATCTAAATCAATCCTACCGAGACGATCTTTTTCTATAATTGTGATCGGATGATTGATCACTTGATCAAAGAAATGTCTCACTTGACCAAAAGCATTAGAACTGACACCTTCACCCATTATTGTCAACACTTTTTGTACGGTCACTAATCTCATGCCTCTACTTCCTAAGTCCTTTCCTTTATCTGCAAAACCAGATTCGATTGGGATCACATTGACAGACTCAGTCATAATAATCTCATTTAGGTTTTGTAATAATTCGTCACCCATCGATCTGTTATCTGCTCTAGTGATAAAAATCGTACCAGGCGCATATTCTCGTCCTGCAAATGTGACAAGCTCTTCGTTCGTTCTCGCAGTAATTCCAGCTTGGATTATTTTACCTGTTAGTGAATAGCTGGATAAGCCACTCGCTGGAATCGCGTATGCATATGACTCTGTCAATCTTACTGATGACTTCTTTTGATTTCCAAATTCAATGCTTGCATCATGAGGAATATCACTAGATAGAGCATAAGCATCTAGACCATATGCATATGGCAGCGACCATGCAGTAATGTCATAAGTCAGCGAGTCTTCAAGAGAACTTTCTGGATCTAACAAGACTTGTGCAAGGACTGATTTTGCTTGATTCACGGACACAATAATGTCACCATTTTCAATATTGAAAAAACGATTTTTTCCTGTTTGATAAGAATATCCATTTGACGATCTGTTGGTGTTTACTGTGCCATATTTGATACCTTGCTTCGTGAGTAGGTCGCATAAGGCTTCAGCAGCAGCATCATTATTTGCCTTTTTGATTACATAAGATTTATATTTTCCAATTGCGCCAAGATTATAAAATTTACGAAACTCATCAACGAGGCGATCTGCATTTTTTGAACTGACTTCAACTGTCGACAAAGCAGTCGTCATATGATGGTCTATTCTATCTTTCAGTGTAAGCTCTTCGCCATTCCTTGTCTTGACGGCTCGTCCGCCTCTTCCAGATCCACCTTGTTCATAAGTCATTCCAATTGCTCCAGAGAAAATAGGATAGGTATCCCCGTAACTTGGATAAAATAAATCATAAACTTCTTTAGTAAAGTATAGCCATCCTTCTGCGTCGAAGTATCGCGCATGATTCCTACCAATCGTATTTTGAAAATCAGCTTGCCAATCAGTGATGTATTCATGATAGGGTCTTGCTGCTGGAGCGAAATAGTAAGAATTATTATGCCCCATTTCATGTAAATCAGCATGGACGTGAGGAAGCCATTGAGTATAGACTTTCATTCTTTGCTGACTTTCGACTTGAGTTTGCCACGCCCAGTCCCGATTTAAGTCAAATAAATAATGATTGGTTCGACCTCCAGGCCATGGTTCATGATGTTCGATATCATCAAAATCTGAAATGACATGTTTACCTGCCATTCTTCGTTGCCAGTTTGTATATCGTGAATATCCATCGGGATTGACTGAAGGATCTAAAATGATAACAGTGTTTTCGAGCCACTTTTTGGATTCTGCATTATCTGGATTTATGAGATCATATAAGACATGGGGTGCGCTCTCCGAACCTGCAGCTTCATTGCCATGCACACTAAAGCTCAACCAAACCAAGGCTGTGTTTTTAGCCATGCTTGTCCCATCAGACATACCAGCAATGCGCAGATTATTTTGTCTAATGTCTTCAAGCTGATTAAGATTTTTTTCTGTGGAAATAAAAGCGACTAATAATGGTCGATCTTCATTTGTCATTCCGTATTGCATAACCTGTATCAACGAACTATTATCTGCAGCATGGTAGACATAATCCACTAGACGATGATGAGGAGTAAACTTCTCACCCTTTTTATAATTGAAATATGTCTCAGGATCTTGGAGTTGTGAAAATCCTGACAATGCAATCATGCAAAGTAAAGCTGTCAATAAATAATATTTCATCAAATCAAATTATGCTCCAAAAATAGCCAAATATTTAGAGTTGTGGATTCTGTTGCCTCATGTGGTGTCTTTATCAACTTGTGTTGTTCCTAAAATCATAATATATTATTTGATTCAGCAAAGAGACAAGAGCCCAATGTCGTTTAGGTAGTGTTTTCCTTAGAGCGATTTCCATTCATTTACTTTTCATATAAAATTCATTTGTCACGATTATTAAAAAAAATCCCGCCAAATGTGACTTTTGACTTATCATTTACCGCGGCACTTCTTACCACGCTAAATGACGGCGCCCGTTCAGGGCTCAGATTTTGCTTAACTTACTAAACCTTTAGTCGGCATTGGACAAGAGCCTTTTTGCTCATTATGTGTTCTAAAGCAAAGTGGGTGGGAGCTCTTTTGCTCAATCGGTACACCTACCAAAATAATACAGCAGTCCTTTAGCTCAAATTTAACTTTCAGTTCAGCGAGATTATTGAAGTGAAGGGCTCCTGCCCTCTCATTCTCGTAGACTTCAATACAGAGAGATTATTGAGAGCAATAACACCTGCCCTAAGTCAGACCAATCTTGATAGTTTGCTTTCTATTTGGAATCATAAGTGTAAGCCAGATTTAAGATGATATGTGATTCAGAATTTTGTATACATTTGAGCATGAGACAAACACATAGATGGAAGCATTACATAAACTATCTGTAAAAGAAAAGATTGGTTACGCTCTTGGTGATGGAGCTGCTAATATTGCATGGAGAGGAGTCGCTACATTTTCATTTATTTTCTATACGGATGTTTTTGGCTTAAGTCCAGCTTCCGCAGGATTGGTATTGCTTACAGCTAGATTTAGTGATGGAATTAGTGATGTTGTGATGGGTATTATAGGCGACAAGACCAATTCTAAATATGGTAAATTCAGACCATGGTTTTTATGGACAGCCATTCCATTAGGTTTAGTATTGGCTCTTCTATTTACGACTCCAGATTTAACTGAAGGTGGAAAAATTATATATGCATACATTTCCTACATTGCCTTTACTCTAATTTATACTGCTAATAATATTCCTTATGGTGCATTAATGGGAGTTATGACAGGCGATGATAAAGAAAGGACATCCATTGGCTCATTTAGAATGACAGGGGCGTTTGCAGGAGGGATGTTAGTCCAAGTCGCATTGCTTTTTTTAGTGGCGCATTTTGGAAATGTTGGACCTCAGGTTACACTATCAAATATTGCTGGGGACAAATATAAATTAGAGATTATGTCAACTCAAGATGTAGAAAGTGTCGGCCTTAAAACCAAAGATGGCATTGCCACTTTTAGGTGGGATGAAGTCAATGCTGATGATACTGAAGCGACGAATAGAAAGAATTTCAAAATGTCAAAAGATAGTCAATATTCTTTCATTGTTGAAGGCGAAGAAGACTTAAGTGCTAGTGATTTTATGATTATAGATCAGAAGAAAGGATATAGTATCGCAATGTATATTATGTCTGCGATCCTTGCCTTGTTGATGTTCATCACTTTCGCCACAACAAAGGAAAGAATATTACCTCCTAAAACTCAAGAGAGTAATCTAATCGCAGATTTAAAAAATCTATTTTCTAATAAGCCCTGGGTAGTCTTAATCATTATTGGTTTATTATTCCAAATTTATAATGCTATTAAACAGGGTGTAGTTATTATCTATTTTATACATTATTTAAATGATGCCTTGTTATCTGCTTCATATTTATTTGGACTAGGAATTGCATCAATTGCTGGTGCGCTGATTACAGCACCATTAAGTAAAAGATTAGGAAAGCGTAATTTATTTATTTACGCTTTAATAGCTTCAGGAATATTTAATGTGATGTTGTTTTTATGTGATCAATATGATATTCTAGGCATATTTGTACTTGGTATTATATCAGAATTTTTTGCGGCTGTTTTCCCAACATTATTATTTGTAATGCTTGGCGATATTGCTGATTACTCAGAATGGAAGAATGGTAGACGAGCAACAGGTTTAATTTATTCTGCTGGATCATTTGCGACTAAATTTGGTGGTGGCATCGCAGGAGCAATAATAGGATTTGTCTTGGCATCATATAATTATGATGGAAATAATATTGCTTCTATCCAACAAGCATTTCCTTGGATTAAAATGTTGATGAGTTGGGTGCCATCGATCATGGCATTCGTAGCTGCAGGATTTATGTTACTGTATCCATTGACAAGTAAAAAAATGGGAGAGATAAGTTCTGAATTAACTCGACGAAGAGGGGTGGAACTATCCAATTAATTATATTTTCACTATTAATTAAATCAAGAGAAAGCAATTATATATTTCATGAGGAAATTTGATGACGATTTTATTTGGGGGACAGCGACATCCTCATACCAGATTGAAGGAGCTGCATTTATTGATGGAAAAGGACCGTCTATTTGGGATGCATTTTCTAGTATTCCAGGAAAAGTTCATAATGAAGAAACTGGAGAATTAGCATGTGACCATTATCATAAATACAAAGAAGATATCCAACTCATGAAAGACATGGGTATTAAAGCTTATCGATTTTCAATTGCATGGCCCAGAGTCATGCCAACAGGAAAAAATAAGGTGAACGAAAAAGGGATTCAATTTTATAATGACCTAATTGATGCCTTATTGGAAGCAGGAATAACGCCTTGGGTGACATTGTATCATTGGGATCTACCATTGGCATTGCAACTAGAAGATGATGGTTGGTTAGGTGATTCGATTAGCGATCATTTTGCTGCTTATGCAGATTTATGTTTTGATAGATTTGGTGATCGAGTCAAAAATTGGATCACATTAAATGAACCTTGGGTCGTGGCCATTCTTGGCTATGGCCAAGGCGTTTTCGCACCAGGAAGAATCTCAAATGCCGAACCGTATGTAGCGGGCCACCATTTGATATTGGCACATGCTAAGGCTGTTCAAGTTTATCGGAATAAGTATAGTCTGCAAAATGGGACCATCGGCATTACAAATAATTGTGACTGGAGAGAACCACTCACGGATAGTCCAGAAGATATCGAAGCTGCAGAGCGAGCAGTACAGTTTTTTTTAGCTTGGTTTGCTGATCCAATTTACAAAGGAGATTATCCGCAAGTGATGAAAGATCGATTAGGAGAAAGACTACCAATATTCTCGGATGATGAAAAGAAGATGATTCTTGGCACCTCTGATTTCTTTGGCCTGAATCATTATACAACAATGTATGCTGCTCACGATGACGGATCTAAAAAGGAACAAAATGTCTATGGTAACGGTGGGATTTCTGAAGACCAAGAAGTTGATTTATCACTAGATAAAACTTGGAATTTTACGCTTATGAATTGGGCTGTTGTTCCTTGGGGATGCAAGAAACTATTACAATGGATTGATCAGCGATATGATAAACCTGACATCTATATCACAGAAAACGGATGCGCTTATGCAGATGAAATTATTGATGGTGAAGTGAATGATCAGGAACGAGTAGATTTCTATAAAGGCTATTTAACAGCTTGCCAAGAAGCGATTGATGAAGGAGTAAATCTTAAAGGATATTTTGCTTGGTCATTCATGGATAACTTTGAATGGGCATCTGGGTATGATAAGCGTTTTGGATTACATTTTGTTGATTTTGAGACTTTGAAACGAACACCTAAAAAATCAGCCTTGTGGTTTAGGGAAGTGATCAAACATAATAGTTTAGATATACACACATAATTCGATTCTAGCGGGAAGGTAACTTGAATTCGCAATCACTTTTATGGGCGTCTTTTTATTTTGAATTACCAAGACTTCTAAGTAGCACTACGATGAACTAATACAACTATTTACTTTGTGATCCTTAGTAGTTTAGTGTCTTGGTAACATCTTTTTATTTTTGATCCTATTTTCAGAAAAAATATTGGTTATATCATTTAAACTTAGCAAAGGTGCTAGAGTAATACCATTGCTGCTGCTAATACACCGCCTCCACGATTTTACGAGTCGTATCTACATCACCCATTGTGTAATAATGCAAGCATGGCACACCTCTCTCTTTTAATTCTTTGGATTGTTGGATACACCATTCTGTACCGACATTTAGTATTGCTTCAGGACCTTTTGCTTTGATCATCGCTTTGACTAGTGGCTCTGGAAAATTGATAAAGAACTTTCTAGGGATCGAACTCAACTGATATCTCTTTGTTAGTGGCTTTAATCCTGGTACAATAGGTACATCGATACCTGCAGCTCGACATGCGTCGACAAAAGCAAAAAATTTATCATTGTCAAAAAACATCTGAGTAACAATATAATCTGCTCCAGCCCTTACTTTCTTTTTTAACCAATGAATGTCACTTTCCAGATTGGGGGCTTCAAAATGTTTCTCTGGGTACCCTGCTATCCCAATACAAAAATCTGTCTTCGCACCATCATCGATAGCAGAGTCAAGATATTTTCCTTGATTCATGTCGTTCATTTGTTTCACAAGATCCAGTGCAAATTTATGTCCACCAGGTTCAGGAATAAACTTATCTTCTAAATGCCGCGCATCTCCTCTAAGCGCAAGCACATTTTGGATATTTAGGAAGTTTAAATCGATTAATGCATTTTCAGTTTCTTCGACGGTAAATCCTCCACAAATTAAATGTGGTACTGCGTCTATACCATAGCGATGCATAATTGACGCACAAATTCCAACTGTCCCTGGACGTTTTCTGATGGCTACTTTTTCATAGTAGCCTGTGTCTTTAACATTATAAATATAGTCTTCTCGATGATACGTGACATCAATAAATGGAGGCTTAAATTCCATTAATGGATCTAGAATATCGAATATTTGAGCCATACTTCCGCCTTTTACTGGAGGTAAAATTTCGAATGAGACATATGTTTTGCCTTGGCTATTTTTAAAGTAATCTGTTACTTTCACGTTGATTTATTACGAATGATACTGTGACTGAAGTAGTTATAACAAATGTTAGTCCAAATAGGTGCCGAAGATGAATCATTCGACCGAATTATAGGAATTATTTGGCATAAAAGACTTGTCAATATAAGCTACGAGCCTTTTTCATAATCGTATGTAAGGTTTTGATAGGTAAATCCAACTCTGGATCAATGTGCATAATTTTCATTTTATTACGACTTCCTAAAATAAGCTTTGGGTGATCAATTTCAATTCCCTTGTACATACCTATATATGGAGCATAGCTTTTCTTATCAATCCATAGGTAACAAAATAGCTTAGCCTTGTATCTGAACATAGGCATTTTGTGCGTCCATGTCTCAGTCATGTCAGGATCAAAATTTATAATATAATGGCGTAAAGCCAAGAGGCAGCTTTTTGTTGGTTCCTCCTGGCTGATGTAATATGTGTCTAGTTCTGAGAGCATTTTATTTGATTGCAATGTGAATATCAACAGATACATTTTCTGAGTCAGTATTACTTGCATCATAAACCTCCAAGTCCGCTGTATAAGCCCTATCTAATGGCTCTTTCCAGATTTGACTCCATGTGTCATATACCACATTATCAGCCATTTTACCTTCACAATGATAACTCTGATACGTACCGTCACCAAATGTCATTCCAGTCAAGCCATCTGGAATCGTCTCTAATGTAGAGACTTTCATACCTAAAAGTACGGTATAAGGCTGAGTATAATCACCTTCGTATTCAGTATAAATACAATGAATGTTTTGATCTATAATATTGGGAATTGAAGAGATGATATTCTCTCCCATAAACTTCTGCCAGAGCTTCGGAATGTCATGTGCTGCGGCATCTTCATCATTAGACGTTCGGACCGTAATCCCTAAAATATTGAATGATGATAATTTTGAAATACTCATATGTATATGTTTTTGTTAAATGAATCTGACAAAAGTAAATGCCAGGAGTGACAACCCTATGTCAGACCTATGACGTGGCGAAAAAAAATATGAGAAAATGAAAAAAGTAAAATGAAGTCCAATAGCTAGGGTTCTAGCATCCTATGTAGTTCAACTTTCTATGTTTTCTATGTGACTATATGGTTTCGGTATTCTACTGTTTTTTCTTCTTAGCTACCTCCAGTTTAGATTTCTCAATTTGCTCATTGAAGTAAGTCATCAAATCAAACTTCCTATCCTCAAAGTTCTCCCCTGTCATTTTAACTGATTGAATTCTATCTAATCTAAATTCCCTATAATCTTTGCGGAGTCGGCACCAAGCGATTAGAATCCAATTACCTTGTGTATGGTACATAGCTTGAGGCTCAATCAATCTATTTGACTCTTCATTCTTATACAAAGAGATATAATTGATATCAATAAGCCTCAGAGAGGTAATTGCAATTTGTATACTAGACAATATATTACTTGTAGTAACCTGAGACATGTTTTGAATAAACACCACTCGATTGGTCAATAGTTCAGCCTTATCTTTTTGAGTATGTCGAAGTACAGATTTGATTTTATCGATGGCATCTTTGTAATTTTCGACTAGACTTGCATCTTTATTTCGCGATATCATCGTGTATCCCGTGATGAGTGCATTCGCTTCTTCTTCAGTAAACATGACAGGTGGTAAAGTATAGCCCTCGACTAAAGAATAACCTTTTCCTTCTTCAGTATAAATCGGAATTCCAGATTCTTCAAGAGAGCGAATGTCTCTATATATCGTACGGACACTTACTCTATATTTTTTAGACAATTCGGTTGCTGTTACCAATCGCTTTGCTTGTAATTGAGTTAGAATTGAAGTAAGCCTGGAGAGTCTATTCATTTAATTGGAAGTAAATTTCTAAGATAAGATAAATGCTCTATTACGATTTATAGGCACTACCAAAATCCTTTAAATCCTAAAATCCCGTAAACCCTGATCCTTCACGGTTAATATTTATTTAAATAGTCATTTTAATCACTTCTTTCCAAAGGAAATCAGTTATTTGAAGTATGAGACATGGCCTAATGCTCTTTCTTTTCCTAATGACCTCCTGGAGTTTAACCGCGCAAGATGATATCAACTTTGCCGATGATGTATACTTAGATTATATTGAAAGTGTAAAATTTCATCATTCTGGACTTTTTACATCTATACCAATTATCGACTTAGGGTCTAATGGTAGACTCATATTGAGCTTCGATGATTTAGAAGCGGGAGACAAGGATTATATTTATAAAATCATTCATTGTGATAAGAATTGGAAACCTTCGGACCTAGATGAATATGATTATATCAATGGATTTAATGGCGAAGAAATAGAAGACATCTCTTATTCGATTGGGACATATGAAAATTATACACACTATAGATTGTCACTCCCGAATGATGATTTGGAATGGACTATTTCTGGCAATTATATTTTAGCAGTTTATGAAGATGAATATGATACTGTACCAGCGATCACAAGACGATTTATGGTAGCTGAGCCATTGGTGACAGTGCTCGCTCAAGTAGATCAACCAATGAATGTGTCAAAGATCCGTACTCACCATGAGATAGATTTCAAAATCAATTTTAAAAATTTCAGAATCGTAAATGCGATGAATGAAATCGAAGTGACCATATTACAAAACTATAGATGGGACACTGCGATGAAAGGTATCAAACCTAGATTTGTATCAGGAGAGAATATAAACTTCAATTATGTCGATCAGATTAATTTTCCAGCTGGAAAAGAATTTAGAATTGTAGACCTAAGAAGCACAAGATATCGAGGAGAGGGTGTTCATTCTATTGATAGAAATGCAAATGGAATTGATATGCTTGTTCAGCTCGATGGCAATCGATTTCATAAAAATTATCATACCTATGATGATATCAATGGACAATTTGTGATCGAAACTGCAGATGATAATAGACATAATCTAGAGTCAGAGTATATGAATGTGTACTTCGCACTTCAACTTGAACAACCAATTTTAGAAGGAGATATTTATATCCTCGGCAGTTTCTGCGATTGGAAAATGACAGAAGAGAATCGATTAGAGTATGATTCGTTCCGCAATATTTACAGCAAAGACATTCACCTCAAGCAAGGATTTTATGATTACATCTATGCGATAAAACGTGGAGACGAAGTTGATTATACGGGTCTTGAAGGCAATTCATTTGAAACAGAAAACAACTATACCGTCTTAGCATATTTCACTGAGTTTGGAGCAAGATATGATCGACTCATCGGTGTCGCCTCATTGAATTCTGGTAGATAAGTCAAATCTGGGCAGATAAGTCTCCCCGATGTCAAGAACTTTAGATTGATTACATCCCTTAATTGTTCAAAATCTATGTTCCGAAATAGTTTAAATACCTTTCTAATCTATCTTCTATTATAGATCTCAAAAATATTTCCAACATAAAAAGACTTTTTTCAAAGTTCCCTTTGCAACTAATTTCTCAATATCAGCGTCTATAAAGTGATGTTTATGAGACGTTAATCGACTTGTATTCACTATTCATATATTTATAATTATCAGTTTACTGACTTTAGCTATCATTGTACTTTAAATTTTAAGCATGAGACAAACGATCTGGACAATTTGTATACTTTTTACAATTTCCCTGAATTCTTCCGCGCAGGAGCTCTGGGATTTAGAAAAATGTGTGAATCACGCATGGTCCCATTCCTTGAATCTGATCCAATCAGAATACAACGAGCGATTCGAATCAATTAACCTGACACAAGCGAAACACGCAAGAAATCCAAATGTGAATGGCTCAGTCGGAGTCGGACTCAATTTTGGCCGATCCCTAGATCCAACTACCAATGGTTTTTCAACGAAGTCATTCCTCTCAAATCAATACTCCCTTTCTGCAGGAATGACCTTATTCAATGGATTTAGAATTAGGAATCAACTGAAGCAGTCAGGTATGAATCTCGACGCTGCACAAAAGGATACAGAACAGCTTAAAAGAGATATAGCTCTTGACGTTGCAAGCGCTTACCTCAATGCCCTATTCGCTCAAGAGAGTATGAACACGGCAAGAAATGTCTTAAATCTTAGTTCAGAACAATTGAGTCAGGTCGACAAATTAATCGCTGCTGGATCAAGGCCTCGTAATGAAAGACTAGAATTGTTGGCACAAATCGCGACGAATGAACAGGAACTCATCACCAATGAAAATAACTTGAATATTGCACTTTTATCATTGAAACAGTTGATGAATTATAATATTGAAACCGACATTAAACTTGTCGTGCCAGATGAAAATGCAATCACACTTTTCAGCGATCCTGATCTGTTGACTTTTGCCGAAGTCTATCAAATGGCTTTAACCAATCAGCCATTTATTGAAGCGGGAAAAATTCGTCTGCGCAGTGCAGAAATGGATGTTGAAATCGCTGAAGGAAATAACTATCCTTCTATTTCAGCAGGTGGTTCACTCTCTTCGAATTATAATAACAAGGCACAACGAGTGGATGGATTTGAAAATGTGATCAATGAAACTGATGTCATTTTTAATGGTCAAAATGCAACTGTTGGATTTCCATCTACCAATCCCTTAACATCAAAAAATCCATATTTTAATCAGTTAGATCAAAATCTTGGGTATGGTGTAGGTGTGAATTTGAATATTCCAATCTATAATAATTACCAGACCAAAGCCCAAATAGAAAGAGCTAAATTAAATGTTCTAAATACAGAGACTCAAAACGAACTATTGAATCAAAGACTGCGGACTTCTGTACAGCAAGCTTTGGCAGATGCACAAACGGCGAAGAAGGCGTTCGAAGCGTCTCAGAAAAGTGTCGAGGCCCAGCAAGCCGCATTTCGAAACGCTGAAAAGAGATTTGAATTAGGTGCAATTAACACTTATGATTACATTTTAGCTAAGAATCAATATGATAATTCTGAAATTAGAGCCATCATAGCAAAATATGATTATATTTTTAAAATGAAAATATTAGACTTCTATCTCGGAAGACCATTAACTTTGTAGTCTTGATTCATTTACGAACTACCTAAGACGAACTATCTATGACAAAACGAAAACGAAAATCGAGACGATGGTTACTAGTTGTTCTTTTACTCTTACTTATTGCAGCATTTGTATTTGCTTATATCAAAAATAAGAATAAACCGAAAGGTGAGGAGGTAACCATAGAAGAAGTATCCAAACGAACTATTAAAGAAACAGTATCTGCAAGTGGTCGAATTTTTCCAGAGGTTGAAGTCAAAATCAGTTCAGATGTATCTGGTGAGATTGTACAGCTTTTGGTAGAAGAAGGAGACTCTGTGATAGTCGGACAAATTCTTGCCAAAATAGATCCAGAAGCATATGTATCTGCAGTAGATAGGGGACGTGCCTCACTTGACAATCAAAAAGCTCAGGTATCTATTTCTAAGTCTCAGAAAATGAACAACATCGCTCAAAAAGAGCAGATTCTGGCAAGCTTAGAAAATGCAACTCAAGTCCACGCCAGAAACACAAAATTAAAAGATGAAGGTGTCATTTCAGAAGTTGAATTCCAACAATCTTTATCTAATCTTCGTGCTTTAGAAGCAAATCTTAAAGCCTCAGAAGCTGGTATCGCTTCAGCTGTGGAAAGTATAAATGCAGCCCAATTTCAAGTGAAAAGCTCCGAAGCAGGATTAAAAGAGCTAACAACAAATCTAAATCGAACGACCATCCGAGCTCCTCAAAGTGGAATCATATCAAGTCTATCAGTAGAACAAGGCGAACGAGTTGTCGGGACGATCCAAATGACTGGTACAGAGATGATGCGTATCGCGAATCTGAATGCTATGGAGGTCCAAGTAGAAGTCAGTGAAAATGATATTTTAAAAGTCGCAGTCGGTGATGATGTCAATGTAGAAGTTGATGCATATGTTGATAAAATATTTACTGGTGAAATTTCCGAAATTGCGAATTCTGCAGCGAATACGACTTCGGCAAATGGCTCAGCATCTTTGAATACTGATCAGGTTACAAATTTTGTGGTGAAAGCGAGAATCGATCCAACATCTTACCGTGGTGTCGTCGGAGCCAATTCTAAATATCCATTTCGACCAGGCATGTCTGCTGCTGTAGATATCTTCACAGATTCAGCTGACGATGTCGTAAGTATTCCGATTCAATCGGTCACAGTGAGAGAAAATGAAGACAAGGTATTAGAAGAAGTTGTATTCGTCTATGAAGCTGATACTGCCAGAATGATCCCCGTTAAAACAGGAATTCAGGATGATGATTTTATCCAGGTTTTAGAAGGTTTAGACTTGGGTCAAAATATAGTATCTGGACCATATACTGCAGTATCCAAGACAATAGAAGAAGGCACAGAATTAAGAAAAAAGGAAGAAGGAGATGATGAATCAGAAGAATAAAACACAACATCTTGTCTAAGAATGCCATCATTGTTTTTGTCAAAAATCCAGAATTAGGAAAGGTCAAGACAAGACTGGCCAAGACAATCGGAGATAGAAAAGCACTTGACATTTATTTGGCACTTTGTGAATACACAAGACAGCTTTTACTAGAAATTGACTGTGATCGATATATTTTTTATGATCAATCGATCATCGAAGATGACGAATGGGATGAACAACATTTTCATAAAAAAATACAGCACATAGGTGATCTGGGAGATAGAATACACCATGCTTTTGATGAGGTCTTAGCCAATTATGACAAAGTACTGATTATCGGTAGTGATTGTCCACAGATCCAAAAAACTCATATTGATTTGGCTTTCGAAAGTTTAAATCACACCGATATCGTCATTGGTCCTTCACTTGATGGTGGATATTATTTGCTAGGTATGAAAGATGACCAATCATACTTATTTGAAGACATGCCTTGGAGCACGGCTACACTTTTTGGTGAGTGCTTGCGCAAAATATTTAGCCGAAATAAATCTGTTACCGAATTAGAACACCTGACAGATGTAGATTATGAACAAGATTTGAAGTTGGTGGATTGGTTGTAGATATCTGTGGTCAATAGCATTTAATCATTATAATTTAAGCTTGAAAACAGTGATCTAGCAAGCATGTATACTTCGCCGAGTCACTGTTCATACATAGCATTATTGTAAGCTGATCCCTCTATCTTCAATCGAGATATTTCCTCCATTATCAGTAGCTGTAACCCGAAACGTGACCATGGAATTATTGACATCATCTTCATTGAACGTATAACTTCCAGAAAACTGAGCATCTGTATTTGTTCCTGATGTTTCTATAAATGGTTCGATAGATTTATTCATTTCCAATATTGCGTAACTTATAGACAGGATACCTAGATCATCGCTTATTGTACCTCTAAACGTAATGCTTGCGCCAAATGGGACTTCTTCAGTAACTGGATTAATGATGTCAATAATAGGTGGAGTATCACTCTCACAAGAAGTTAATACAGTAGCTAAAAAAAGGGAAAATTTAATTGAATACCTCATTAATAATGTTTTGTTATAAAATTTGATTCTTTACCCTATTCCAAACGACATATGATTTGCATTTTTATCATGAAGCTTTGACTTAACTTTATTTTAACCTAGTTGTGAATCAAGTTCAGAATGACATTCTCGCTATTGGGCTGAAAACCATAGCTTTCAATTAAATAAATTACGATTCAAAGGAGTTAGTTTAGAATTATGAAGACATGTACGGTACTCCTTTAACTTAATATTTTGCTCTCCGTGATCATGACTGGTATTATTTGCTTAGTGCTTGCGCAAAAGATTTAGACAAAATAAATCTGTCACCACATTAGAACACCTGACAGATGTAGTTAATGCACAAGATTTGATACTGGTAGATTGGCTGCAATGGAATAGCTACGATTTAATTTTATGGCCAAAGGGATTTTAGGAGCTCAAAATGACTCCTCACGCTGAAATAACAATTTCCAGTTTCAAGTGTTCTTTATTCATCCATGACATTCTCTGACTTTTTACTTATAAACATCGTCCTCTCCGCCATCATGACGGGTATCATCTGGTTAGTCCAAATAGTCATATACCCATCATTTTATCATGCTGCCATTAAAGAATTTCATAAGCACCACGTCAAGTCAATTGGTCCAATTGTCGCACCACTAATGATCATAGAATTAATGTCAATGGCTTGGTTGTTGAGCATTAACCAGCATTTATTTTTGATCGCTTCAGCTATGTGTTTGCTTGTGATTTGGCTATCCACTTTTCTAATCCAAGTACCCATTCACAATAAAATCAGAGAAAATATGAACATTCCGTCTGTAAAAACACTTGTTTTGTCTAATTGGATTCGTACAATTTTTTGGACTGTAAAAACTATTTTACTTTTGTACTATGCAACTTCCTAAATCCATAAATGTAGAACCGCTTAGAAAACTTGTCCAAGACAGGTTGCTAAAACCATTCTCAATAGATGAAAGTGATTTAGGTTTGGTCTTGTCTGGCGGTGGTGCACGTGGTGCCTATCAAATAGGAGTGTGGAAAGCAATGAAGGAAGCTAGAGTCGCTAGCAAGGTTAAAAAAGTATACGGGACCTCTGTCGGGGCAATAAATGGTGCAGCTTTTGCCCAAGGAGATTTTGACTTAGCTGAGCAGTTATGGAAGGATCTCCATTATAGTAGAGTCTTTGACAATTATGATGGTATTGCCGCTTCCGCGGAATATAAACCGCGAGCCATTTATCAAGTCATTGTGAAACTGATAAAAGAAAAAGGCTTCAATGTAGATCCATTAAAAGAATTACTATATGAATATCTTGATGAGGATAAAATTCGAAACTCGCACATTGATTTTGGATTAGTGGTTTTTGATGTGAGTACATTGAAACGAAAATATTTAAAAAAAGAAGATATTCCGAGAGGTGAGTTAATTGACTATGTGATCGCAAGTGCAACATTTCCGTTGTTTAAGGCACATTACATTGATGGTGTTAGATATTTAGATGGTGGACTATCCGATAACAGGCCTTTTAGATTTTTTAAAGAAGACAATACGATAAAGCAAGCGATTTGTATTGACCTGACGACAGCCAGACATTTTTATCTGAAAGACGGAGGATGTAGAGATTTGAAAACGAACTATATCAGAGCGTCAAGATTATTGGGTTCACCTTTAGCATTCAATTTGCAAAAAATTGATCGAAATATGCGATTGGGATACCATGATTTTTTCAAGCAAGTGGATTTACATGAAGTAATCCGTGAATAATTACTTTTAATTTCTCGCCAGCGCTTTCTGCTACAGCGATAATCTCATCTAGCTCTGCATGCTCTATATTTTCTGGATCGGACGCTAAATTAGATACACACGACAAGACACAAACACGCATACTTAATTGTCTTGCGACGATGACTTCAGGTACAGTCGACATGCCGACTAAGTCACCTCCAATCAGTTTTAAATATCGATATTCCGCTCGAGTCTCCAAGCTCGGACCTTGCAAACTCACATAAACACCTTCTTTAAGAACTAAGTCATTGGTTTTTGCAACGTCTAGTGCTTGTTCTTTCAGTTTGAGATCATAGGCATCTAACATCACCGGAAATCTTGGTCCATATGCATCATTCTTTAGACCTCTAAGAGGGTTGGCAGGATGTAGATTTATATGGTCAGTGACGATCACAAGATCTCCTAATTCATATTCATCATTTAATCCTCCTGCAATATTGGTGATCAATAGTGTATCTATACCGAGTTTGTGAAACACTCTGATCGGTAATGTCAACTGCGCCATTTCATAGCCTTCATAATAATGAAATCTACCTTGCATAATCATGATATCTGATCCATGAATTGATCCAAAAATGAGCTTTCCAGAGTGACTTTTTACCGTACTTTCTGGAAAATGAGGAATGTCTTGATAAGGGATGATATCCGTGATTTCAATCGTATCTACAAAATTAGAAAGTCCTGTTCCAAGAATTACTGCTGTTCTAGCGGTAGAATTGACTCTTGATTGAATATATTTTGTAGCAGCCTTGATTTGATCTAAAACGTTCATAGTCAATGGTTAATGTATTTTATTTATGATTATTTTATCATGTTATGAACATCTGTTAGTAAACTGCCAGGTCGAAAATAAATCTTATGCCGAAGAATTGGGTCTTTATCTGTATATTTGCGCTGAAATTGTGATTGAAGGAGCCCAAAAGGTTCCTTTTTTTTATCTCATAATTTTAAATAAAGTGGTAGAACATAAAATTGCAGAAGTCTTAGAATTGCTCTTTAAAGAGGAGGATTACAATGACTGTTTTCTTGTAGAGATTAAAGAATCTCCTGATCGAAGCAAACTTGAAGTATTTATTGAATCTGATTCTACACTTACATTAGGAAAATGTCAAAAAATTTCTCGGTATCTAGAAAAACATATCGAAGAAAATAGATGGCTTCCTGAAAAATACTTGCTCGAAGTGTCTTCGCCCGGTGTTGGTAATCCTCTTGTCTTGAAGAGACAATATTTGAAAAATATTGGAAGGATGATCGAAGTGCAGCTGAATGATGGAGACCAGAAAAAAGGAAATTTAACCGAAGTGACAGAAGATCAAATCATTGTTGTCAAAGCGGCGAAAGGGAAAGGCAAGAAGAAACAAGAAGAAAAGGTATATAATATCGATTTTAATCAAATAAAAATGGCAATAATTAAAGTAAGCTTTTAATTAACTCTAATGAATTTAGTTGAAACTTTTGCAGAATTTAATCAGGGTAAAAATATAGATAGACCTACGATGGTTCGTGTTCTTGAAGATGTGTTTCGTACGCTGATTCGAAAGAAGTATGGCACTGACGATAACTTCGATGTGATCGTGAATACAGCAAATGGTGACCTTGAGATATGGAGAGTAAGAGAAATAGTGCCAGATGGTGAGGTGACTGATGATCGAAGTCAAGTCTCTTCTTCAGAAGCCATTTCAATTGATGAAGATTATGAAGTCGGTGAAGAATGTTACGAAGAGCTAGATTTAGCTGAATTTGGAAGACGAGCAGTGATGGCAGCTCGTCAGACATTGATCTCTAGAATCTCAGAACTAGAAAAAGATGAGATTTATAAAAATTATACCACAAGAATTGGAGATATAGTTCTTGGTGAAGTACACCAAATCCTAAAAAGAGAAATACTTGTCATAGACGATTCTACAGGAAACGAATTGGTCATTCCTAGAAATGAAATGATCAAAGGTGATTTCTACAAGAAGGGTGATATGGTAAGAGGTGTCATCAGAAAGGTTGAACTGAAAAACAATAATCCAGTTGTGATTGTTTCTAGAACAGATCCACAATTCTTAGAGAAATTAATGGAGCAAGAAGTTCCAGAAATAGAAGATGGATTGATCACAGTGAAGAAAATTGTTAGAATTCCTGGGGAGCGTGCAAAAGTTGCAGTAGAATCTTATGATGATAGAATTGATCCAGTCGGGGCATGTGTGGGAATGAAAGGATCTAGAATACACGGAATAGTTCGTGAATTGAAAAATGAAAATATTGATATTGTCAATTATACCAGTAACAATATTCTGTTCATCCAACGCTCACTTACGCCAGCGAAAGTCACAAGCATTAAGTTAGATGATGAGTCAATGACAGCATCAGTATTTCTGAAACCTGACCAAGTATCATTAGCGATTGGTCGTGGAGGATCTAATATTAAATTAGCCAGTAAGTTGACTGGTTATGAAATAGATGTTTACAGAGATACAGATGAAGAAATAGATGATGTCGATCTAGATGAGTTTTCAGATGAAATTGAAGACTGGATCATTGATTCTCTTAAAAATATCGGATGTGATACAGCAAGAAGTGTATTAGATTTGAGTAAAGAAGAATTAATCAGAAGAACCGATCTTGAAGATGAAACGATCGATAACGTTTTGAAGATTCTTCAATCTGAATTTGAATAAGCAAGTAGTAATACAAAAACAGAGTCTTACAATAATATATGTCGAAAAGACTAATAAAAATTGCAAAAGAATTAAATGTCGCGACCTCAACAATCGTCGAACATCTCACATCTAAGGGATATGAAGTAGATAATAAACCTACTGCAAAACTCACAGAAGAGATGTATGATGTGCTGAAAAAGGAATTTAGCAGTTACATTGAAGAGAAAGAAAAGGCAGATAGGGTCGTGATTGGTACTTCTAGAGGTGTGGTAGATGATTCTGCTTCTGCTCGTAAAGCTGAAAAAGTTGTTGTTCCACCACCTCCGCCGCCGCCGCCGCCAGCTCCCGAACCAGAGCCAGTACAAAAGGTAGAAGAGCCTGCTCCTGTAGCAGACCCTGTCCCAGAAGTAGAAACTCCATCAGTAGTGGAAACTACTCCTGAAGCGGAAGTTGCTCCTGAAGTGGAAGCTGTTCCTGTAGTGGAAGCGAAAGAAGAAATTACAAGAGCGGAAACTCCAAAAGCTGGAATCAAAGTTGTTGGAAAGATTGATCTAGAGAAGGAAAAACCTAAAAAGGAAAAGCCTAAAAAAGATCCAGTCAAAAAAGAAGCTCCAGCGGTAGCAGAAAAGAAAACAGATACTGAGGCTCCAAAAGCAGCTCCTAAGAAAGAAGAAGAAAAGCCAGCGGTCAAAACATCTGCTGCTCCAAAGGAGGAAGTCATGATACGGGCTAAGACCCCGACGCTTCAAGGACTCACAATCAAAGGAAAAATAGACGCTTCTAAATTAGTAGAAAAAAAGAAGCCTAAAAAGGATGCAGAAAAGAAAGCTGGCGCTAAAGGAGCAGATGATCCGCGTAAGCGAAAAAGAAAACGTAAAAAAATTACTGCTGAAAATTATAGCAGAAACAATAGAAATAAGCCACCTGAAAAAAGTAAACCAGGCCGCCGTGATGAAGTAAAAGAAGTCTCACAAAAAGAGATTGAAGAGAAAATCAAAGCGACCATGGCCAGAATTACTGGTGGTAATAGAGGGAAACGTCAAAAAGGAAGACGAGACAACAGAGAGGTAAAAAGAGAGAAACAACAAGCTAGAGAAAGCGTAGAAGAAACAGGTAAATTACAATTGACTGAGTTTATCTCAGTATCAGAGTTTGCTGCACTGATGGATGTATCATCGACAGCGGTAATTACAACATGTATGAACCTCGGTGTGATCGTATCAATCAACCAACGCCTTGACGCAGAAATCATAGAGCTTGTCGCAGGAGAGTTTGATTTTGAAATAGAATTCATTAACGCTGAAGATCAAGAAGAAGAGGAAGAAGTTGTTGTCGATGATCCTAAAGATTTAGAGCCAAGAGCACCGATTATTACGGTAATGGGCCACGTCGATCACGGAAAGACATCACTTTTGGATTATATCAGAAGCGCAAATGTAGTTAGTGGTGAGGCTGGTGGAATCACTCAGCACATCGGAGCATACGAAGTTAAAGTAGGAGAAAATAAACTTACCTTTTTAGATACTCCTGGTCACGAAGCCTTTACAGCAATGCGTGCCAGAGGTGCTAAAGTGACGGATATTGTAATTATCATAGTCGCTGCAGATGACGATATTATGCCACAGACAAAAGAAGCAATTAGTCACGCGACTGCTGCAGGTGTACCGATCGTTTTCGCAATTAATAAGATAGATAAAGACGGAGCAAATCCAGATAGAATTAAAGAGGCATTGTCCGCTATGAATTTCCTAGTGGAAGAGTGGGGTGGAAAATATCAGTCACAAGATATCTCTGCTAAAACAGGTGAAAATATTGATCAATTACTAGAAAAAGTTATTCTTGAAGCTGAAATGCTTGAGTTAAAAGCAAATCCAAATAGAGAGGCATTAGGTACAGTCGTCGAAGCCTCACTTGATAAAGGTAGAGGATATGTTACTAAGCTCCTCGTTCAGAATGGAACATTGAAAATTGGTGATGTCGTCGTGACGGGTAGTAATTATGGCAAGGTAAAAGCAATGTTTAATGATCTCGGTAAAAAGACCAAAATAAGTGGTCCTTCTTCACCAGTTTTAATGTTAGGCTTAGATGGCGCACCTCAAGCAGGAGAGAAATTTAAAGTTGTCGAATCTGAGCAAGAAGCGAAATCTATTGCTAGCAAGAGACAGCAAATTTCTAGAGAACAATCGAATAGAGCGAGCAAGCGTATTAGTCTTGATGAGATCGGTAGAAGATTAGCCTTAGGAACATTTAAGGAGTTGAATCTGATTATCAAAGGTGATGTGGATGGTTCAGTAGAAGCATTAGCAGATTCATTGATCAAATTGTCTGTAGAGACGATTCAGGTTAATGTTATCCATAAAGCAGTCGGACAAATCGCAGAATCAGATGTATTATTAGCTTCTGCTTCAGATGCAATAATTATAGGTTTCCAAGTGAGACCGTCTGGAAATGCACGTCAGATAGCAGAGAGAGAAGGTGTTCAGATTAAGACTTACTCGATTATCTATCAAGTAATCGATGAGATTAAAATGGCGATGGAAGGCATGCTAGAGCCTACTAAAGAAGAAAAAATCACTGCACAAGTCGAAGTACGAGAAGTATATAAAATCAGTAAAGTCGGAACGATTGCCGGTTGCTTTGTGAGGGATGGTGTGATCACTCGTAATTCATTTATTAGAGTCATTCGCGAAGGTATTGTCGTCTATCCAAATAAAGAAGGTGTCAAAGGTGAGCTCGCTTCACTGAAGAGATTTAAAGATGACGCAAAGGAAGTGAAATCTGGCTTCGAATGTGGTTTGAATATCAAAGGCTTCAATGACATAAGAGTAGATGATGTCATCGAAGGCTACAAAATTGTAGAGATAGCACAGACTCTTGGCTAAGCGAAATCTTCTTAAGGATAGTGATTTAAAAGACTTTCTAGATGAAAAGGTAGATCAGTTTAATTCTATTGATTTCATTGACAAGGATCCTATCTCCTTAGCACATCAGTTTACAAAACTTCAAGATCGAGAAATAATTGGGTTTTGGGTAGCAATGTTGTCTTGGGGTCTGAGAAAGACCATCATCAATAATGGTCAAAAATTAATTGACTTGATGGACGGCGCACCTTATGATTTCATCCAGAATCATGAAGAAAAGGATAGACAAAAATTCATCAGTTTTAAGCATCGAACATTCAATGATATCGACTCTCTATATTTTCTAGAATACTTTCAGCAATACTATAAAACAAACGATTCATTGGAGAATGCTTTTTTGCTTGGAGAGAAAAAGTTTAATATAGAATCATCCCTCATCCAATTTCATGATCAGTTTTTTGCTTTGCCAGATGCACCAAAGCGAACGAGAAAACATGTTGCAAATCCAGCCAAAAAGTCGACTGCAAAACGGATTAATATGTTCCTAAGATGGATGGTCCGAGATGATGATAAAGGGGTTGATTTTGGCGTTTGGAAAAACATTCCTACTGCTGAGTTAATGATACCATTAGATGTGCATGTCGATAAAGTTGCTCGAAAATTAGGACTTTTAAATCGTAAACAAACAGATTGGTTGAGCGTAAAGGAATTGACGACTCGCCTGAAAGATTTTGATCCTAATGATCCTGTTAAGTATGATTATGCCTTATTTGGGATTGGTATATTGGAGAAAGATAACCGATAAGTTTTCCTCAAGATTCCTCAAAACAATGGGACACTAAAGACTTTATCTAAAAAGAATCAATCAGTGGTAAAGAAGATGTGGGAAATGAAAATATCTGACGTCGGCATAATACAATGATGGAGAAGAATCATCCATATTAGTGCGCTACTTTTTAAACCAAATATCCCTGAATATCTCTAGCAAATTAAATTACTAAATCTTTTATCAGTTTACTATTATCAATAGAAGCGGCTTTGTCTCTTTTTATTTTTTCTGCAAATGCTGCCAACCTTGAGCCCTCATTGGATGTATATTACCACCAGTCGTATGTAAGGTGATCCCGTCTGCCTTATCTACAATGTCTCCTATGATAAATACATCGGGCATAAACCTAATTTTCTCGAGTTCATCCTCATCAACTGTAAATAATAATTCATAATCTTCGCCTCCGCTTAAAGCACAGGTGATAGGATCTAACTGGAACTTTAATGCCATTTGCTCTGCATCAGGATGTATGGGGACTTTCCCCTCTTCGACAAATGCACCGACTCCCGAAGAATCGCAAATATGAAATACCTCTGATGATAATCCATCGGAGATGTCAATCATTGAAGTTGGTTTCAGTTTATACTTTTTAAAATTGTCAATCACATCTCCTCTTGCCTCGGGCTTCAGTTGTCGTCCGATCAAATATTTTTGATCATCAAGATCGGGTTGGACGCCAGGATGAGATTCGTATAATTGTCTTTCTCTTTCTAAGATTTGTAAGCCTAAATATGCTGCACCTAAATCTCCTGACACACATAAAATATCTCCAGGCTTAGCTCCAGATCTAAATACTAAATCTTCTTGCTTGGCAGAGCCGATTGCTGTAATGCTTATGATTAAACCCTTGTTGGATGATGTCGTATCTCCTCCGATTAAATCTACATTGTAAAGCTTACATGCTGACTTAATACCTTCATATAATTCTTCTAATGCAGCAATTGAAAATCGATTTGAAATCGCTAAGGATACAGTGATTTGATGAGGTATAGCATTCATAGCAAAAATATCAGACAAGTTAGTGACGACCGCTTTGTAGCCGAGATGTTTGAGTGGAGAATAGACTAAGCTAAAATGGATACCTTCTACCATCATATCAGTCGAAATGACAGTCATATCATCGCCATTTTTTATCACAGCAGCATCATCGCCAATGCCAACCATTGTGCTCGCTTGTTCAATCTTGATGTCTTTTGTCAAATGTTTGATTAATCCAAATTCACCTAGATCATTGATTTCACTTCTTTCTTCAGACATGTATGCTCAGATTTTATTAGTTAATACAGACTTTGGCTTCATTCCAAAGTGTGTCATCGATAGGAAACTCAGCTAAAATTACTTTTTCATTATCCTGTCCAGGATGTAATTTGAGCTCGTATGCATGTAGATAAATACTTCTGTCTTTATTTTTACGTCGAGCACCATATTTTACATCTCCCTTAATTGGAAAACCAAAATGCGACAGTTGTGAACGAATTTGATGAAATCTTCCTGTTCTGAGGATCACTTTTAAAATTAGATAATTGTCTAACTCTTTAAGTGTAGTATAATGAAGTACTGACTTCTTAAACCCTTCTGCCTTTTTATCAGAGCAAATAGATTTAGATTTTTTACCATCTCGTTTTAAGTAATTGATAAGGGTACCTTGTTCTGGAATGTCCTTCTTTTTTTCTACTATAGCAATATATACCTTATGTAAAACGGGCTGTTCTAATGTATTATCTTCACGATGCTTACTAAATAAGAGACAACCACTTACAGGTTGGTCCAATCTATTAGATAAATGAAGTTTTTCAGATCTATGCTCTTCTAGCTGTGTCCACACTGAAGATACATGAGTTTTTGAGGATTGAGAGGCGATACCCGCTGGCTTATTGACAACAATAAAATCTGCACTTTCCCAGATAATTCTCTCTTTTATATCTATCATTCGATTTCTTCGTAATCAACAAATTCATCAGGCTCCTGAGCAATTGCTTCAGGCTCGTTTGCCTGCTCAATTGACCTTGGACTGGCAACCAGTCGGTAGAATATATACCCTAAGGCGGCTACTGTGATAATTTTAAACATTGAATACAAAGATAAGTATAAGATTGGTCTAATCAATAATATTAGATAGATGACCCTAACTCTTATATCTCAATGAGACTAGACGCCTGGAGGAACACGCGCACAATGCGTTCTTGAAGGCGTCTCCCCTCAAGTTCAACACTTCCATTTTCCAGCATAGCTAACATTAACTGCTGACATCGATTGGAGATAGTCGTAGTGAACTCTTGTGATTTGACGAATGTGCAGATAGTCATGTGCTACCCAATTATTGATAAAAAAATGACCATTGACATGACCGAAATCAGCGTAATCATAACCTTGTTCCCAGTTTTTATGCTCTAATGTTTTTAACCATCCTAATGATTTTTCTCTTTCCGAAATAAACTCCGAAAGCTTATCGTCAAAGTTTTGAGACTGATATTTTCTTGACTTGACCCATTCTAAAGGATCAAACAATGGTGGCCTCTTATCAGGAGTCTCTAAAACATTTTTTAAACGCACCCTAAAGTCCTCTTTTTCCTCATCAACTAGATGACAGATGATTTCAAGTAAACTCCACTTATTAGGATTCTTTTTCCATTGATACTCTTGTTCGTCTTTCTTTGCTAACAAAGATGTAATGGCTTCCATGTTTCTTTGAAGCTGGGTTATATATCGATTTATATCATCCAAGCCTTATGTTTTTGTTTTAAAAAAAAACCTGAGTCCGATTATTCCTCGAACTTAAAATTCTGATTAATATGAATAGTGTATTAAATGAAACTGCCAGTTCATCTTTTCTATACACTGGCAGAAAATAAACTAGAATTTAAGTGATAAAGATGTTTACGTCTAATTTTCTTTCACAATTTCTTTTAGCTCCTCTCCCATTACTTTTAGCTTCTCACCAAGGTCTTCGAATGTTTCTTTTAGATCTTGTTTAAATTCTTCATCAAAGACATCTTCTAATTTTTCTTTAAAATCGGGATTTATGTTGATATAATAACGGATTTTAAAGGGAAAAATAGGGATAAAAGAAGTAGCCAAAAGTATAAAGTTATTTCTACACCGTTCCTAAACAAACCAAAATCAGTAAAAAATGCATAATCATGCTGAAAAGATACATTCCCTCTCCAACTTGGTAAAAGTAGCTTAGACCTCTGGTTTGAGTAGTATACGTTTTTACTCAAACTACTCAAACCAGAGATCTAAGTTAACTTAAATTTAGTGAATGCAAAAAATAAGGCAGTCGTCAGGTAACCCATGAAATGGTTCGCCTAACCATTCACTTCTTTCAACTAATACGCATACCTCCCCCCACTCGATAACCGCCTGAACAATATTTCGCCTCAAATTTTTAGGGTTTACATCCTATCATCATTATTGGATTGAAAAGAAAGTTTCATTAAACTAACCATGCCTTTATTTTAGCATAAATTTCAAGATTACTTAACAAATCTAAATGGGTATTCTCATAAGCGACCCAAGTATTTCTATCTTTAAAGTCCAAATTTTTAGCAGGATTCTTGTGTTGTCCTAAAGCACTTTTAACATCAACCAAACTATCTCCTATTATTCGAGCGGATATAGAGTCTGTTGCTTTTCCAATAGCGGCTGCGATACTGTAACATTCTACCTGCTTAGGTAATGGAATATGTTGTCTTTGATCTCCTTGCATTTCAAATCGGTCATTACCCTGCCAGTCTTCATCAATTAGGTTTCCATATCTTAAATCTGTTATGCCAGCACTTCTGACTTTCCCCAATCGGGCAAAAGGTTTTGCATAAGGGATAGACTCAAGAATACTATCTAAATAATTACCTATTCGCTCCAAAGGTGCACCATGATGAGGCGTTCCCAAAAAAACAATTTTCTTGAGGTGTTCTGTCCACGTTTTTTGCTGTTGGCGACCATAATGCAGTGCACTTCGTGACACTAAACCACCCATACTATGAGCAATTATGACCAGTTCTTCAATGGGCACCGTCCAATGCAGTACTAAATCTTCTAATAATTCATTTAAATTTTGTCCATTGGCCGAAATATGGAGACCGCTGTTGTAATGCAAGTAAATAGATGTTTTACCTAATTCTTTTGCCAATGCTGTTCCGTGGTTGTGTTCTTTTCGAGTCCATTGAATATCATTCATACAGCAACCATGTACCATCAAAAGGATTTTGCCATTGATAGTCGGATAAATCTCCTCAATACTTTTACTATCAAGTGGTATTGCCTTTGACAAATGCCTGAATTGCATAGTAATCTTTAAGGGGTTTTCTTTTTCTTCCAAATAATCACCCACTACACCGTTTAAGGCGGAGCGTATCGCTTCCTTTTTATCCGTATTCTTTATTTCTCCAAGCACAGGAGCTAATTGCCCTAATAAATTATCTAAGCTTCCACCGATGAGTTGAGTACCCCATCTGATATTATTATAGGTGATGCCAGCAATATTGGTAATCAGATGTTGTATGGGTGTTGAGGGCAAAAAAGGAGGATGAACGACTCGCTTGTGCATCGTTTCGACCAAGTCTGTTATTCCTATGGTCGCATCCGTAATTAAACGGGCAAAACCTTGTAAATAAGCACTTCTATTTTTTTTATTTGACATTTAAATTTTATATATGAATCCTGATTTTATTCTACAACATCCCATTATGCAACGATGGCTCCTGCTTCTTTAAAAATTGCTGCCCACAAGCTATCATAAGTAGGAATGGAAAAGAGAGATACCGCATAGGAGTCTTAATTTTGGACAAGATAATGATTAGTGTTCTAGTACCTCATCAAAGACTTCATCAATTTGGTTCAGGTGGATATTCATGTTCATCCAGCATTACCCAAAATCATTAGCACCTACTTCATCCAACAAATCACTCGCCGATAAATGTAGCTGATTATACAATCGGGTCTTCACTTCATAATCAACAAGCCCTTTTCTAAAATCTTGCTCCAGCGTATTCACACTTCCCAACAATCCCATTATCTTCTTTTCTATTCTAGGAGTATTTGTTAAATCCTTTGATAAGATTTCCAATAAGTGCTTTACATCCCCAGAGCATAAGACGCGTTTATAGTATCGCAATCTATCTGCAAGTCCCATAGATGGATAAGTCGTTTTCTCCTCTAATGGCAATAGCTTTTTTACTTTTACTTTTGTGATGCCTAATGCTACCAACTTGCCCGAATTTACCGCTACTATCAATTGCGTTGCTTCTGTTTCGTCTATCTCTACCGTCAATAAAACACTTCCTTTTTCTTTGAGTAAAATGTGTATCTTTTTGGATAAGCCCAATTCCTGTTCCAGTTGCTCTATCAACTGGATAATGGCTTCATTGGAAAAGGTAGCATAGTCCACTGTAATTTCCAATTCTATTTTCCTTTTGACCTGATAAGCTTCCACAGGTTCCGCAGCTTTGCTAACTGTGACAGTAGTGGGCAATGCTTTTATTAGCACAGATTCCTTCGGCAACACTTATATCGTATCTGCCATTGGTTCGCCCATGCCATCATCAAACACCCGTATAAACTCCACTATCCTATCCGAAATCCTTTCATTAGTAGCATCACTTTCAAAAAAACCTGCGGGTTCTATTTGCAGTGCCTCAACCACTTTGGGCAAAGGTCGTTTTCCCGTATATAGAAAGTCCTTCACCGCCATTAGTAATTTATTGGCATGTAGATTTTCTACTTGGACTAAATCCTCAAAAGCAATTTGTTTTTCTTCTGTCCAGAAAGCGTCGAAGACATCGGGAATATCTTCCGCATCTTTAATATTAGGTAAATGCTTATCAATAAACTTTTGGATAAGTTCTTTCTTACTATGCAGCTCGACTTCGCCTCCCAACAAATCTATGATTTCTTTGCGTTTTTTGGCTTGGTCTTTCTTTTTCGTTTTATGAAGCTCGCCCAATAATTTTAGGATGTAGGCAACATTGATTTCTACTCTTGAAATCAATTCAATTTCAAAATCCAAATCATTCAGTATCGACTCTTTCTGCTTGCTGCGGTCTTCTCTGACTTTTCGGTAAAGGTCGAGGTATTTGCTTTTGTAATCAGCGTACTCCTGTGGGTCAATACCTAGTTCTTCTATATCAAATTCATCAAAACCTGACATGATATTGTTTAAACGGACCAACTCTCTAAAAGCTTTGATAAATGCTACCTCCTCATTTTCTGTTTCCAAATGCGTGACACTATCAACTTCTGGTGTAATCTCTTTTAATTTTACAACCGCCTCCTTAAACTCGCTTACATAATGCTGATAGGGTTTTAATAGAATTTCCTCAACGGGTGTTTTGTTGGAAAACATTTCAATCGCCTTATCCGTCGCTTTCCGCAAATTTCTAAAGCAATAAATAATCCCATGACTTTTTTTACCGCCAATAATTCGATTGGTTCTCGAAAAAGCCTGTATTAATCCATGCTGTTTTAGGTTTTTATCGACATACATCGTATTGATTTTCTTAGCGTCAAATCCTGTCAAAAACATATTGACTACCAATAATATATCTATCCGATGCGGATGATAGACCGAAGCAAATTTATCTTTCTCTCGGTTCTTCAGTTTCTGTCCAATGTCTTTATAATAATCATAAAACAGCTTACTATCTTTGGTCGAAAATTTCGTTTTATACAGTTCATTATAATCGGCAATATATTCCTCCAATTTATCACGACTATGCACATTGATTGGTCCACCTTCCTCAAAGGCGGCCATTGGGTCGGGTATATTCCCCTCTTCTACGGCTTTATCGTCTTCATTCGTTCGGTAAGAAAATATCGTAACAATCCGCAAATCATGCTCGCCATTTTGTTTTTTTTGTTTAAATAGGTCGTAGTATTTTATCAGAATATCAATATTACTAACGCAAAAAATAGCAGAGAAAACCCTATTTTTTGTTTTGCTATCGTGATGTTGGATGATGAAATCCGTGATAATTTCTAACCTTTTATCCGCCTCCAATACTTCTTTTGCTTCGATGCCTTCTACCAAGACATCGGGCTTAGCTTTACTGCTTTCTTTTTCTTTAAAAGTCTTATAATAATCTACCGAGAATTTTAATACATTTTCATCTCGAATCGCATCGGGCAATACGTATTGGTGTAGTCGTTTGTCAAATAAGTCTTTGGTGGTTCGTTTGCCGAGTTCGTTACGGGTGGCATTTTTGGCAAAGATGGGTGTGGTGCCTTGCCATTTTATTTTTTTTGAAATCTCTTCTGATAATGGTTTTACTTTCACTAAAAAATGAAAATGGTTTTGCATGATACAGTAGGCTTCTATATCAAAATACGGAAGAATATGCTTTTTACATTTTCTTAAAAATAATTCACAGTCCGTTGCTTTTTCGAAAATTTTCTCTTTGTTAATGCTTCGATTGTAAATGTGATAAGAAAATCCTTCCTCAAAGTTTGCCCAATAGTTTACTTGTTTTCCCATAGTATATGTTTTGTGTAGCTTGGTCAACGCTTTGCGAACTTCGTGCGTTGGCAAGGAGTCTGTGCAAAAGTTCGTAAAGCCTACTTCTCGCAAATAATCCGCTTTAAGAAAGCTGCCCCTTCTCCTTGCTCACTCACGGCTTTCTCAAAGCTTTGCGAACTTCGAGAGACGGCATCGCGCAGTAGCAAAAGTTCGTAAAGCCGTCGTGCAATAAATCCATTGATAGTGAAAATACCGATTTAAGAATCCTCAAAGCTTTGCGAATTTCGAGAGATGGCATCGTGCAGTAGCAAAATTCGTAAAGCAGTTAATTTGCTACCCTTCCTGTAGGTTTCCCAAACCTTGTTTTCTCTTTAGACGAACATCTTTTGAAGTAAGCCTTTTTTGTATGCTTTTAAATGGCTTAATTGCAAGTTTGCTTCTTCAATCTTTTTATCAAAAGAAATTAGGAAATCGGAAATCTTTTTTTGTTCACTAATACAAGGTAATTTGAGTTTTACTTTTAATAAGTCTTTAGTATAAATAGCAGCTACACTTGTCGTACCTGTAGCGATTCTTCTTAAAGATTTTAATCCTTCAAAAGAATTGAGGCGAAAATTCATGAAGAAATTATTTTCAAATTCAATAAACATCAAATTTGAATTATAATAAGCTAATTCTAATTCATTGCGCCAAATAGCAACCTTACCTACTAAATCTAACGTATTTCTTGTATTAAAAAGCAAATCGCCAAACTTCAGAACATCTTCTTCATTTACTTCTTCTCCATCAATTATATATTCAAGCTTTCTTAGTTTAATATTTCCCCTACCTAAGTTTCCCATTTTGATTAAAGGAAATTCTGTCTTTTTTGTTGAATTAGAATAATTTCCACCAAGCCGTGATGAAATTAATAGGTCCTTAATTTTTTTCTCTTCCCATTCCCCAAACGCCTTCCCTTCCTCATCCCGAAACCGAATCTCCTGCTTAAATATCTGTTGCATAACACCTTTTTTATAGGCTTCCAACAGGGCTTTCTTTTTGGTGAGTTGTTTGATTTTGGTGTCTATGGCAGTGAAGAAGTTGGCTATTTTTTGTTGTTCTTCTTTTTTTGGAAAAAGAATTTTTAAGAGTTTCAATTGTCTTGAATATAAGTGAATTACTGATATTCCCTGGGCAAGTCTTGCTATGTCTATTTTTTTTGCATTATTTAAATAATAAGAAAGAAAAACGCCATTTAGTTTTGCTCTAATAATGTTTAAATCCCCTCCTAAAGCAACCCCTTCTTTTAATACACATGAGGCTGTAGCAATATCGAGTGCCGCTTCTCCTGATGCAGGAATAATTACATCATTTTTTTTACTCAAAACCAATGAATCCGCATCTATATTAGTTTTTGATTTCACTTCATATATTACTTCATTATAATAAGTATATAATTCGCCATATCTAATTTTCCAGTTTTAGAAATATTAGCTTTAGAAATTCCTTTTCCTTTTGAAAAAGTTGCTAAGTCTTCCAATTTCTTTAATTCCCACGCACCTTCAAATTCAGGAAACCGCAATACCGGAACATTCTTATTTTTAGTCATTATCATTTCCATCCGATTAAAAAGGTGTTTGAATACCTAGTTCTTTACAAAATTGTGCAATCGTCTTATCCGTCTCCTTCATTTCGGTATTTAATGCTTTTAAAGACTGAGACACTTCCACCAAATCAATCGGGGCTTCCTCTTCAAAAGTATCCACATAGCGAGGGATATTGAGGTTATAATCATTCTCTGCGATTTCTGCCAAACTAGCGATATGGCTATATTTGTCGATGGACTTTCTTTCTTGAAAAGTGGTAATAATTTTTTCGACATGTGCGTCCGAAAGGTTATTTTGATTTTTTTCTTTATCAAAATGTTGACTGGTATCTATAAATAAAACATCCTCGCCTTCCTCTCTACATTTCTTAAATACCAAAATACAAGTCGGGATGCTCGTCCCATAAAAAATATTGGCAGGTAATCCGATAACGGCATCGAGATAGTTTCGGTCTTTTATCAAATACTCCCGTATGTGTGCCTCCGAAGAACCCCGAAATAAAGTCCCATGCGGTAAAACACAAGCCATCGTACCATTTTCATTAAGGTGATGAATCATGTGTTGCACAAAAGCAAAATCCGCTTTGGTTCGAGGGGCTAGTTTGCCATATTGACTAAAGCGGTCGTCCGTCATAAAGACTTGGCTTTGCGACCAATGCGCTGAAAAAGGCGGATTGGCAACGACTGCCTCTGCCCGTAAATCCTGATGATGAGGAGCGGGGTTTTCGAGCGTATCGTCATTATGAATATCGAATTTGGAAAAATGAACCCCGTGCAAAATCATGTTCATTCGACAGAGGTTATAGGTCGTCGGGTTTTGTTCCTGCCCGTAAAAGTCATCTACTTGCGCCTCCTTCGCCACTCGCAATAAGAGCGAACCAGACCCACAAGTTGGGTCATAGACAGAACGGAGTCGAGTCTTACCCGTGGTGACAATCCTTGCCAATATTTTAGAGACCTGCTGCGGCGTATAGAATTCACCTGCCTTCTTCCCTGCCCCACTCGCAAATTCCCCAATGAGGTATTCGTAGGCATCGCCCAAGACATCGACTTCCACTTCGTCGAGTTTAAAATCTATTTTTGCTAGATTGCGGAGTACATCCACAATAATCTTATTTCGAGCCTTGACCGTCCGTCCTAGCTTAGTAGAATTAAGATTGATGTCTTCAAAGAGATTGATAAAATCTTTTTCGCTGTCCGTTCCTTGGGTACTATTTTCGATATGCCGCAAAATATCCCGAAGGTCTTCGAGGATAAAATTGTCGGGCATGGTCATATCATTTTCGTTTTCTTCCTCCTCCTTTTCCACTTCGGGTGTTTCTTCAACAGTAGCCGTTCCACGCGCTACGAGGGTACTAAATAATTCTGAAGGCTTCAAAAAATAGCCGAGGGATTTCAAGGCTTTTTTGCGCATTACCTCCATGTATTTATCTCCTTCTGCCGTGCCTTCTGGAATCTCCGTATAGGATTTAATGGGTGCTCGTTTCAATTCCTTATTGGCAAAGTCAAGCATCCGTTCCGATAGGTATTTGAAAAAGATAAAACCGAGAATATAATTTCGATATTCGTCGGCATTCATTTTACTTCGTAGCGCATCAGCAATATTCCAGAGCTGTCGCTCTAGTTTCTTCTTTTGGTCATCTGACATTTATGGTCTTTTTAATTCGTTTAGTGTTCGTCCATTCTTATCTTTCCAATCTCGCCAACCATTGCAGCAGCACTTGGAGCATTGTCCAACTGGTTGCAAGGAAGTAGGATGGCTGTCACTACCTTATTGCTTAACTCCGTAATAGTAATACTATGAGGAGAGTCACTTGGTAAAAATAGTTGTATAGTTTGTGGTCGTGTCATTACGTTGTTTGGTACAATATAACCAGCCAAAACCACTAAAAAAGGAAAGTCAAATAATAGGAGAGCTTGCCTAAATTTGGTATCTTTATGCTGAATTATTAAATTTTTTTCAACCGTTCCCAGGCTCCCTTCTCACAAGTAGTCTCGGAACGGTTTTTTTATTATACGACCGCAAGATAAGAAAGGATTAGGAAAGGTAAAGGGCTTTTAGCTATTCGAGCGCAAAGCAGCACAATTAAATCTATATTACTTTTTCCGATTCCTTCTAATAGCTTTCTTTTTCGTTGCCTTATGCTTAGGCTTCCCATCCGCAGCAATCACCGGAAGCCATTCCCACCAAATCGTTTGCTCCACATGTATTACATGACCTGTATTCTGAAAATGACGAGTCGCTTGTAATTGCGTACCCCCACCTTCCCAAGTTAGATCACACTCTTTGCAGTGACCTTTTACGCCTACCATTCCAGATTCTTTTTTATGTTGAAATGCCATGATAAATTGATTGGTTAACAAATTACCCAAAGTTACCAAATTAACCAGTCTATATATTTGCACACCTAATTATGTAAAACTCGCCTATATTTTTATTTCTAATTTCTAATTTCTATTTTGTGCTTCTATTATCTTTATTTCAATCATACACTATTGGTAATTCTGGATTATTGAGATAACAATAACTTGGTCATAAACCCTATAAACAAAATGACTAGACAACAACGAGAACACTTCCTTCATATAATCAGTAACGGTCAAATCAAAGAAGCTATTGACGGATTATTTTCTAAAGATGCACCACCTATTTACTCATTTATTCATTCTATCATTTACTCATTTAGTACTTACAGATATACTTCATAAACACCTAAAAATCAGCCGAGGGGACAATTGCACCCTCACCAAAATACGAAGCTTTTCTACGGCTAGTTTAGCAAAACATTATCCAGCGTTGGTAAAGGTAGTACGTGGAGGAAAGGACAAGCACTTACAGCGGACTTGGGTACATGAAAAGATTGCTTTGAAATTTGCAGCATGGTTATCTCCTGCTTTTGAGTTATGGGTATATGATAGGGTATATGAGCTAATAACGGAAGGGGTGACACTACCCTACTCCAAAAAAGAACTAGAATGGTACTTGACTAAAATAATGGACAACGCACAAGACACGCAGAACTTAATAGATAGTTTGTCAAGCAAGGGTTTAGATGTGAATCGAAAGGAACTACCACCAGCCAAATAATATCTATTTTAAACCTAACGAATTCGTTACCTTTAAAAATCAAGCTGGGTCAAATAACTTCAATCTCACGCCTAAGAAATGGATAACAGCGACTAATACTATTGGATTGACTGTTAAATCGGGGCGGTATGGTGGAGGTACATTTGCTCATAGGGATATTGCTATTAATTTTTGCTAATAGCTAATAACAAACATAATTCAATTAATAGTAGCGCATATTCATTTTATTTCTTGGTACAAATCGAAAATTTATCATTTTTCCCTAAGATTTTAATGCTATTTTTGTGCTCCTAAAAATATTTACTTAACATTAAAGCCTTGTCTTATCACCAAAGAAACTATCAAAGCCCTACAATTCATGCTAATCAGCATCGCCGCTTTTACAGTGATGAATAGTCTTGTTAAGTATTTACAACATTTACCCGCCTTTGAGCTGGTTTTTTTTCGTTCAATTGGTTCTTGTGTTATCTGTTTTTTTCTATTACTAAAACAAGGTATTCCCATCTTAGGTAATGAGCGTAAGCTGTTACTTTCTAGAGGTCTATTTGGCGTGACTTCTATGTTTCTATTTTTTGCCGTAGTTAAACTTATTCCTTTTGGGTCAGCGGTTTCCCTGCGCTATATCTCCCCTATTTTCGCAGGAATTTTAGCGATTTTTATTTTAAAAGAACGTATTACGACTTTACAATGGGGCTGTTTTCTAATGGCTTTTATTGGCGTTTTATTAATAAAAGGCGTAGATGCTAGAATCAGTCTTTTAGGATTAGCGTTGATTTTGACTTCTGCTCTTTTTAGCGGTATGGTGTATATCATTATTCGAAAAATTGGCAAGCGAGATCATCCCTTAGTGGTGGTTAACTATTTTATGTTTATAGCGACTTGTGTGGGTGCATTTTTTTCCATTTTTAATTGGCAATCTCCTGTCGGCACAGAATGGATACTCCTCTTAAGCTTGGGTATTTTTGGATTTGTTGGGCAACTATTTATGACCAAAGCTTATCAAATAGCATCCATAGGGACAGTTGCTCCAATGAAGTATTTAGAAGCTGTTTTTGCTTTATTAGTAGGTTGGATTTGGTTTGGAGAAGGCTATACCTTTTTGAGTTTAATTGGAATATTTTTGGTGATTGGCGGGATGTTGTTGAATGTTTGGGTGAAGCATCGAAATTAAAATTTGCGTCTTTTGCTCCATTGGCATTTGGTTTGGTGTCGTAATTAAATTTACTAGCAGAAAAAAAGCTATCTTAATAGACGATTACCAAACCATACAAGATAATTTTTATACAAATGATTTAAGTATTTATCGGATCGACCAAGCTACTAAATTTAGTATTCAAGACGGACAATCCAAAGTTTACCCAATCACTACAGCCACTTATATTAATTCTGAATATACAGATGAAATAGCTAAAGATATTTTAGCCATGAGCGAGCAAACTTGCTTTTTACATGGTGCAATTAAAAATACGCATCTAACAAATTTTGTAATTAAGTAATGAAGGAAAAATAAAATATTCCTTTTATTTTTAAAGAATATTTTTCCTCAGGTTCTAATAGTTTTAGTAGTGGCATAGATTTAATACTGCTTGCTGTATAGATTATCCAATAAATACTTAGAATCAAAAAATAATAGCATTTTATACACCTACCATAGTGTAGAGGGAGCAAATTAGTTTTGTTTTTTTAGAAAAAACAAAACCAATTTGCTCCCTCTAAAGAGAAATCTTAAATATACTTTCTACCAGTTGAAACTGACACTTGTATTTAAACTTTCCTGTTTAACCTCTTTCAATATTTAGTATTTGACTTCAAATCTGTCAATTCCCCCTTATATGTTTCTGCTAAATTTCTAGTCGATTTTGCCAACAAAATCGTATCTACTCCAACGCCGATCATTAAAGCACCTGCCTTTGTATATTCCTCAATCAAAGGCTTGGACCCTGTTAAGAAACCAGCAATTTTTCCCGCTTTCACAATTCGTTGAATACAATCCTTCACTAAGTCGATAACTTCTGGATGTCCGGGTTGACCCAAATAACCCATAGTTGCTCCCAAATCCGCTGGTCCTAAAAAGACAACATCTAAACCTTGGACTTTTAAAATGTCGTCCAAAGCATCTACTCCCTTTATAGATTCAAGTTGCCCAATACAGCACATTTGTTCATTGGCGAATTTAAAATA
>ENA-ORXT01001077-ORXT01001077.1-marine-metagenome-genome-assembly--contig:-NODE-1077-length-38569-cov-106.591396_pt1 | contig 38569 bp, 32 predicted proteins | sample MGYA00237868_ERZ511482 | MGnify/ENA metagenome assembly ERZ511482 | reverse complement strand
ATATCGGCCTGACGTTCGAGCCCTGCATGGAAGACGGCAGTTTCTCCGGCGCGCGCAAAGGCTCCGCCGTGTGGGACGTGATTTTCCAAGGCCGCTCCGCCCATGCGGGACGCGAGCCGGAAAAAGGCCGCAGCGCATTAATGGCCGCAGCGGAGTTTGCGCTGAAGATCGAAGCGCTGACGGATGCGCGGGAAGGCACCACATTTAATATCGGCTCCATCGATGGCGGCGACGCGGTGAATGTCGTGCCTGCGCTTTGCGTGGTTCGGCTTGGCGCGCGTGCGCCGGATAGCCCGTCAGCGGATTGGGCGCAGGGCGAAGTGGACCGTATCCTATCAGAAGTCCTGAAACGGGACGGCATTACAGCCCATACCCACGGCGGATTTTACCGCCCGCCTAAGCCGCGAAATGCTGCGCAGGACAAACTCTTCGGCGATGTCGCCGAGACAGCCAAAGCGCTCGGCATCACATTGAATTTCGTCGACACTGGCGGTGTGTGTGAAGGCAATAATGTCTTCGCCGCAGGCACGCCGAATATTGATACGCTCGGCGTGCGCGGCGGACGAATCCATTCGGCGGAAGAATTCATGATGGCGGACAGCCTCTCCGAACGCGCAGGTCTCGCCACGCTCATCCTCCACCGTATCGCAGATGGCCGCATAGATGCCAAAGCGATTAAGGCGCTGATGACATGACGAACATAATTAAATCCATCTGCCCCGCTACGGGCGATGTTGTTTGGGAAGGCGCAGCTGCCTCCGCCGATGAAGTCCGCGCCGCTGTTGCCAAAGCGCGCAAAGCTTTCGTGGATTGGTCGCTGACCAGCTTTGAGCACCGCGCGCAGATTGCGCAAAAATACGCCGAGGCCGTGCGCGAAAAGTCCGAAGACATCGCCCTCGCCATTTCCCGCGATATGGGTAAGCCGCTTTGGGAGGCCCGCACCGAGGCTGGCGCGATGGCGAATAAAGTCGCGGTCTCCATTCAATCCTATGAGGAACGCACGCCCACGCGCATCACGGACACAACGCGGCTCGCCCATCGTCCGCATGGCGTTATGGCCGTGTTCGGGCCGTTTAACTTCCCCGGCCATTTGCCCAATGGACATATCATTCCGTCGCTCCTCGCCGGGAACACGGTCGTTTTCAAACCGTCAGAACTCACCCCCCAAGTCGCGGACATAATGGGCGCGTGTTGGAATGAGGCGGGCCTCCCCGAAGGCGTCTTAAATATCGTCCAAGGCGCGCGAGAGACGGGCGCGGCTTTGCTCGACGCCGAGATTGATGGCTTGCTCTTCACAGGCAGTGCCGCGACGGGAACCTACTTTCATAAGCATTTCGCGGGCCGTCCGGAGATTATTCTTGCGCTGGAAATGGGGGGGAATAATCCGCTCATTATTCAAGAGCCCGTCGATGTCGACGCCGCCGCCGACCTCGCCTTTATGAGCGGGTTTATCACGGCGGGACAGCGCTGCACCTGCGCGCGCCGTCTCATCCTGCCCACGGGGCAATTCGGCGACGCGGTGATTGCCGCGCTGCAAGACAAGATCGCCAAAGTCAAAATTGGCCGCTGGGATGTCGACGATATTTTCACGGGCCCGGTTGTCAGCACACATGCGGCGGACGCGGCGATAAAATTCGAAGCGGATTTAATTCTACGCGGCGGTAAATCGCTCACAGCGCTGAATCGTGACGGCGCGTTTCTGCGCCCTGGCCTGATTGACGTGACAGGGGTGAGCGTTCCGGATGAAGAACTCTTCGCGCCATTTTTGCAAGTGGTCCGCACGCCGGATTTAGACGCCGCGATCACAGCCGCTAATGACACACGCTTCGGCCTCGCCTCGGGGCTTATTTGTGATGACGCAGAAGTTTGGGACCATGCCCGCCCTCGATTGCGCGCAGGCATCGTCAATTGGAATAAACCCACAACAGGCGCCGCCTCAACGCTCCCCTTTGGCGGCCCCGGCCTATCAGGTAACCACCGCCCGGCGGCGTATTATGCGGCGGATTACTGCGCTTGGCCGCAGGCTGGGCAGGTGAGTGAAGTTGCGGTTGGTCCGGTTATGCGTGGGTTTTAGGAATTTAGGTGCTTGTTCAAAGCACTATGAAATGCCTTGTGAACCGTAATCCATGATTCATCATTGATCTCATCAGGATATATCGTTGGCGCGTCTTTGAACGAATACTGTATAGTATCGTCCTTTGTAAATTTAAGCGCAACGAACCCCACCCTATAAATTTCTGAAACTATCAGTTTAATCAAATGTTGGGTGTCTGACGGCGACCACGTGTTCCAATGGCTATGAACATAGCAAATTATTGGATCAAACTGACAGTTTTCGATGTCCAACAATCTGAGCATTAAAAGATCAATTTCTTCTGAATTTAATAAGTCTTTGACTTGCAGTCGAGCTGGTTTGGAACGAAATATATCTAATATTAGAGTTAATGACGGCAATGCGCTAAGCCATTCTTGTTTCAGTGATTCAATTCTAACCCGAGAATATTCCTTCTCTGCAGAACGAATACTGCTCGCACTGACTTGTGAATTACCTTCCGCTCTCTCAAGACAATAGTTAACAAAAGAAATAATATCTCGCGGGCGATTTTGACACCTTGAAAAGATATACTTCCAAGCAGTTACTTGACCAACATTATGACTGAAAAGGTCGGAAAAGTATACAGGATTGGAAGTGTATTTTCTCCGGTATGCGTGAGTTATACGCTTGTCTATTAGTTCTTTTAACTCTTTCTCAGACCACTTGAGGTTAATTATAAGATCGGTGAACTTGTCTCTTTGTTGTCCAGGTTCCGTTGTTTCTTGCATTACACGTTCGAAAATATCTGCACGAAGAGCGACCACGACTTTCAAGTCAGCGAGCTTTCGCAGAGATTTTTGCACGTCGATGAGGGCTCTGATGAGTTTATATCGAAGTGATTCGTCAATCCACTGCTCATCGATTCCGTCTATTAAAATGAACCGCATTTCATCATTGTTATTGTCCGCTTTGAGAAGAGAGAGTACGTGGTTCAATTCACTTAGCGTTTCTTTTTGAATGAACTCCATCAGTCTGGCTTTGACTTGTTGTTTGTTTTCTCGCGAGAAATTTTTAGCGGCATTCGCATTAGCCTTAAACTTCTTCCACATGCCCCCGGCTTCAATTTCAATAATTGATGAGACTGAGTCGGTTAGTTCTTTAACAATGATATCCGTATCAATCCAAAATTTATTGGAGTATTTCTCAAGATACCCTAACGCCCTTCCTCTTGTTCCATCTTTTAAAAATTTGTCTCTCAACGAAATAAAGACCCGAACAGATTTCTTTTCGCTATCGACCCTGTATTTCGTTTTTATGTATTCGATGCACAGCGCATGCTTCCATAAAGTCAAAAAGAAATTTTCAATATTCACGTCTAGTGCATCAAGAAACTTCAATACATCTGAATTTGTAAGGTGACTTAGCGCCATCTCTTCTAAATTGATTACGGAGACATGTCTTTGTTTGTCCTCAATCTGCCTCAGGAAAGCGGTCTTCCCTACTCCGGTCCTGCCGTAAACAAACCTTCCATGTTCATCCGCGTCAGTAAGTAGATTGTACTTTGAGTGGTAAACGAAACAATCATTTAAAAACTTCCCATCATTTTCGGCGGAATTCGCCCCCACAGTCATGTTGCTGGTAATTTTTGTGATTGGTGACAAGTTAGAATTCCTGGTTATTCAACTTCGATCTTGTTAGTGAGGTTGCGGAGAGTAAAGTGGTCAACTTCACGTTTATGTGTATATTTGATCCACCCCCTAAAACCCATTGAGCGTATATCCCTCTTGCTGCAGCAGCGCATGGGCGGTCATGGCTGATAGGGCCATTTCTACGCCGGGGAGCAGGTCCTCATTTTTAATCCCGTAATAGGCGGCCGTTTGACCGCAGAGGATGATGCGGACGTTTTTTCGAGCAGGGCTTTGATGATGACGGCATTTGCGTTTTCCGCGTTGTCATATTTTTCGCCGTAATAGCTCGCGCGCGTCAGATCGAATGCGCCTTTGCTGTGAAAGACCACGGCGAGTTTCATGTTTTTCTCATTCACGCCCGCTTTGGCATGCATGTTTAAAAAGCGCGCGGCGGTGTTAAGGCTCTTATTGATTTCGCCGGGTCGTGCAATTCGCCTTCGCGAAATGCACTAAGTCTCTGCGGTCGTATCGAAAAGGACTTTGAACTTCGCCCGCTTCGGGGTTTTGAAATCGGTTTGGACGGGGGCAGTTTGACCATATTCCGTGATGACGGGTCCGGTAGTGAACGCGGCGTCCTGGGCATGAACTGCGGCGGGCGTGAGGAGAAGGAGGGCGGGGAGGAGTAAGGTTTTCATGGACAGTTTAACAGGATTTTAGTTGGAGGGGTAGGGCTACGTTTATCACGTCACACCGTCGCGAACAAAGTTCGCCCGGTGCCAATTCCGTGAAAGTTGCGGCCAACCCGACATCGAACATATACGCGGTCTTCGCGGAATGGGCACCGGGCGTCCTTGTTGAAACAATGGCTTCAACTGAGACCGCGTCGGTGTGACATAATTAGAAGATTGCGCACGTCCGTCCTCGTTCTGCGCAGCATTGCGGAAACTTTATCATGTGCTTTTTCAACCGCTTATAAAAAATCCGAAAAACTCCATCCTCACATTACCACTTTCGCCCCATATTTAACTTGTTCTTTCAGACATAGGACAGGTGAGTGATCGTTGGCTTTCCGGTTTGAGAGACGGTGTGCCTAAAAGCGTATTCCAAACAGACTACGTGGAGGGGCTGGGTTTTCGTGTGCCAGACCGGCTGGAACGCTGGCATGACGAAGATATTTGATTGAGAATCAAATATCGAGAAACCGAACAGCTTAGCTGTTCGGCGCTTCGTTGTATTTCATTCCCCGAATAAAATACGGTCACTTCGCGTGGCCGGGGCTTAGAAAAACACTGCCGCGTGGTGAAACCTGCGTAAAACAACTAACTCATCTGGTCACCATCGCGGGGGCCATCACGCGGGCCGTCCTAATTATCAGGAATATCGCATTTTGGCTGGACACTCGATTGTCAGTTGGACGGAGCGCTTGGGTCCAGGACTCCCGAACGGCCTAGCCGTTCGGCGCTCCACTGCATTTGACGCCCCGCGTCAAATGCGGGCGATTCGCGCTTGCCCCAACCCCGCGCCGTGCCTAGACCACTACTAAAAATAATCAGGGGACAGTACATGTCGCGCATTCACAATATTCCGCTTCTTTTACTTGTCGTGATTGCGGCGGGTCTCGCTGTCTTATTCTGGGCCTTGGGCTTTACTTGGCTCGCGGACCCGATTGCACCGGGCGGGACTTATATTTCTAAATCTATTGCGGGCCTTGCGAAGGATGCGCTTTTCGTCCCGCTGAAACCCCTCATGTATGCGCTGATTATTTTGTCCATCGGTTCCAGCCTTGCGATTTCAACGGGCGGCGCAGGGGCGAAGTTTGTGCGCGTCTTGGCCTTCTTTGTCGGTTTTTCTCTGATCGGTATGGCCATCGCCATCGTCAGCTATTTCCTCTTTGCAGGATTTAATGTTTTCCCGACCGAAGGCGTCGGCGGTGATTTGAAGCCGTCCGACCCGTTTATGTTAAAAATTTACGGCGTTGTGACATCGGCTTTGATGATCTCAATTTACACCGGAATCATTCTCGGCTCGGCGCTCAAACGGCTGAAACTGGGGCGGGAAGCTGATAAAATCTCCGACCTGTTTATCGCAGGTTTCCGAAAGTTCCTGCAATATACAATTCCATTGGCCGTCTTTGGCGGCGTGACCATTGCCTTGGCGGATAAACAAGGTGTGGCGAACCTTGGCAATCTCGGGAAAATTCTCTTGCCATATGGCCTTGCGATGGGCCTGACCTGGTTAATAATCGTGCTCGTAACATCCCGTATTCAGGGACGCGGAGTTGGCTTTGTATTGCGCGCTGTCGGGCCGCAAGCGCTCGTCGCTTTCTCGACGTCGTCTTCTATGGCGACCCTCACGGCGACAAAAGAAGCTTGTAGCGAGTTGGGCGCGAGCGGCGATGAAGCGACACCGTTTTTCACCGTGGGCGCGACCATCAATATGGTCGGCACATTGATTGGCCTCTTGCTGGTCTGTCTCTATGCGATGTCGGCCTTTGGGCTTGAGGTCGGCCTTGGCGACGCGCTGCTCGTGGGCTTGCAGTCTATGATTTACGCTACCGCGGCTGCGGGCACGCCCAGCGCCTCTGTAGTTCTCATTCAGGATATTTTGACCAGCCAAGGCGTGTCGGCGGAATATGCGTCATTTGTGACAACGCTTATTCTTACAATTGATGTGTTGATTTTGGACCGTATTCGGACCGTGCTCAATACGCAGTCAGACTCCATGAGCACAGCGAACGGGTTGAAGCTCTATTATAAGACGCCGAAAACACTCGTCCACGATGCGTAACGCTTCTCAAAAGTAGTCTTGAAAAAAAACCGCCCCGTGCGAAACACGGAGCGGTCTTGAAAATTAAAGGGAAAAATGCGGTTAGCTTTTCTGATCCGGGAAGCTGATTGTCGGGCCGAGATTCTGCAAAACTTCTCTCGCATTAAATGTGCGGGCGTCTTCGGAGAATGTGCCGCGGCCAAATTTAACTTCGGCAGTCGCGCGATATTTAGTGATTTCTTTCACATCGTAATCATCGAAGAAGGGATCGTAACCAAACCCAAATCGACTGCCGCCAAAGCGCCCATCATTGAATCCGAATCCGCGGCGTCCAAAACCTGCCCCGCGCCTAAACCCGGAGAATTGTGAATAACGATATCCGCGCGACCATCCATAGCGAGGGCGGAAGAAGCTATAACCGAAATATGGGTCATACCGGCTATCGAAACCCGGCGTGACGCGGACTTTGCGGTCGGCCTCAACATCCCGCTCTTGCAGGGTGAAGGTTTCAAAGCCGCGTTCCACGGCCATTTCCGCCGAGCGGTAAAGCAGGTAATTTTCAACGGTCTCGCGCTTTGTCAGCGAGTTGCCGCCAAACGTAATACGCGCGCGATCATTTTCGAGCATTTGCTGCGAAAATCCGTCATATCCGCCGGGCTCGGACGCGGGTTGATAGGGGGTTGCTGTCGCGCAAGCGGCCAAGGTCAAAGCGGATGCGGCCACAAGAATGTGGCGCAGGGTTCGAGTTGGAGATTTAAATAATTTAGTCATGGGGGACTCCTTTTCTGCCGCTTCAATAGGAATTTAAACCTGAATGCAGGCTGAAATATTTATTAACCTTATGTCATCCATTCTCATCAACCGGCTTCATCACACGGTTTCATCATCCGGAGTGCCTGACATCTCACTGTATTTTGTATCCAACGGTTCTGGAGGTGCTGCGTTCCAATCTAACACCAAAGAAACAACCGCCCAAAGTGACAAGAGCGCCGCTAACCCGGCCATAATCAGCCCGACAAAACCCGGCAGGGGCGTATAGACGGCAGCAATTACGCCAAGCCCAATCCATGGCAGCATTAAGAAAAGCGCCCAAAACAAATGGGCTCGTTTCGTGCCTTTCGCATAGGCCCGCCGGGCCAGCCACGCCGTGCAAGCGAAGGGAATAATGGCAAAGGCGAAAAGGAGCAGCGTCAGGACAAGGGCCGAAGTCAAATGCTCGGGCCGCGTGTCATTCTCCGCAAAGCCGAGAAAAAACCAAATGGCGCTGATCAGGGACAGGCCTGCGCCAAGGGCGGCCAAACTCATCGCCAGTAGATCTGCTCGGCGGCCAAGCGGAGGTGTGGGCGCCTGTGGCGAGAATATCGGCGTTACGCTATTGTCCGTCATGAAAGCATCATAAGCATCCAGGCTGCAGCTGTCACATGAAACAGTTGGATAAGGCGGGCCTGTTTCAGGTACGGACAGGGATTTCGGCTGTACGGACGGGGTTATCCTTGCGTTTCAATCATTCCGCTCGCTACAAATTAGGTAAGCGTAAAGGAGGCGAGCAAGGCCATGAGTGAAAAGAAGAGCGAACGTTTGGAAGTCCGGCTGGGCTATCAAGAGAAATCGGAATTTGTTGAAGCGTGTGATACCCAAGGGGATACGCCGTCCTCGGCCTTGCGCCGCTTTATCCGCGGCTATGTCCGCCGGGCGGATGGCGATATATTATCGAGTGCCTGGCGCGGGGCGATAGCGCGGCGCGGATGGCGACCCATTGTATTTGCCTTAACGTTTGCCGCAATCGCGTCTGGTTTTATGATCTTAGCAAAACATATCAATTCGCCCTCTGACGATACTATTTTTGCAGCTCGTGACTTAAATGGGGACGGCGAACTCGACCCAATAGAACTCGGTCTTCCCACGACAAAAACAGGCGAACCGAACGGTGTTATGCGTGTGCTGGATTTAGATTCGTCCGGTACAATTTCGCGTCAGGAATTCGTGTCCACAGGACATATGGTTTTTGCTTTGCAAAACTCTAACGCTGGGGTCATTCCAACTGACAATCCGGCTATGACACTGGTGCAATTTAAATTCGATGTTGATGAAACACGCTCAGGTACATTCGAAACATCCGTTATAAATTCAGGCGAATTGGATCGGCTTGTCATCTGGTACAGTGATGGCAGCAATTCTCTGTTTGAAGACGATGTCGAAATCCTTATGGATGGTGGCTTTATAATAAATTCAAATACGGCAACGTTCCCAGCATCAATCAATATCCGGCAAGAGGACGGGCAGACAAAGGCTATACGTGAGAGCGAGGAATAAAAAAACCCGCTCCGGCCAGAGTCTTCTCTGTGCCGGAACGGGCGCTCTCCCCTTCGCGATCTCTCGCGAAAATGGATTCGAAAATTAGTGCGCGAGAACTGCGAGTAGAAGCAGCGCGATGATGTTCGTAATCTTGATCATCGGGTTGACCGCAGGACCAGCTGTATCCTTATAAGGATCGCCAACCGTGTCGCCAGTAATGGAGGCTTTGTGGGCTTCAGAGCCCTTGCCGCCATGATGACCGTCTTCGATATATTTCTTGGCATTATCCCAAGCCCCGCCGCCCGCTGTCATGGACAGCGCAACAAAGAGGCCAGTAACGATGACGCCGAGAAGCATCGCGCCAAGAGCCGAGACAGCCGCCGCATTGCCCGCTGTAAACTTCACAGCAAAGAACAACACGATAGGCGCGAGGATTGGCAGAAGGGATGGCTTAATCATCTCTTTGATCGCAGCCCCCGTCAGAAGATCAACCGCCCGCGCATAATCAGGACGGGATGTACCCGCCATGATGCCCGGGTCAGATTTAAACTGACGGCGAACTTCTTCAACAATCGCCGCCGCTGCACGGCCAACAGATTGCATGGCCCAAGCGCCAAACAGGTAAGGGAGCATGCCGCCAATAAACAGACCAACAATCACATATGGATCTGTCAGGCTGAACGTTAAGCTACCCAGACCGTCAAAGAATGAGCCCGGTTTGGCGATGGAGGCAAAATATTCGACGTCTTTGTAATAGGCCGCAAAGAGCACAAGAGCGCCAAGTCCGGCAGACGCAATCGCGTAACCTTTGGTGACCGCTTTGGTCGTGTTACCCACGGCGTCCAGCGTATCCGTCGTATTGCGGACTTCTGATGGCAATTCAGCCATCTCTGCAATGCCGCCTGCATTATCCGTCACGGGGCCGAAGGCGTCGAGTGCGACGATCATACCGGCTACGCCGAGCATGGCAGTCACCGCAATTGCGATACCGTAAAGACCGGCTAGGCTGAAGGTTGCGATAATGCCGAAGACAATAATCAGAACCGGAATGGCTGTTGCCTCCATAGAGACCGCAAGACCTTGGATGACGTTTGTGCCGTGACCGGATTCGGAGGCTGCCGCAACTGAACGCACAGGCTTATAATTTGTGCCCGTGTAATACTCCGTCACAACAACAATCGCGCCTGTAATGACAAGGCCGATGAGTGAACACCAGAACAGGTTTATCCCTGTCAACGCGTCTTTCCCGTCAGTCGCTGTGCCGGCGATTTCGCCAAAGCCAACCATTTGATAGGTTACAATGCCAATCGCGAGTGCCGATAAAACGCCCGTTGCAATTAAGCCTTTATAGAGCGCGCCCATCACATTGACTGAGCCCTTGCCCAAACGAACGAAGTAGGTGCCGATGATTGAGGTCACAATACAAACAGCGGCAATGGCCATTGGGAAGAGTTTGAGGGCCTCCAAATTACTGAACATGATGGAGCCGAGAACCATAGTGGCCGCGATAGTCACGACATAAGTCTCAAACAAGTCCGCTGCCATGCCGGCGCAGTCACCGACATTGTCGCCAACGTTATCAGCGATTGTGGCTGGGTTGCGGGGATCATCTTCCGGGATTCCGGCTTCGACCTTCCCGACCAAATCGCCGCCAACGTCAGCACCTTTGGTAAAGATACCGCCGCCCAAGCGGGCAAAGACAGAAATCAAAGACGCGCCAAGGGAGAGCGAGACAAGCCCGTCAATAACTTGGCGAGGGTCCGCCCCCATCGCTTTCGTCAGAATAAGATAATATCCCGCGAGACCCAGCAGAGCAAAACCTGCGACGAGCATGCCTGTGATCGCGCCTGCTTTAAAAGCAACGTTCAGCCCTTTGCCTAGGCTCTCGCGCGAGGCTTCTGTTGTCCGCACATTGGCCTGAACAGACACCAACATGCCGACATATCCCGCGATACCTGAAAGAACTGCGCCGAGGATAAAGCCAACCGGCGCAATCATATTGCGGAACAACACAAAGAGTAAAATTGTGACGACAACGCCCACGATGGCAATCGTCTTATATTGTTTATTGAGATAGGCTTTCGCGCCTTCTTGAATCGCGCCGGCGATTTCATTCATGCGCTCATTGCCGGTTGACTCCTTCAACAGGCTGCCACGGGCCCAAATCCCGTATAAGATTGCGAGCAAGCCCGCGCCAATAATTAAATAGAGTGTCATAACAACGTCTCTCCCTTTGAAAAGGACGTGCGGTTTGAACTTTGCCCTTAGGCCGCCCGTCCGGAAATGTTATGAAGTTGGCCGCGCCGTTTTCTGCCTTGCCCGGCAGTGGCACGCTTCCCCTCGCGAGTGTGAAGTTGGCCGCCGACCGATATGACGGTGCGGGCGCTTCCCTTCGCGTAAGGTTTCTCTGACCCGTCAGATACATGGCGTCAAGGGTGTTCGCGCCAGAGCGGGTCTGCGATAATTTGAAAGTCCCAACGAATTTACGGGGGAAAGCCTTTACTTTGACCCGGTCAGAGAGGAACCTTATGCCACATCACCCCGTATTAAAAACGACACTCATTTTTGAAGGTATATATTATGCGCGCATTATTTCTTACTGCCGCCGCTTTGTCACTAGCAGGCACGGCGTCCGCTAAAACCGTCACGGGCTCTGCAGGCTCGAAAGTCGAAGTCACTGAACTCGAGACTTTTGACGGACCCTGGGCGATGACTATCCTGCCTGACGGACGGATGTTAGTGACAGAACAAAGCGGCTCTCTTTGGCTTGTAGGCCGCAATGGTAAAAAGCTGGGCAAAATTGGAAACTTACCATCCGTTTCAGAGCGAGGTCAGGGCGGTATGGGAGACGTTATCCTCGATCCTGACTTTGCGAATAATAAGCGTATTTACATCTCTTACGTCGAACGCGATTCCAAAGATAATGCCCTGTCCGGCGCAGTCGTTGAAAGCGCAACATTGACCGCCTCTGCGCGCGGCGGGTCTCTGATCCAGCGCGAACGCATTTGGGAACAATCACCAAAGGTCACCGGTAATGGTCATTATGGGCACCGCTTAGCTTTTAGTCCTGAAAATGCACAGGATGGCGGTGGTTACCTTTACATCACATCGGGCGAGCGCCAGAAATTCACGCCCGCACAGAATATGGATATGAATTTGGGCAAGGTCGTTCGAATTAAAGCCGATGGATCAATCCCGGCAGATAACCCGTTTTCAAAACAGGGCGGCGTGACGCAGCAAATTTGGACTCTGGGTCACCGAAATCCGCTCGGTATTGATTTTGATGCGCAAGGCCGACTTTGGGTGCATGAAATGGGACCCAGAGACGGCGATGAGTTGAACCATATTGTGAGGTCCTCAAATTACGGATATCCCATTGTCTCCAATGGGAAACACTATTCAGGCGTTGAAATTCCGGATCACGACACAAACCCCGTTTTCAAGAAACCTGCGGCATATTGGGTTCCGGCTATCAGCCCGGCAGGCTTCACAATTTATGATGGCGAACAATTTGGCGATTGGCAAGGCGACGGATTTATCGGCGGCCTGTCGTCGCAAGCGCTCATTCGGGTTGAATTTGAGGAGGGCAACCGCGGCCCAGCAGCCAAAGAGGCCGAGCGCTTTGAATGGGACAAGCGTATTCGCGAAGTGGAAACCGGATTAGACGGCGCGATCTATGTGCTCGAAGACAATGAAGGACGCTTGCTGCGCATCACGCCGAGCCAAGATTAGGGCTCGACAACATTAAACCAGAGCTCGGGCGTTTCCAGCGCGGTGAGATAATCTCTCGCCGCCAATGGATTGCCGGACAGCTCAATGTCGCCGGCTTTCATCAGCTCGCCCAATTCGGCCTGCTGGGTCAGGAGTTTATTGAAGGCTTGGCGCGAGAGCGTCACCGTTGCGGCGGGGTCTTCTGACAAGCCCGGCCGGGCGAGCGCAGTGGAGCGGTTCACCTCTATGGTGAAGTCTTCTTCGGTATCGGTGAAAACAAAGTTTAAATGCTTGGCCGTTTTGGATACTTTTGACCCATCAAATCGTACGGCCATCGCGTCGAGTAGTGTGCGCGTCGGAACAGATCGCAGCACATCGGCGCTGCCCGGATTGGCAACATTGCGCGCGACGAGGCCAATGCGAAGCTCTTGCGCGCCTGTCAGATAATAGCTGCGCCACGCCCCGCTCTCCGCTTGATAGCCCATTTGTTCATAGGTCGCGGCGAGCCAATCTTTTGCGGGTTGTCCGCCTTGTTTCGAAAAAACGAGGTGGTTCAAAATTTCCGCTGCCCAGCGAAACTCTCCGGCCTCATAGGCGTCAATGCCCTTTTCCAGAACGGCGTCTGTGCCGCCCATCGCGGCAACATATTTTACGGCAGATTGTTCGGGCGGTAGCTTGTGATACTCTGCCGGAACGCCGGACCACCATCCGAAATAATGCTGATAGACGGCTTTGGAATTGTGATTGAGTGTTCCGTAATACCCCCTCGCGCCGAAGTCTTCTTCGAGAAATTTTGGCGCTTTCATTTTCTCCGCCGCTTCAATCATACCCGAGCCGCTATTGGCCGCGCGCAATGTCGCGTCATGGACATAACGGTAAATATCACGCTGGTTTCGCAAGTGAGTCTGCACACGATCCGTGCCCCATTTCGGCCAGTGATGGCTGGCGAGGACGATGTCTGATTTTGCACCATATTGCGCGAGCATCGCGTCAATGCCTTGCGACCACGCCAAAGCATCTCGGGATTTCGCGCCGCGCGGGGTCAGCACATTATGAAAAGTTCCGCTGGCGACCTCTGCCGTGTGCAGCGCTTTAAAATCCGGCAGGTAAAATATAAATTCGCTGGGCGCTTCCGTTCCGCCCATATCCATGAATTCAAAATTCACGCCGTCAATCATGCGCTTGGTGATGCCGCCGCCAAGTTCTTCCGTTGGCAATATCAAGCTAACATTTCCGCGCGGAAGGCCGGGGCCGAGGCCGGAGCTCACATGGCCTGTTGTGCTGCGAGGCAATGTCGAGCCGAACATCAGGGTCGCCCGGCGCGTCATATGATTACCTGCCAGCACATTCTCGCTTACGGCTTCTTCGGAAAAATGCTGAGGCGCGATAACAGGGACGTCGCCCGCGCCGTCAGGAAGAATACCTTTCGCACCGCCAAAATGATCGGCGTGACTGTGGGTATAAAGCAAAGCGGAAACAGGCCTTTCACCCAATGCGCCATTTGCGAGTTTAAGCGCGGCTTTTGCGGTTTCAACATTGGTGAGAGGGTCAATAATAATCCAACCGCTTTGCCCCTCAATTATGGTCATGACGGAGAGATCATAACCGCGGACCTGATAGAGGCCGGGAGTGACTTCAAACAATCCGTGTTTCGCAACTAATTCGCCTTGCCGCCATAGAGAGGGGTTGACCGTATCGGGTGCATCGCCCGTAACAAAATCATATTGGGCGATTTCCCAGACCGGATTGCCATTATCATCAAGGATGGCAGGGGCAGAGATTGCCGCAAGGAAACCTTTTGAGGCGTCTTCGAAATCTTGTTGATTGGAAAGAGGTAGCCGCTTCGCAAGCGCGGCGTTCATGCGTTTTGTGGCGGCTGACACAAAGCCCGGTGCGGGCGCTTCAGGGATTTCAGTCTCGGTCTTTGGAGCGTTAGGAACGCCTGTCTCGCCGCAAGCTGTGACTAAAAAAGCTGAACTTAGTAAAAGCGCTCTAAACATATATTCCCCAGTTTTTGGACTCGCTATAACACGAGTCCATTCGGGGAAAAGCGGGAAAGGGCTAGCCCTTGTAGTTCTTGATCCCTTCCAGAATCATTTCACCCGCTTTTTCACGGCCTTCCCACCCTATGACTTTGACCCATTTTTTGGGCTCAAGATCTTTGTAATGCTCAAAGAAATGCGGGATGCGATCTTGGAGGACTTGGGGGAGGTCTGTGTAGGTTTGGATATTGTCATAGTAACGGGTGAGTGCATTGTGCGGCACCGCGACAATTTTCTCATCCATGCCGGCTTCATCTTCCATCATCAGCACGCCGACAGGACGGGCGCGGACGATACAGCCGGGCATAAGCGCGCGCTGACCAACAATCATAATATCTGTAGGATCGCCGTCTTGCGATAATGTGTGCGGGAGGAAGCCATAATTACAGGGATAGCGCATGGAGGTGTATAGAAAGCGATCAACGAACATAGCGCCGGAGGCTTTGTCCAACTCATATTTAATGGGCTCCCCGCCAAGCGGAACCTCAACGATGGCATTGACGTCAAAAGGCGGGTTTTCGCCAGTTGGGATTTTGCTCATATCCATGGAACAGTCTTCCTTTTATCTTCGCGCGCCTGATAGCGGGGCAGCCAATCTTTGCAAGGCCTATGCTGTGGAAAGCACAGCAAAGACACCCGACGCTATCATCACAACCCCGATGAGCACATTGAAGATGCGTCCCGTGCGGGGCTGCTGCAAAAAGCGGCGAATGGACTGCGCGGCATAGGCATAGACTGATAAACCGAACAACTCCAAAACCGTGACGGTGACTAACATCGTTAGAAATTGAGGGGCCAGCGGTGTATCCGGTTGAAAATAGAGCGGCAGCAACATCCCGAAATAGACCAGGGGCATAGGCGAGGTGATTTGTAGCAAAAACCCTTTGATGTAGAGACGCCCGCGTTTGGGTGCGTCTTTCGGGTCTGGCTCGAGACGGGGCAGAGGGCCAAACATCACCGATAGTGCCATCCAGCCGAGCACTAAAATGCCAAGCACTTTTAAAGCCAAAGTCGCGCGCGGGTAAATTTCAAAAAGCGCCGCCGTCCCGCTGGCCGCTATGCAAAGCCAAAGCACATTTGCCGACGCGACTCCCAGTGCAGGCAGAAGCGCAGGTTTAAACCCATAGCGAAAAGAAGAGGCCAAAACGAGCATAACAGCCGGGCCGGGGGTGAGCCCGCCGGTGAAGAACAGGGCGACGAGGCTGAGCCACAACTCCAATTCCATGTTTCAAAGGCCTCAAGATAATCTGAAAATTAATAAAATACGCGCTTGCGCCGTAACGGCGCAGACCACATTTGTCACCTAATGGATGAACATATCGACACGCAAGCCGATACGCCGCTGCAAAGCGTCTTAGATCAGGTTGAAACAACTTTGGACGGATCGGAATCCGTTGACCTGAAAACTGTGGTGGAAGCCTTTGGTAATCGGTCATTTGGGCCGATCATGGTCTTATGTGGCCTCTGCATGATGACGCCGCTGGGGGCGATACCCGGTATTCCGCCCGCCTTCGGTGTTATCGTCATTGTCTTTGCGCTGCAGCTCTTGTTCCGGCGCAAGAGCCCTTGGATGCCGGACGTTTTGCGGCGGGTTAAAATCCCGGCCGATAAATTATCAAAGGTTCAAGCCAAAGTGAGGCCTGTTCTCAAGAAAATTGATAATATTATTCGTCCGCGCCTGTCATGGGCGACAACCGGACCCATGCAGGCCGTGATATCCATCGTGGCCATTGTTTTATCTCTTTCCTTCTTCATCTTGGGGATGGTGCCGTTTGGCGTTGTCGCCCCGGCGGCGATTATCTTGCTTTTGGGATTGGGAATTACCGCCCGTGACGGAATCATAACGCTGATCGGCTTATCGCTTAGCGTCGGCGTTTTCATTGGTGTCGGCGTTCTTATTGCAAACGCGCCAATTTTTCCGCTGTAAACGGATTGTGCCGCGGCGCGATCTCCAGCGATTTTTGATACAGTAGGCGCGCTAGGTTTATCTCATTCTCGGCGACGGCTTTGTCGGCGGCTTGGGCTAGAAACATCACTGCACGATCGGCATTCAGGCCGGAGATGGCATCCTGTGTGCGCCCAAGCCTCACCAGCGTCCGCCGGCGATTATTATCAAATCTCTCGTCCATTGGGTCCAGCGCGGCGGCTCTTTCGAAAGCTGTTAGGGCCAGCTCATGCTCCCCGGCCACCCAGTGGGATTGTCCGATATTATTCTCTGCCAGTCCGGGGCGGGCGCCGGCCAATCCGGCCATCGCATAGGATTGCCGGGCAGATGAGAAGGCTCCGCGCTGATCCTGTAATTGGCCCAAAAGCGTCCAAAGCCGCGGATCAGGGTTTTTTTCTAAAGTGGCCGTGAGAAGCGCTTCCGGCGTTTCAACTTGGCCTGACCGAATGCGGATGATGACGCCATCCGGCGAGGCTAAATCTGTAACCAGCGGGCGGGCAGAGCGGATGTCGCCCAATGCAATCAGCGTGCGGCGCAGGCCGGATCGCGCGATCTCTAAATTCGGATCATGCATTAACACACTCTCAAAGCCTTGGCGTGCGAATTTGTAATCACGATTTGCCAGAGCGGTTTGGGCGCTGCGTAAAATTGTCAAGACCTCGAACACATCTGTTGAGTCCGTTTGGACGGCGCGAATATCCTGCACAGGCGGGGCGCCCGCATGAGCAACCATGGGCAGCGCTAAACTAATGCAAATTGAAAGAAGGCACCGCATTAGGTGAAACCTCCCATGATGCGAATGCCGGCCGGTAACATCAGCATCACCATAATCGTCGGAAAGATAAATAAGATAAGCGGGACGGTGAGCTTCGCGGAGAGAGCGGCGGCTTTTTCTTCCGCTTTCATCATACGCTTGTGACGCATATCATCCGAAAATGTTCGCAAGGCCTGCCCCACGGAAGACCCCATTTCTTCGGCCTGCTTTAACATGATGGCGAGCGCTTTGGCTTCTTCCAGGTTCAAGCGGTCGGCAAAATTCAGCATGGCTTCGTTACGTTCGCGGCCTGCGCGAAGTTCCAGGTTCATGATGTCGAGATTTTGTTTGAGAGACGGATATCTCCCGCCTAACTCGTGCCCGACGCGCACCAGAGCGGCATCCATGCCCAGTCCCGCTTCAACGCAGGCAGTCATTAAATCCAACATATCAGGAAAGCCCTTGCGGCACTGATCGGTGCGTTTCCTGGCCTTGAAGCGAATGAATTGTTCGGGTCCCAATAGTCCCAAGCCAACCAAAACAAAGCAAACTGCAATAGCGGGCGTTGTCCCTATTTTTGCGGCAAGTGTGCCCCACAATGACAGACATATGGCGACAGGGCCAAACAGGCAAATAACTCGCGCGGCCAGAAAACTTTTCACCGTGCTTTTGTCAAAATAACCGGCTTGGGAGAGCATAAATCTCAACCGCGTGATTTCCTTGGCATCCGGCAACGTCAGGTGAGATCCAAGTTGGGATAAAAGATTGCGCTTGGCCCGGGATTTTGCGCCGATTCCGATATCCGCATCCTCGTCAAGAGGTGCCCCGCCTGCCAAGCGCCGTTCGACACGCTGACTTTCTCGTATAGCGTTGCGGACCCCGATAAAACTCAGGATCATCGAAATGACTAAAAATGTCATCGCGATCACAATGGTGAGGGTGTTGTGGAAGCTCATATCTTGAAATTGATCATTTTACGCATGACAAGATTGCCAATGATCATCCAAATAACGACGCCCCACAGCGCATAGGTGACGATCGGATTGCCGTCGACATCACCATAAAATTCGGGACTCATTTTATTCACACAGATGAAAAGAAGAATAGGTGCAGCGTTCAAAATAAGCGCGCTCATCCGGCCCTCGGCAGATGCGGCCTTCACCTTCAACCGCATCTTCTGACGATCGCGGATGGTCTTGGCGTTCGAGCGCAGGAGTTCGGCCAAATTACCGCCTGTGCGTTCCTGTAAGCGGATCATAGCGGAGAAAAGTTCAAAGTCTTCATGCCCGACCCGGTCTGACAACTTTTGAACGGCGGCAGAAATTGTGGACCCGAAACTCACTTCATCAGAAGCGATTCCAAACTCACTGCCAATGGGGTCGGCCATCTCTCGCGCAACCAAGGCCATCGCCACAGGCACGGGATGACCGGCTGCCAACGAGCGAATGATAACATCCAAAGCTTCCGGTAATTGCGTCACAGCTTTTTTTCGGCGGCGTTTGACCAAAAATGAAATGACCATGGCCGGAAGAATGGATCCAAGAGTGAAGCCGGCGGCGGCCCAAACAGGGGTGCCTTTGACCAAAAACCCTGTCATGCCCATCGAGGCTGCAAGCCCAAGGCAGGCATAGTAAAATCCGTAGGGGCCTAGTGGCAAGCCGGACTGCAGCACAAGCTGGGCAACCCGCGCATTTAGCCCGGCAAGATGTCCGTCAGAGTTCATCGACCGGGCGCGCCGAAGACGTCCCAGCGCCTCGCCTTCACTATCGGATTTAGCGACGCGCCGCAGACGATCATTTGCCAGCCGCACACGCCGGCTTGCTTGCTTGCCAAGGCTGGTTACGGCTTGCAGAAACAGAACGGCCGCCGCGAAGATGAGACCGTAGATTACAATTTTCTGACCCGGAGACATTATCCGATACGCTCTTTCAACGAGAGCTCAGACAAACGCCCCGGTTTCAAAACCTTTGGTTCAAATAATCCCTCGGGCAGAGGAATGCCGAGCGTGATAATTTCTTCCAAACATTTGGGGCGAATGCCCGTCGCGCGAAACTCGCCAATGACTTGATGATCGGGACCTGTGCCCGTCCGCGTATAATTAAAAAGTTCCTGCATTTGGATGACGGGGCCTTCCATGCCGGTCACTTCCGCAACAGAGGTAATTTTTCGCTGGCCGTCAGATAGGCGCGTGGCCTGAACAATAATACCGACAGCCGATGCAATTTGTCCGGCTACGGCTTCCGGTGTAATTTTCATATCGCCCATGGCGACCATTTGTTCCAAACGGGTCAAGGCATCACGGGGTGTGTTCGCGTGAAGCGTCGCCATGGACCCTTCATGGCCGGTATTCATGGCTTGCAGCATATCAAAGGCTTCTTCGCCCCGCACTTCGCCTAAAATCACGCGGTCGGGCCGCATGCGCAGGGCGTTTTTGACAAGGCCGCGCTGTTTGATTTCCCCGCGGCCTTCGATATTTGGCGGGCGGGTTTCCATCCGCGCGACATGCGGCTGTTGGAGTTGTAGCTCGGCCGCATCCTCGATCGTGATGAGACGTTCTTTTTCCGAAATAGATTGCGACAGCGCATTTAGAAGCGTCGTTTTCCCTGATCCGGTTCCGCCGGAAATCAGGATTGTGACGCGGGCTTTACAGGCGGCCCAGAGGAATTGCGCAACAATATCCGGGATCGCATTAAACTCGATGAGCTTATCCAAGGTCAGCGGGCTCTTGGAGAATTTCCGAATAGAGACCAGCGGGCCGTCGACCGCAATCGGCGCAATGGCAACGTTGACCCGGCTGCCATCCAAAAGACGGCAATCGCATAGCGGCTGACTTTCATCAACGCGGCGGCCCACCTGCGAAACGATCCGGTTGATAATCCGCAAGAGGTGGGGTTCATTGGCAAAGCGAACAGCGGAGAGTTCTAATTCGCCTCGGCGTTCAACGAACACCCGTTCATGGGTGTTGATTAGAATATCGGAGACGGTTTCATCTTGGAGCAGGACCTCCAATGGTCCCAAACCGACCATTTCATCGTAAACGCCGTCCCCGAGTTTTTGCAGGTCAGCCGCGTTCATTTTTAGTTTATCTTCACGCGCCATTTCGGCGACGATAGCGTGGACTTTTTCTCGAAGCTCCTCGCTTTCCAAACCGTCCAACTGCGCCAAGTCAATCTCGTCAATCAACCGTGTGTGAAGTTTTATTTTTGTTTCCAACCAGACATTCCCGGTTTCTAAAACGGGCGCCTTTTCAGCTTTCGCCGGCCTGGCAGGGGACTTTTTTGGTGTCTCCGGAACTAAGGCGGGCTGAATAGCGGCGACATCAGGAGCCGGCGTTACAACAGGGGCCTGGCCGTGTTGAATATCATCTGTCAGTGCTTGCGAAAATCGTCCCATTATACTGTCTTACACGATAAGATTTAGGTCGACGTTAGGGCACAAGGTAAAGAGCGGGTAAATTAAGGGCCGCTCAGAATTACGCAGCTTTGACACTCGGAACGTCTTGCGCCGATATGAGCGCCTCAGCCAGGTTTCGAACATCTTTCACAAAACGGGAATCCGGCCGGATAGCTCCGGCGGGCTCACCGCAATTTAACGCCTCGCGCGTCGTATCTGGATCAAGGCAAAGAGTCGTTAAAACAGCTCGCCCCAGAGCTTTTTCCGCATCGCTTAAACGCAGCATATTTTTAAAGGACCGCTTTTCGAACTTACTTAGAATTACATGCGCATTCACGCCGTCCTCCGTCGCGCCAGAAAGTTTGGCTAAGCGTTCTCGCGCTGCATGCAGGGACGGAATTGTAAGCTCACAGGTAACGCCCAAGACGTCGACGGCGCGCATAACGGCGAGCGTCCAAGGCTGCTGATATCTGGGCATGTCTATTATAACCGTGTCGAAAAGCTCGGAGGCAGCATCCAGCATGGACATAATAGTATGCGGATTTACGCGCGCATTCGCGCCAATTGTATTTGGAGCTGCCAGTAAAGATATGCCGCATTCATGGGTGGAAACTAAGGCCTGCGTGAAAGCCTTGTCGATCTGTTCAGGCGGCCCGCTGAGGTCTTCTATGGTGAGACTTGGCAATAAGTCGAGATGATGGGCGCAGGCTCCGGATTCGAAATCCAGATCTATCAAACAGACCCTTGGATCAGCAGGCCCGCGCCCGGTTTTGTTTTGGGCCGCGTTGGTTATGGCAAAATGATGCGCGAGCTGTGTTGTTAAAGACGTTGTTCCAACACCTCCGGTGGCTCCGACCAGAGCAAAAATTCGTGGGCCTTTCTGTCTGGCCAGAGCATTCGGGGGAGGTGTTTCTTCGGGTTGAGTGATGTCTTCACTTCTGAGTTCAGTTTCAAAGTCAGGAATCATGAGCTCTTCATCGACCGCGTCAAGGTCGCATTCAGCATTTTGAATTAACGCATAATCCGCTTTTTTTGCAACGCGGTTATCGCCGCGGCGACGGCCCCAATTTGTGAGTTTACCCATTTTTTAAATCCTCTCCCATGAGTGTCGCTTCAACAGGGGGAAGGTGGACCAAACCGCCCAGGCCGACCAGGTCGAGAAATACAAAGTTTAGCGGGACTTCGCGCAATGTTACACTGACGAGAGGCGCAGCATCCCCTTGGTAACCTGCTGTGCCGAGGCCGGAGCCAAAATAGGCGACATCCACAAACGCGTGTTTTGTGTCTTTGAACACATCACACATGCCGCGCCGGGCGCGGGACGTTGCGCCGCAAACCCCGTCCTCATCCGGACCAAAGACAATGCGTTTCATGGCGACAGAATCATAGCTGCCTTCAGAGCATTGCTGCGTGTCATTTCTACATGTGATCTCAAAATCCGGAAAAGCTTGGCCTTGAGAGACTGATCCGGAGAGTCCTGTCATTGTGCTCACGGACCGGGCGACCGGGTTAGAGGTTGCGGCAATTCGGGCCCCTGTCCGCGCGGCTTGTTGAGCCCCGTTATATTGGTAAAATGCGTAGCCGGCTTCGATCGCGCCGCCGGTCAGGATGATGAGCACCATGATCATCAGAGATGTTTCGACTGTCACGGCGCCGTCATCCCGGCGTCGAAATTTTTTAAGTATCTGTCTCATCGCGCGCTAACCAGACGTTCTTCGTGGTCGGTGCGTATGGTGACGCGTCCGCCGGAGGCGAGCTTTATGAATCCCAAACCTTGATATGGATGGGCGGAAGAAAATTCAGCAAGCTGAACAACAGCTCCGTCTCGATACTCTCCATTATTGGGAATATTTCGAAAGGTGAGCGTGATTTCACTGTCTGACCAGCCGTCAACGCGCGGCTCACCGGATCCGTCGGGGCGGCCTGAGAGCGCGATGTTTTTGGCTTGTGTGGTTAACAAAGTTGGAGCCTGTGCGCGTGCAAGATAGCTTGCACCGGCAACTAAGCCTTGCTCCATCTTATGAGTTTGCAACAGCATCATAGAGAGATCGATAATGCCGTAGCCGATCAGGGCGAGCACCGGAAAAAGGATCGCCCCTTCGATGGAAACTGCGCCCTTTGTGTCGGCAATATATGTAGACCGCAAAAACATTATCTGCGCACAGCCACGACATCATTGGCTTCGCTGTCTTGGCCTTTGACAACCGGGCCAATGATTTCACCGTAAACGACATTTTGCTGTCCCTTACCCATGGGTTCGGTCAGGAAGACTTTTACGAAAGTTTCGACAGGCAATTCGTCTTTGCGCTTAAACATGCCATTTGGAGAATTGGCTTCAATTTCTCCGCAGTTTAAAACGGCAGCAGTAATAATACGGCGATCTTTAACCGTAGTTGACGCGCCCGATGTGTGACATTGAGGTAAACCCTCCTCGGCCGTCACCGCATTGTTTCCATAGGTTTTTGCTCCGGGCACGCAATCATTGTCTATTTCCCAACGATACATGGCATAGCGTGATGGAGGCACAGAGGGGCTAAAAGTCCCTCCGCTCCCTCTCCGGTAGGTGACGCCCTCTATTGTAATCCGTGTGAATCCGGGATGGTTCACCGCCATATATTGCGAAAAATTCCAATTGCCGTCTCCGATACGGCTGGATGGACAGGCGTCGTTGCCGTGGCAATCATCTCGCGGCAATCCTAGAGCGTTTGAACTGGGGGCTTCAGTACAGGACTTGTTGGCTTTTTTCGGTGCCCATCCTTTGACAACATTCTGCGCGGGCGCATAACTGGGGTCACTTTTCTTCTTTTTGAACGATCCCTCATAAATATCGAACCGCGTATTTAGACCGTGTCGCATTGACGCAATATTTCCTGTTCGCAGCACAACGCCTTTGGCTTGTGATAAACAGGCCGGGGAAATATCAATCGCAATGGCATCGGCCAGTTTCGACGCGCCGGAATTTCCGCCGAACGGATCCAGCCATCCAAAGCTGCCACTGCCATAAGGGTTGCTGACATTGTTAGGGGTCTTAAATTTTATCTGTTTTCGCTGAAACGCTTTTGTTTCCATCGCTTCATAAATGGATGTTGTTTCACCCTCTTGAGGATTGCAAATAAAGACAGGGGCCGCTCCGCAGACGACTTGGTCCATGCCTGCCACAGCGCTCGCGCTCAGCGTGGTGTCCGTCAATTTTTGAAGAAAAGAAGATGGAAAAATAGTTTCGACCTGACGCGGCTTGATGGACACTTCAACATAGCGAGCTTTCCCGGATGAATTTGTCCGATTAGCGTCTGGAATATCTGAATACCCATCATCCGGAATGTCATCGTAAAAAGTGATCGTATCTATCTCAATATTGGAATCCCCGCGGGCGAATTTTTGGTCGTGAGAGAGCAAGTTTAAGATTGCGCCGGATGAGCGCGGAATCGCATCTCCGCGTTGATCCAGCTCAGCTGCGCCTGCACGAGAAAGCGAGTCGGCTGCGGCTTGAAGCTCTGCATCAACATTATATATCCGCGCCGCATCCACAGATAATGTCGCGCCGGCCAGAACAACGGGCGTAGACAACGCCGCCCACACCGCCACGGAACCAGAAATACCGCGCCCTGTTCCGGACAGATAACTGTTCAATAGAGATTTTAGTGAGGTTTGCGAATGGGGGAGGGGCATGTGTCTATCCTTCTTTTAGAGTTTCTAAATTCTGAGTTGCGGTATTCAGGTTTTCCGATTTGGCGGACTAAATTCTATTCTGTTGTTTGAACGGCGATCGGTTCTTTGACGGTTCCGTTTTCATAGGCTTCCCGAGCCGCCTTCTGACGGGCGCGGTTTGGCGGAATGAAGGTGTTGGCTTTTTCCTCGGCTGACGGCGCAATTCGTTGCGCGGCGATGTTTTGCGCAACCGCATCTCCAAATCCGGAAGAATGCGCCTCAAGCGCGGGCTGGGTAGAGGCGCAACCTGTTAGCGCCAGTGCCAGGACGGCAAGTCCGGTTCTATTCCATCGCATGGCCGAAACCTCCTTCTATTTTTCCGCCCAGAAAGGCTTCCGCATCTGACGGCAGATATGAATTGTCCAAAGGCGTTCCCAATTGGCTTTGGTCAGAGACCGGGCGCGCCAAATGCGGCGTCACGATAATGACGAGTTCCGTCTCTGATTTTTGAAAGCTCGTGGACGAAAACAATGATCCAATAATCGGTAGTTTTCCGAGCCAAGGGACATTCTCTCGTGTATTGGTGCTTTCATTTTGTAGAAGACCGGCGATCGCGAAACTTTGTGCATTGCGAAGCTCGACCGTCGTATTGGCGCGGCGAACGCGTAGTCCCGGAACCCGGACGCCGCCGATTTCAACAGTGTTTTGCGCGTCCAGTTGCGACACTTCGGGCGCGACTTTCAAATTGATAACGCCGTTATCCAAGACGGTCGGTGTAAATGCCAAGCTGACACCGAATTTACGGTATTCAATTGTGACCTCGCCAAGACCGGCCGAGACAGGAATTGGAAATTCTCCGCCCGCTAAAAAACTGGCAGTTTCGCCGGACATGGAAACCAGATTAGGTTCAGCCAACGTTCGAATAATGCCTTGTTGCTCAAGCGCATCAATTCGGACGTCCAGCGATGCCGCGCCAATTCCGCCCCCCAAAATAGCGGTGGCCGTTGCGTTGACGAAGCCGGTTGATCCTCCGACGGCAAAATCGCCCGGACCCGCCGGAAGAATGTCACCCGCGGCGCTCAGTATTCCGCCGCGCTCTGACAGCAGGTTTATCCCAAGCCGTTTAATAGAATCGCGGCTAGCTTCTACAAACCGCACTTCGAGCATAACTTGATGGCTGTCCCGAACCGCTAAACCTGAGGTAACGCGCGAAGGGGCATAAGCTTCTGCTATAGACACGGCGCGTTCTGCAATCGCTGCGCTTGACACATCGCCTGATAGATAGATACCGCCCGCCAATGGACGAACTTCGACAGCTTCTTTCGGAAAGGTCTCAAACAGCGTTTTCTTCAGGCTCGCCACATCAAAGCCAACCGTCACATCCACAATATCGACAAGCTGGTTATCGACGTCATAGAGCATGACATTTGTCTTGCCGCCGGCTTTGCCCAAAACTTGGAAAGAGCGATCAGATAGAACAACGACATCCGCGATATCGGCATTGGCGACGCGGATTTGCGCGAAGGCTGTATCGGTTCTCATCACGAGCGTATCATCTTTAATGACCGACGTTGCCGAACGCTCACTGGTCTTTGTGTCGACCCAGGATTTGGAGAGCGCAGGCGTTGAAATCATGACGGAGCAGGCGAGGGCTGCCATGATAGGTTTTAGGGCGCGTTGCATTTTAGCCTCCTGCCAATTCGGAATCGGGGGAAGGTGTAAGGGTTTCCTTACGCACGGAGACAGACTGGCTCGTGTCCCCGCGAATGACTGTGATTTGCGCGACGGGTGGCGTCGATTTTTTCGGGGTAACGCGGACCGGGCGGCGCGGTTTTTTCGCGGAGCTGTCTGAATTAGCGCGCAAATCGAGTTGGCGCGTGTCCAATGATTTCGTAGTCGACGGGATAGCTTCACCGGCTGCGCGTAGAACCAAAGAGATGACGCCGCCCTCTTGGGCAATGGCAAGTGCTTGGGCGTCCATGTGGCTGACTTCTAAAGTGACCGTGCGCGCAACTTCGGGTGCATCCTGTTTGCGGTTTTGGGATTGATCTATGCCCAGAACGCGAACGGACTGAAGAATGATGTCAGAGCGATAGAGCGGAATGTCTAAATCAGGATTTGGCTCTGATACATATTGTATGTCGACTAAATCTCCGGGGACGATAAATCCTGCCACGCCTGTTACATCATCAACCCTGACGGCAACGGCGCGGTAGCCCGGGCGAATTCTAGCGGATAATGATCCGCGCCCGCCCAATCCGGAGACCCGGTGCGGAAGAATTATTTCATTCATCCGAATGTCGGCCAACAAAACCATCGCCCCCGAAATTAACGGGTCGTAGTCAGCCGGGAAAATTTCAGATAGCTCACTCAGCGCATCCAACGGTACCGCGTCTTCCGGCATATCAATGATACGAAGCGCTTGCGGCGTTAGCTCATCACCAAACATGAGGTCAGTATTTGCGACGAGAACAGGAACGGTTGCGGCTTCGACCGGTTGGGGAAACGCTGCGAGTGATGCAGCTTGCGCAGGCGTTTGCCGAAATTCATTTTCCACAGCATCTTGAATCCAGCCGCGGGCGAGAATAATGGCCATAACACCGAAAACGGCACTGGCTCCAAGGGTGACAAGTGTATTCGTTCGCATATTCCGGTATTTGCTCCCAAACAAATTCGTTAGAGGCGATTAAGTGGACCCAACATCCGTCGCCTAAGAACGTCTATACGGGACGGGCTATTCAGGTTTGGTTCAGGAACTTAGTCAACGCATTCCCAAATTATGTCGTAAAGATTGTATGAATGAATGTTGTCTAAATGGGGACAGACTCGGCAAGCAATTTAAACCTCCGTTAAGTCTATCGGCCTAGCATCAGGAGATATTTAAATTCACTAGTAAGGAGTGACCCCATGTTCATTCGTCGTTTTACAATGCTGGCCATGTCCGCAGCCGTTCTTGCCTCAGGGATCTCAGCAAGCGCTTTGACCGCGACTCAAAAAGTCGAAAAAGAGATCACTGTCCAACAAGCAGACGGGACCGTTATGACAAAACGTGTCAGTGCCGATGAAGTCACGCCGGGCGAAAAAGTGGTCTATACGGTCGCCTTCACGAATGACTCGGCTGAACCCGCGACCGACATCGTGCTTGCCATGCCGGTTCCGGCTGACGTGCGTTTTCTGGAAGGGTCGGCGGATAAATCCGGGGCAGTTGTTCGCTATTCCATCGACGGCGGAGACTCTTTCGTCGAGCGTAGCGCGCTTGTTTTGCCGGATGTGGGCGGCGGAACCCGAGCCGCAAACTCAGACGATATAACCCATATCCAATGGCGCATCGCCGGACCGATTTTGGTTGGATCCAGTGGTGAAATCAAATTTAAGGCGCGCTTAAAATAAGCCGGCCAATTATTTTTGATAAAAGCCGCAGTTGAAACATTGCGGCTTTTGTAATTTCAATCCAGATTTGAAATTTTCAAATAAAAGCTGGAACCTTCAAATAATTAGATTCTGACTTACTTAATAAAGCCTGAATTTTTTGACTGTCGAATTTCCCTAAGTAACTGATAAATATACAATATTGAGTTTTGTTTTTGGAAATTTTCTCAGGGACTTTTGTATTATGTTAACCACGCTACTTGGCATCGATTTAACCATCCTCCTGTAAGGGTTTCCTGTCAACTAACCTATGGGAAACAAAAATGACCAAATGCAAATTAATGAAAGGTCTGTTGGGGGCAACGGCTCTGACAGTTATTTCGACAGGAACCGCTTTTGCGCAGAATGACTTTACACCTGCCGGCGAACTCGTCTCAAACACATTTACTTTAGATTATGAAGTGAACAACACGGCTCAAACCCAAATCACCAATACGGCGACACCGACGGTGTTCAATGTTGATCGCTTGGTCAACGTAACCGTCAGCTCCTCTGGCAATACACTTACTATACCGGAGCAGGAAGATGTGCTTCTGCCTTTCGTTGTTGTCAACAATGGTAACGATACACATGCTTATCTTCTTGGCTTTGAACAGGGTGGCAGCGATGACTTTGATACAACGACCGCAACAACTTTGCCTGAAATCATTTTTTATGACGAGAGTGCAGACACAAACAATGATGGTGCATTAAGCGAAGCTGAGCGTTTAGCGGCTACTCCGCAAAACTATTCGCCAACAGGCACTGTCAACATTCCTGAATTGGCTCCGGATGAGCGTGCGTTCGTCTTTGTTCGCCAAAACATCCCAGCCGGCGGCGCTGCAGCGGACGAGGCGGACATTTTGTTCTATGCCAATACGCAAACGATCGACAGCGGAACCGGTGCTACACTGGTTTATTCTGAAACTCTGGGTGACACGAACGGAAACGACGCCGATGCTACAGAGGTTGAAAATGTCTTGGCTGACCAAGATGGTCCGGCTGTGACAAATGACGCTCCGACAGATGGCGCGCATTCAGCGCTTGGCTCTTATATTCTCGAGCTCCCGGATGTGACCGCGACGAAGGAAGTTTTCGGCGTAGCCGCTGGAGCTCCCGGAACATGTGACGCCATTCCGTCGCCCTATGTGGAGACAGCGACAAACACAGAATATTTCACACCAAATAGCTGCGTGGAATACATCATCAAAGTCGTCAATGCGGGTTCAACCAATGCTACAAATATCGATTTATCCGATATTTTGCCGGATCATCTGACCTTCCGTGAAGCGGTCGTTGCGGGTGACTTAAATTTCTTGCCAGCGGACTTAACGGCTCCTGCGGCTGCAACTGCCTGTGACGGAACCGCCACATGTACTGTCTCGCTCGTCGACGCTACGTTAGATGCCGGCGATACCGGCTACCTCGTTATCCGGGCAACGATCGATTAGATCGCCGGATCAGGTTCTTTGACACAGGTCGCCATTCCAAATGTTGGAATGGCGACCATGTCAAAATACTGTGGGTTAGGGATCTATCGTTTTGACGATGGAGTTTCCAGACCTTCACTGACTGAACTTGACGAGTCGAACTGATTGCTCGCGCGATCTTGACACGCTCTTCTAAACATATCTCCGGACTTATTGTCCTCGCGGCCACAGCTTGGGTTGGTACGGCGTCACTTGCGCACGCGCAGAATGGGTTGACCGTTGGCAATTTCGGCTCGGAAGTCGTCAATGTTGCGACCATGACTTATTCGGTCGGGCCTGTAAGGCGTACGGTTGATACAGGCGAAGCGGTCTTTGTGATCCGTCCTGCAGCGACACCTGCCGTCATCGAATTTTTTCGTCACGCGCCAACAGCCAGCAACCCTATTCTCCGGAATATCAATGGTACGGATTACTCACCCTCCGGTGAATTAAACGGCCCCTTTAGTTCCATAGGCGCACCCGTCACAACGGGTGGTAGCCAAGTCAACTTGTCTTCGGCCATTCCGCTTATACCCGCGATGACTTACCTCTCAGGGGAACTCATGTTCGTACGCGTTACGGACACAGGCCAGAATTTGAACAGCACTGAGATAGATACTGTTGTTATCCAAATTGAAGCCAGCAATGGCGACGAAATCACGTTGCGCCTATACGAGACCGGACCGGATACAGGCGAGTTTTTCGCTTATCTCCCATCCTCCTCAGACGCTGTTACCGAAAATGATAACACAATTAGCAGCGGCGGTAACACGCAGCTGACAGCCACTTATATTGACACATTTGACAGCACCGATGTGACTGTCGACACGGCCGTTTTAAACCCGTTAAACAGTGTCTTTTCCTCTGCTGATGGTGCGCCCATTGACGATGCCGTTATAACTTTAATCAACGTGGACACGGGCGCGCAGGCCATCGTTTTTGGCGTTGATGGATTTTCGACTTTCCCTTCCGAAGTGATGTCCGGTGAAGACGCGGTCGACGGCGCAGGTCTAATTTATGAAAGCGAAATCGGGCAATTTAGTTTCCCGATTGTCGAACCCGGAAACTACCGTATTGAGGTTGTCCCGCCTGAAGGTTTCACTTTCTCATCCGTTGTCTCGCAAAGCGATTTGTATGAATTGGGCGAGCAAGCGGGGTTTGTGATTACATCGGCTTCGATGGGAGAAACCTTTACCGTGACCGAAGAAGGTCCGCTCAGGTTTGATATTCCTCTCGATCCGGAGAGTAACCTCGTCCTAACAAAATCAGCAGACCGACTAACGGCGGATGTGGGTGACTACGTCAACTACACAGTCACGGTTCAAAACACGGGCGATTCTGCGGCTGCTGTCGACTTATATGATACGCTTCCAATCGGCTTCAGATACGTTCCCGGCACGACACGTATAGAGTCCCTTTCGGCCGAAGATCCGATTGTTTCGGATGATGCGACGCTCCTGACATTTGATATGAATGCGTTGCCTTCGGGTGAGGCGATTACACTCAGCTATGCGCTTATTGTTGGCCCGGGCGCACATCTGGGCGACGCGGTCAATGAGGCCGTGGCTCGCGATCCGCTGATGCAGCCTATTTCAAACGTTTCGCGAGCCGGTGTGACGCTGCGCGAAGACCTCTTGCGGTCTACCAGCACGATTATTGGACGCGTCACAGAACAAAGCTGTGACGGAGATGCAGATTGGGCGCGCCCGATTGACCGCGGTATCGGCGTTGACGGGGTCCGCCTCTATATGGAAACCGGCGCTTATGTTGTGTCCGACCCTGACGGCCTGTTCCATTTTGAAGGCATCAGTGAAGGCACACATGTCGTTCAGGTTGACGAAGAAACTCTCCCTAAGGGTTTTGAGTTGATGACCTGCGAAGAGAACACACGATATGCCGGCGTGAATAATTCCAAATTCATTGACGTTCAAGGTGGCGGTATTTGGCGCGCGAACTTCTATCTGAAACAAACAGGTGAGACTGAAGTTGTTGTCGAGGAGAAAGCCTTCAAAGACACAACCGAACATCTCGATTTCGATGGCATTTGGTTGAGCGAACAAGACGCGAGCGCGGCGTGGGCTTACCCGTCTTCTGAACGGACGCCGTCAATTCCGTCGACCCATGTTGGCATTAAACATGCCACCGGCCAGCACGTAAGCATTCGATTGAATGACCGCGATATCGCGGGATATTATTTCCAAGGCGCCGATACGAGCGCCAATGGCCAAGTCAAAATTTCGCGCTGGCGCGGACTGCCGCTTCAAGATGGCCGCAACGTGTTCCTCGCCGATGTGCATAATGCTGATGGCAGTCTTGCTGAAACCATTCGCCAGGAAATTTGGTATGTTAAAGACATCGCGCGTGCGACCGCGGTCCCGGCAGAATCTGTGCTAGTTGCAGATGGCCGAACATCGCCTGAAATTGCTATTCGGCTCGAGGATCAATCCGGCCGCCCGGTTCATGCGGGACGGATAGCCCGCGTTAATCTCGAAGAACCTTATCGGCTTTTGGACGCGGCGGGTGATAACCGCCTGCGCGAGAAGACAGAAACACTGATCGCGCCGCTCTCTAACCGCCGTGAGTTTACAGTCGGACGTGATGGTATTATGCGCGTGCCGTTGGAGCCAACCTTGAAAACGGGCAAAGTGACTGTGAAGGTTACGCTGGATACCGGCCGCGAAATTCCAATTTACATGTATCTTGAGCCTGAAAAGCGTGATTGGATCCTTGTTGGTCTGGCCGAAGGCTCTGCGGCATTGCAAGATGTTAAAGGCAATATGAACGCCTTTGCAGGCGACGCCGATGATGTTGTGACGGATGGCCGCGTGGCTTTCTTCGCCAAAGGTATGGTCAAGGGCAATTGGCTCATGACGCTGGCCGTCGATACGGATAAGCGCCGCGGTAATCGCGACACAGGCTTTGAAGGCGAAATTGATCCGAATGCCTATTATTCGCTTTATGGCGATCGGACCTATCAGGAATTCGAAGGCGTTTCGCGCTATCCGCTCTTTATTAAACTTGAAAAACGTCAGGCCTATGCGCTGTTTGGTGACTTTGATACGAATGTCACGGAAGGCCGTCTGACAAGTTATAACCGTAAGCTGACCGGTTTAAAGGCCGAGTATCTTGGTGATGATCTTCAGGTTTTGGGTTTTGCTGCAGAAACAAACCAGGGTTTCATGAAAGATGAAATCGCAGCGGAAGGCCTCTCCGGACCTTATCGCCTGTCCAATGAACGTGTGCTGCCACAATCGGAAGAAATTATTGTCGAAACCCGTGACCGTGTTCGTCCCGATATTATTTTAGAAACAAAAACACTGGTTCGCTATCTCGATTACACATTGGATTACTATACAGGCGAAATCATTTTCCGCCTCCCGGTTGATGCGACGGATGCGAATTTCAATCCGAATGTTATCGTTGTCGATTATGAAACGTCCGAAGATGCAGAAAGAAATGTGACGGCTGGCGGGCGTGTTCAGGCGCAATTCCTGGATGACAAAATTCAAGTCGGGACAACATTCACCCATGAAAATGGCAGCTCTTTAACCGCTGGCGCGAAATCGAACCAAATTGGTGTCGACGTCATCGCGCAAATTTCTGACTCGACAGAACTGCGCGCCGAATATGCTGTGACGGATCAATCCGGCGACGGTGCAGGTGTTGCAGATGCAAAATTGCTGGAGCTCGTTCACACATCTGAGTCTGTTTTGGCCGAAGCTTATTTTCGCGAGGAAGAGGCGGGGTTTGGTTTGGGGCAGCGCACGTCAAATACAAACGGTGTTCGGCGTTATGGCGCTCGCGGTACGGTGAAAGTGCACGAGTCAAACGATGCTGAAACAGGTCGCCGCTCAACGAGTCAGTTTGAAGTAGAAGCTTACCGTGAGGAAAATCTCGCGACAGGGGACGCCCGCACCAGCGGTGAAATCTTAGCGACCAAAGACGGCACGAAACTTGATATGTCTGGCGGATTGCGCATCACCAAAGACGAGCTTGTCAATGGCGATGATCGCACGTCACTTTTAGCTGTCGCGCGCGGCTCTTATGATATCAGTAAGCACGGCATGACTATTCAAGCCTCTGCTGAAACGCCGATCGATGGGCTGGATGAAGTGTCGGCTCAGCCGCAGCGCCTCATGCTGGGCGTCGATAAACGCGTCGGAAATTTCGCGACAATTAACCTACGCCATGAGATATTGAATGGCGGCGGACAGCAGTCTGTCAATACGACATTGGGTGCGTCTGCGACGCCGTGGTCGGGTGGTACGGCAACGGTTGCGGCTGACAATTTGTCAAATGAAAGCGGCCGCCGGGTGGGCGCGACGATTGGTTTGGATCAATCCGTGCGTTTGACGGATAAGCTTTCAGGTCAAGTCGGTGTCAGAGCGCGCAGAATGTTGCGCTCGGAAGCTGACTTCCTTGAGGTCGCACCTGATGCTGTGATTTCTCCGTTTGAGATTAATGAAGACTTTCAGTCGATTTATATTGGCACGGCTTATCGCAATGAGACAATGAGCGCATCCGCCCGGGTAGAAGTCCGTGATTCGGATGAGGACGAGACATGGGTCATGTCCAGTTCTGTCGCACGGGATTTGTCAGACACACTCTCTCTTGCTGCAACAGGCCGTGGCCGTATTTCTGGCGCAACTGGCGAGTCTGGGACAGATAAACAATATCAAGCCCGCGTCGGTGCATCTTGGCGTCCGCGCAATGAAGACACGGTTTTGTTTAACAGGCTCGATGTCATCAACACACAACCGCTTAATGATATCAACACGACAAAGTTCGTGAATAATGCTGCCATGAATACAATGGTGACAGATCGCTGGCAGGTTTCAACAAACCTCGGGACAAAATATGTAAAGACAGAAGTCGGTGATCAAACGCTTTCAAATTGGACTCACCTTGTCGGCGGGGAAACGCGATTTGATGTGACTGAAAAAATTGACCTTGGTTTGCGCGGCGCGGTCATGACGAACAAAGAGACCGGAACCGCCTATTCTTGGGGTCCAAGCGTTGGTGTGTCGCCCGTTGATAATGTTTGGATTAGCGCAGGCTATAATGTGAAAGGCTTTAAGGACAGGGATTTTGAAGCGGCTGAATATGCGCGCAAAGGGGTTTATCTCCAGCTTCGCGTGAAGTTTGACCAAAACACAGCTGATGGTTTGCTAAAACGGATTAGCCCGTCAGCGACGGCTGTTGGCCCTGTCGAAGAGCGCCAAGTTCTGAGCGCGCCTTAATCATCTAAGGCCCGGCCCAGATAAGTATAGAGTTCCGGCAGCAATCCGGCATCGCCCACCGCGACCACACGTCCGCCATCTGCCGCGCTTCCGCCTTCCCAATTTGTCAGCCGACCGCCAGCGCCCTCAACAATCGGGATCAATGCGCGAACGTCGCAGGGCTTCATGCCTGCCTCGACGATGATATCCATACGCCCTTCCGCCAGAAGCCCATATCCCAAGGCATCCAGGCCCAAGCGCATGAATTTTGTCCCGGACCCGATAATTTTGAACGCCGCTAATTCGCCGGGCCTAAACATTCCGAAAGGCGCAGTGCAGCCTAAAATACCGTCGCGAATTTCGGGACAGGGGCTGGTCGCTAAAGCGTCAATGGCATTGGCCGGGCGCTCAACCCAAGCGCGCCGCTCCTCGCAGTCTGTCCGGCCAAGATATTTGGTATCAAGGGCGGGCAGGTCGATCATGCCGAGCAAGGGTTTATTGGCGTGGGACAGCGCGATGAGCGTGCTCCAAACGGGAACACCCGCAACGAAGGCGCGCGTCCCGTCAATCGGATCAAGCGTCCAAGAAAAATCATTGGTCCCGACGTGGTCCGGGCGCTCCTCGCCCTCAATAGAGTCTTCGGGAAATGTCTCTCTAATAGACGCTCGTAGTGCATCCTCGGCGTCAATGTCGGCTTGGGTGACCGGATCATAGGCCCCGCCTTCCGCTTTGTTTTCAACCCCTTTTGGGCTTGCAAATAAAGGAAGCGTAATGCCGCGCGCAATGCGCGACAATGCGTCGAGGTGATCGAGACGTTTTTGGATTTTAGAAGATAAAGTCATGCTTGCGCAGCTACCAGCCAGTGCCAGAGCTGTCTATTGCGCAAACACGCTATTGGGACACGAGGCGTAATTTCGGTTTGTTCGCCAGTTCCAGCGATTTTGCGAGGTCCAATAAATGTTTCCGCGGGGCATCATCCATCGCGTAATAAGCCCTGACCAGGTCCATTGTCTCTTTGCGGGACAGCACGTCGGGGGCAATCGTGTCTGCGGGTTCATTCTCTGAAAGTGGATCATGCGACCCCAGACCTTCATAAAAATATTGGATGGGGACAGATAGAGCTTCAGAAAGCTCAAAAAGCCGCGCAGCAGAGACCCGGTTCGCGCCGCATTCATATTTTTGGATTTGCTGAAATCGGATACCGACTTCTTCAGCAAGGGTTTGTTGGGTCAGGCCCAAAAGACGACGGCGGCGGCGCAGGCGTTTGCCCACGTGGAGGTCAATATCACTGGTCATAAGGGAATCCCCAAAGCTGAAGGTTTATTCGCTTATGAGGAGAGCAAGTAACGTGCCAAATTTTCGCCTGATGCGGGAAATTCCCAAAAGTTTCACGTGGAACTTATTGCGCGGCTAGAGCTTGCGGCATAGCCGATGCGACAATGTCATATGTAATCTGGCGTAAGTCTTCGGTTAGCTGCACATAACCTGACTTTGGCGAGAGTGTTACCGGATTCACGTAAAGATCGCGGTTCACTTCAATTTGAATGGCCTCAACACCCTCATCAGGCTTGCCGTAATGGCTGGTCGTATATCCGCCCGCATAAGGATAGTTCACACCGACACTATATCCCGCTTGCGCGAAAAGCTGGCGAAGTAAGGCCAGTGTGTCAGGGTGACACGAAGTGCCAAAACGATCACCCAAAATTATATCCGGTCGTCTCGATCCCATGGGCGCAAATCCAGGCATGGAATGGCAATCGACAAGGAGAGCTCGCCCAAATCGACTGACCGATGTCTCCAGCAATCCTGTTAGAGCGGCATGATAGGGGTGATAGAGCCGTGTCAATCTTTTGCCGACATCCTTGATATCAGGAAGGCGGGTATAAATGGGCAGTTTTTCCGATAGATAGGTCGGGACTACGCCTAAGCCGGCCGCGGCCCGGGGTGTGGGCTGCTGATATCCAGAATTGTCAATCAAGGCATGCCATTGCGGCGGGAGTTCGTATTCAGCGCGGTTGACGTCCACAATGACTCGAGGAAACAAGGCTCGAATGAAGGGCGCGCCCGCCGTGACGGCGCTTTGAAATAGGTGGTCAATAAAGATGTCTTCATTTCGGCGAAGCTGATGCGCGGAGAGATTTGAGCGTGCCAGCAAACCGGGAGGATATATGGCTCCCGAATGCGGCGACGCGAAAACGACCCCGGCTCGCCACTCGGGGGGCTGTATAACCTCATGTCCCTCGCCAAAGGCAGTCAGGGTCTCGGGTTTGGCTTTATTTCTAAACCGCATGTTTTTCAATCTATAGACGGCAAAATCGGGCGCGTCCTCAGACAAATTTAAGTTTACGGACTTAATAAAACTGCATGTTGGCCGGTTCATTGCATGATGATCCGCCGATACGATATTGAAACATGACGGGATGGCAGGCCATGGCGACGATTTTATATGCAGAAGATGATGACGGAATGCGCCGTTTCTTTGAAAAGGCGCTCGAAAAAGCCGGTCATCATGTCATCGCTTGCGCAGATGGCGAACGTGCCCTGCGCGCTTTAAAATTCGCTGACGGCGCATTCGATATGCTGCTTACGGACATCATGATGCCCGGAATCGACGGTATTGAGCTCGCGAAACAAGCGGAAACACTGTCTCCCGGCATAAAAATCATGTTTATCACAGGCTTTGCAGCCGTCGCGATGAGCGATCAGGATGCGAGCAACCAGACGGTTTTATCTAAGCCGGTGCATTTGCGCCAACTCGTCGAAGAAGTTGACCGCCTCATCGCAGCTTAAACCCACCTAAGCGCGCTGCTGTTGCGCCCGTTTTAGGGCTTGCCAGTCCGAAGCGCCTTGCGTATAGCGCCGTTTCCCGAACGCGGATGTGTTTAACGCCCGCTTCATCGTTCAGGTCTGGACGGGCGATTAGCTCAGCGGGAGAGCACTACATTGACATTGTAGGGGTCACTGGTTCAATCCCAGTATCGCCCACCATCCTGACCTACATTTAGTTTAACGATAACAGTAGGTTAGGTTAAATGTGTATATTTTTCAAGTATTTATCTGAAATGGATTAGCAAACTTAAGTGCTATGTAAGTGCGAACCGGAAATTTCACGGGTCAATTTTTAGGTTCAGGGAAATCAAATAGTTTACGCAGCCTTGCCGCCACCTCTGCATTTAGCTGCTCCGCTGGCTTAGTCTCATATGGATATTTGGTCTTCCATGTCCTAAATTGACCATCAGGGCAGAGGTGAGGTAATTCTCTGTTTTTTTTAGTCGTATACCAAAAACACTTTTTGTCACTTAAATACCAAAGCCCTTCAGTCTTGCAGTGTCTGCAATGGGTCAGTTGTTTCCGGTGCTTCTTATCATCCATGATATAATCTATTGTTCTCCGCCCCAACATCCTGAAGCAATGTAAGGGTACCACACTTTTTCTGTGACTGGGACTGTAAAAGCTCTGAACTGTCTAAAACAGGTTCTGTGACAGTTTCAGAAAAAAGTACTATTTCATATTTGAGCTATACTTCCTCAGGGGAATGAAGCACCTATATATGCACTCAGTTAGTCAGAGGATGATGGCGGTATGGCAATAAATGCTAAAAACAAAAACCTTACCGCTGCTAAAAAAACAAAGAACGACGAATTCTACACTCAATACTCTGATATTGAGAAAGAAATGAATGCCTATCTTGAATACAACCCTGATGTCTTCAGAGGAAAAGTTATATTCTTACCTTGTGATGACCCCGAATGGAGTAACTTCACTAAATATTTCGCTCAGAATTTTGACAGGTTTGGCATCAAAAAACTTATAAGTACGAGTTATGCCGCTGGTAGTAAGCAATATAGCTTCAATTATAGTCCGAGTGAATTTGAACTTGGTAGCCAGCAATACGATACTGATAAAACTTCGACTAAAGGCAAAATTTTTACCCTAGAAACTGACATAACGGGTGATGGTAAAATTGACATAGAAGACCTGCAGTGGCGCTACCTTGATGGAGATGGAGATTTCAGAAGCGCTGAGATCGAAAGGTTATGTGAACAAGCTGATATTATTATTACAAATCCGCCGTTTTCATTATTTAGAAAATTCTTATCTTGGATTGCAAATGCTGAGAAGCAATTTTCAATTATAGGCAATATGAATGCGATAACTTACAAGGAGGTGTTCCCTCTAATAAAAGAAAACTCTACGTGGCTTGGAGCAACAGGCAATGGAAGTGATATGGTGTTCGGCGTTCCTGAAGGAGCCGA
>ENA-ORXT01001076-ORXT01001076.1-marine-metagenome-genome-assembly--contig:-NODE-1076-length-38571-cov-185.085078_pt1 | contig 38571 bp, 23 predicted proteins | sample MGYA00237868_ERZ511482 | MGnify/ENA metagenome assembly ERZ511482 | reverse complement strand
AGACCTTCTTCTTTATACCAGACTATATTAGTCAACCATCTATCTGTATGGTATTCTTCAGAAGTGATATCAAGTGAGCTCGAAGTCACATTCATTAACTCTAATCCTTCATGCTGCAGCGGTACTTGGAATCCATAAATTTCCAACATATCATCAAGCTTTAGCTCCAGACTGATGATGTCTCCATCATTGACATACCTGTCTTGATAAAGTAGATCAACGCTCGATCCCGCACGGGTCTCTGTAGTTCCTAAGTTTTGCGGATCTGCATTTCCATTCGTATCACCCATCTTAATACCAATAAAGTCTTCAGACATCATATCTCGCTCCAGATTGATGATTTGAACATCTTCGATAAATGGCCATGGACTGATAGGGTCAGCAAAAATTTGATCTTTCTTCAAAAAGAGCCAACTATCTGTATCAGTAAATTCATCATTGATGCCTAAGATCAATCGCTTCAGTTCTATAATATCCAATGCACTGACTCGCCCATCTCGACTCACATCAGAGGCCAAGATCTTAAAGGGATCATCGAGGGGTTGAATATCCACAATGTGTCTGGAGATAAATACCAGATCTAAGGCGCTCACTCCATTAAGATCATCTCCATCTTTACTTGACGAGACTGTATAGTTCAATTCAAATGGATTATGATCAAATTGATATTCTCCATCAGAATCAGTATTAAACACTTTAGGATATTCACTCAGCGTCGTTGTGACCTCCACTGTAGCATCATGAATGGATAAACCTGTAGAAGTCTCTACACTTCCTGCTATGGTAAATAAATCACCAGTGGCAGTAGTATCTGAAGGTGCACATGGCAGTCCATTATCTTCCAGCGTCAGTGCTACAGTACAATGATCAGCATTACCAGCTTCATCCCATATCCAGACATCCAGTGAGTTATAATTCTCGAATTCTCCACATCCAAATCTGATACCGCGCTGCTGCTCAAATCCTAAATCCGATGGATTTAGAGGTGATTCTCCTTCTCTCACTACAGTGAATATTAATGAATCACTACAATTATCAAAACTACCAAAATCAAAATCTGCGCCCCATACGACTACTTCATTATCAGTGGCAGAAGCTGATGTAGCGAGACCAGAAATACACAGTGGAGTCGGTGCCACCACATCTCTAAAGTAAACCACCGTGATACCAGAGGACTGATTGCCACAAGCATCTCTGACAGCCCATAGCACTTCATGAATATCGCCTGCTTCTCCATACTGACTGGAGACAGAGACGCTATCACCCATTGCTCTAAGAGTCTGGATGACCCCAAAATCCTTGGTTACAATAATCGTCCACTGTAGACGAGAAGCATCTTTAATGGCTCCTCCGCAATAGTCCACTGCACTTGCTGTGATCATCGCTTCATTCATACATTCAGTCGGATCACCTTTAGAATATCTCGGCGTATTTATTTCTACGATGATGGTATCTGAGATATTTATCTCTGGTGGGGTATCATCCACCACCTTGACTAATTGATCATATGTATAGTAGCCGTCCTCTTCTACGTAGCTGTATCTGAAATACAGCGAGTCGCTTACACTTTGTTCTGCGTCACATGTGATGCATTCTTCTGATCTATGATCATGAACTGCTTCTATGGTGTCATCTTCACTCTGATCCACTCCATTAGTCTCATAAGTACACCAGTCTATCACCGTCCATTTTCTCACGACACTGAGGCAGCCTGAAGGGCTGGCTATCGTATCTGCCTCTTGGCTATAGCCTATGATATTACAGTCTGTCTCACACCACTTGGGCTTAAATTGATCATCATCTGGCATACATGCTACGGGATCTGGCTGCTGTATTACTTTAGCTGTCTTTAGCTCTGTGCCATCTGCCTGACATGATATACTGAATCCCTCTACCCCACTTCCGTCCAGACTGACTGGCCACTGAATCGTATATGGATTGAATAAAGAACCTTTATCCAGTGTCAATATTTGTCTACAGTATGCATCTCCTTCATTGAAAGAATCATTCTTATCTAAATCGATGTACCATTCTCTGATGATTGATCCTCCACTGCAAGAAGCATCATCTGAAAGATCGTTGAGTAGCTCGGCAGTGAGCGTATCGCTGCCGCACATAGAGCCAATCACACGCGGACGAATAAGCTCGGTATCAGCATCACAGTTGATGATCGCATCTTCACAGATCAGCGTCGGTATCGTTTTATTTTCTACTTTGACAGGGACTCTACAGATATTAGTATTACCAGATTCGTCTGTCAGAAAGAGAATTACTGTAATTTCTTTATCTACATCTTCACAGCAAAACTTCACATAGTCTCCAGCTTCGCTGATTTCATAAATTGTCCTTGGACAATCTTTCGTCGCCTCTTTATCTATACTTGCTGTGAGAGGAGAGCAGCTGCGTGGCTCATAGCCTAAGTACTCCCCTTCGCAGTCAAAAAGTCCCACGATCCAGTCATCCTCTCTGACTGCTTTAATCGTCACCTTACCACATGCTGAATCATGACTACCAGCATCCAGGTCTTCAGCAAAGACCTTCGCAAATCCTTCATCTTCCTGCGTACTTAGCACAACGACTAATGAAGATTCACATACAGCCACAGGTGGAGAGTCATCGATAACGACCAGATTAAAACTAATCTCTGTCGCATTATTACAATCATCGATGACGCGAGCACTCACTTCCATGATATCTTCTGCAATGGATAAATCTACCATGGCTCCATCTTCTATATTGATATGGTCTGACTGCCACTCGACTCTCAGATCTGTACTACAGTCATCTATGATATTTAAGTCTGGAAGACTGATCTGAGCCTTACAGGTCCACGGATCTATTCTCGCTATGATATCTCCCAGCTCTGATATGGCTTCCCCATTTTCATCGATCACCTGAGGTGCCTTTCTATCTTTTATATAAATGGTCTGACTGCCATCTCTCTGAATCTCTGCATCGCACCAGTCGATCATGATCCAGTCTCTAACGATTTTTTTACCTGAACCACATGCATCAAATTCTAGATCAGAATAACTCGCCAGTAGATTACAAGTCTTCTCTATGATCGGTACTTCTGGATGGCCTTGGCCAATAATTATGGTATCGTATACGATGCTGTCTTTTAATATTTTATCGACCACAGTCAGCAGTACCCACTCCAATGTCCCATCTTGATCTAAGTCTTGCTTGACCACAGTATCACGCTCCACTGTGCCACCGACGACATGCGTGATGATGGTATCTATTTTAATTAAATCAATGTCCTGATGCTTATCAATAAAATAGCTGTATGCTAAGCTACCACTTCCTGTCGCTGCATGGATAGATGCAGGTGTCCCATATGCAAAGTCATTTCCTTCTATGTCATTAAGCTCAGAGAGATAATGACAATCGAGCTCGACATTCCTTGGGAACCCAAATCCTTTATTAAAGTCATCAGCAGATAAATCAATGTCTAATTTTTCAATTTTATAACTCTGACAGAGTAAGTCTACAGTCTCTAACTCACCGTGTAATATAATCTTCGCTCGATAGCTTATTTCTACTATTTCTCCATCAGGATCACAGATATCTCCTGTCCTGCTTTCTCTGACGATGAGGTCACCGACCAGTTCTGGCCCACAACTATTGAACTGGGCCATCGCTTCCTCAACTGTCACAATTATAGAAGGCTCTGCGCCGCCACACCACACACGACATGCCTCAGGAATAACTCCGTCTTCTCCACATGCGCATGGCGCAGTGAGTTGAGGAATGATATTATTCTCGACTGTGATATTACCCCAGCAGGAATTAGCTCCACAGCTGATCTTATAGACCAGGTCTTTTCCTTCATCTGTAGCTAAGATGGTATCGAAGCGCAGGAAGTTGTCATCTTGATCGAATAGTTCTATAGAATAATTAGCTCTATCCAATGGATCTTCTAATAGCATATCTGCATTCAGCACTAACTCGCAAGACTCACTCAAGCTCAGTCGAAGACCACTATTGCAAGCTAACGACTGGCAGTTCTCTAAGGCTGTTGTCGTCGGATCATCCGTACCACCCGTATTATCAAATGGATCATCACTATCTGATAAGTCACTGACATTCGCTCCACTCATCGATGTCGCACTCACCGAGGCTTGATTTATCACAATTCCATTATCTATATCCTCTTGGGTAATGGCATAGAATGACTCTGCTGTTCCTGTCTGTCCAGGTGCGATTGTAGTCGGAATCACACTAGTAGGTGATGGTAAAATCCCTGTACCGCTGAATCGTCCAGCCGTCTCAGAAATCACGATATTATTGATAGAATCAAACCCACAGTTCATCACCTTGTAATCATATCTGATGATGTCTCCTACTGAGATAAACTGATTTTGACCAGTATTGATGGTAGCTCCTTTTATCAAAGAAATACACGACATACCTGGCAAAATGGTCACTGTAGGATCTTGAGCTGTACCGATATCATCTACGACATTTCCACTATCTGATTCATCTGATATTGTCATCCCATCTGGAGCATCTCCAGTAATCATAGCTTGATTAATGACGCTTCCGCGATCTATATCAAACTGAGAAATACTGTATGCCGCTGTACCAGATCCTGTTTGTCCTGGCAGCAACATGATTGGGTTAATACCCGATGGAATCGGCAGAGGACCAGATCCAGTAAAGGCACTGGCTATCTCTTCAATGGATATATTGTCAATGGTGACATTGCCACAATTACTAAATTCAAAAGTATAGGTAATCCCGTCACCTGGTGTACTGACACCATCTGGACCTAAATCAAGGCTTGACGATTTGATCAATTCCAGACAAGGTATTGCGATAATATTATTCTGAGTGATATCAGCATCTGTACCCATATCATCAATCGGATTTCCACTATCAGATACGTCCTGCACCTCTATTCCATTAGTGGTCATCCCACTTACTATTGCTTGATTAGTGACCACTCCTGCGTCTATGTCAAATTGTGATAGCTGATACGCAGCTGATCCAGATCCTGTCTGTCCAGGACTTAGATTTATACCTACTGGGTTGTTAAATATAGGTAAGCCATTTGTACCAGAGAATAAGCCAGTAGTTTCTATGATGTTGACATCCTGCAGTGTTAGATTTCCACAGTTAATGACTTCATATTCATACTTGATTTCATCTCCAGGAGTCGCTACTCCATCCATTCCAAGATCTAAGGTTGAGAATTTTATAAGTTCTATACATGCTTCTCCATTAATGATCGTCGTCGTCGGGTCTTGACCAGTTCCTTGTTCATCTGCAGGATTACCACTATCAGATATATCTTCGACTACAGTATCACTTGGGTCTTGTGCTTCTACACTTGCCTGATTAGAGACTATCCCTGAATCTATATCAAACTGCGAGATATTATAAACTGCTGTACCGGTACCTGTCTGTCCAGGAGTTAAAATAGATGGATTGATATTACTTATTGCAGGAAATGGATTTGATCCAGAAAACTGAGCCGCCAAATCTGTAATGACGATATTATCTAAATCTTCATCTCCACAATTCTGTACTTCAAATACATAGGTTATTTGATCTCCTGGAGTAGCGATTCCATCAGCTCCGAAATCAAGAGTCGATGTCTTAGTCAATGATACGCATGGGGCTATGCTTAATGCATCTAAAAAGTTTTGGTTTTCAATGATGGCTCCTGGCAATGCTCTACCGGCTATCCTATTATCATTAGCGCCCTCCACATCCGACACCGAGCGATATCCTTCTGCATCCTCTTGCATGATCATAAAGTCTCCTGGCTTAATGCTGAAAGCATAATTACCAAATACATTAGTCTTCGTACTCAGAAACTCACCTTCAACAGTTATAATTCTCATACTGACGTCTCCCATAGGTATGTCAGCTATACCATCATTGTCTTGATCCATCTCGACCTTCCCGACGATGGTAGCATTTTCAGTATCTACGAAGTTAAGTTGTTCTATCTTCTGACCCTGTAGGATCGTACCTGATATGATGTTATCATTGATGTCAGAGGCATCGCTGATCGAGCTGTAATTGTTTTTATCTTCTTGATTAATAGTATAATTACCCACAGCTACTTCAAATGTATATCCACCTGAGATATCAGTCATAGTGCTCATCATCAATCCACTTCCATCTGTCATCGATATTTTCACAGCGGATAAAGGTGTATCGCCTTGCTTATCTCCATTAGTATCTTTCATGACACTTCCAGATACAGATTGAAATTCTTTGGCTTCTATAAATGTCTGGTCAGAATGAATCTGATCTGGAATAGCTTCTCCAGTTATGATATTATCATTCTGATGATCAGAATCTGAAATTGACTTATATCCCTCTGGCTGACTCTGAGTAATGATATAGCTTCCACTGATCACTTTATCGAATGAGTAATAGCCTGCTTCATCAGTAAGGGTACTTCTGTAATTTGATTTAGAGTCTTGAAGTGTGATTTTTACTTCTGGTATGCCTTCATCGCCGATTCCATCCTGATCGATATCTTCTAATACATATCCAGTCACTTCCGCAAGTGGAATAACTTTTACCGATGCGAAGTCTGAGGAAGAAACAGATTTGATACCAGTTAAGATATCTCCATTCGCTTCGACTGCCTTAGCAGCAGCAAGTCCAAGATTCCTGAGATCTGAATATAGATTAGTAACAATAAGCTCATAAGTCCATGTCTCATCAATATCCAGAATACCATCCTGATCTGAGTCGCCTGAGATCAAGTCTCCATGAGCGATCACGTCACCATGAGGGCTGTCTACTATGGTGATGTCACCGATAGCTATATTACCTCTATTTTCGAGTATGTACTGATAAGTGACAAATTCTCCCCGAGTGATACTGAGAGTCGTCCCATCTGCAGCATCACCTGCTAAGACGGTCAGTTTTATCTTTGGATTGAGTTCGTTCGATTGTCCAGATGCAATAGAGAAATGAGCTAAGCTAAGCAAAACGAATAGGGTCTTTAAGCTAGCATAAAGGGAAGGCGCTACTTTGAAAGATGCTTGATACTTTTTATGAAATATGGCCAATTTCATCATAGTTAAAATGATTAGATGTTAATCAGCGTGAAATCTGCAGATAGACACGCTAAACACATTACAATTATTTATAATATGAATTAAGAGCAAAAATTGGACCTAATGAGCTGTTTGGACTTTGGTATATAAATAATAAGTTTTAACTATATGTAAAAGTCTATCTTACAAATGATTACATTTTATTTTTATTTGATCATTGTCTTTATAAACACATATATATGATGGTTTGAAATATTGATTTACTATTGAATCAATATGCTTCAGTAGAGATAAAGAAATATGGTTTCAAATTTTCGGGTGTGCATTTTTCTCCGACAAGGCAAAAAGTGCAGGCATAACCATCACTATGACGAGCCTACCGGCATAGGCAGGTATTTTATCGCAGTATCAAGACTCGTAAATACCCTCAAGAGAAGTTTAGCAGTAAACAAGAGTCATATTGGTGCAGTAGCTATAGTAATTGACACTATTGATGATGAGGCAACTCAATATTAACTAAAATATGGTTTCACTAATCTACCCGCTAGTGGCAGAATGTTTATGTCTATGAAGAAAATAGAACTCGCCTTCGACGGTATAGAAAACCCCGAGTTATAAAAGCTTTTAAATAAACTCAAATCCTCTGTAAATCGTCATAAGCTACTTCCAATCCTACATATACATACAATTCACCATATAAGATACTAAGATTAGCCTCTAAGCTCTCTATATTGCAGCATGTTATCTAGAATCATAGGTCAGCATTCAGTATGGTCCCAGCTCAATCGCTTTGTCGCTCAAGATAAAGTACCCCATGCCATGCTGTTCAGTGGAGAAGCAGGCAGAGGTGGGCTGACTATAGCCATAGCCTTCGCGCAGTTACTCTTATGCGAGAACCGGACGGATGATAAGGCATGTGGCTCTTGCCCACAGTGCCATAAGTCTATGAAATTAATTCATCCTGATTTACATTTTTCTTTTCCGGTGATTAAGGCAGGTTCAAAAGATCGAAAATCCAGTTTTTCCGACGATTTTCTACCTCAGTGGCGCGATATCAACATCAATCAGAGCTATTTCAGCTATTTTGACTGGCTTAACTTTATTAATGCCGCCGAGAAACAAGGAGATATAAATGTCACAGAGTGCAATGAAATATCAAAAAAACTAAGTCTTAAATCTTACGGTGGTGGCAGAAAGATTTTGATTCTATGGCTACCAGAATTTTTAGGAAATAATTCTAATCGACTTCTTAAACTAATCGAAGAGCCGCCCGATGACACTCATATTATCTTTGTGACTCATGACGAAAATGTGCTACTTAAGACCATAAAGTCAAGATTTCAGATCATAAAGTTGCCTCCAATTGAAATAGAAGAGCTCAGTCAAAATCTTGGATCGAGATTTGATTTAGATGAGGTACAAAGTCAACGCATAGCGTTATTATCACAGGGTAATTATTTGGATGCGAAGTCTATGATATCTGGTGAAAATACTGATGTATCAGACCTTGTACTACGCTGGTTACGAGTCTGTTATCAGATGAAAGCTTCGCTACTCAATGAATGGGTGGAAGAATTTGGATCGGCATCAAAGGAATTCCAAAAACAGATACTTTCATATGCTTTGTTTATCTTGAGAGAGTTTATTAAACTTTCGGCTTCTGACGGAGGAAATATTTCCTTGAGCGAAGAAGAATATGCAAAATTAAAAGGTTTAACTAACGTTCTATCCTTATCTAAGGCAGAAGAAATCGCGAATATTATAGATGATGCGATATATGCCATTCAGAGAAATGCCAATGTGAGGATAATGATGATGGCGGATAGCATGACTATAGGTCAGGTGCTACGCCGCAAAAATATTTCTTTAATTCACGAATAGGTCTGAAGAAGCCTATTCTCTCAATAAATTGAAAAATGGGATGTGCAACATGCAGCAGTAGTAAAGATGGTGCTCCCTCAGGCTGTGGTAATAACGGACACTGTCAGACGGGTGGATGCAATAAAATGAATACATTCGATTGGTTATCGAATCTCGATATATACGATCCAACAGAATATAACTTAGTCGAAGTCAGCTTTAAGAAAGGTGCTCGCAAGGATTTTTTCAAAATAACTAACGGCCGATACGATACTGGAGACACGATCATTGTGGATGCAGGTAGTGGAGGCTACAATGTGGGTAACATCTCTTTATCAGGAGAGTTAGTCCGTCTGCAAATAAAGAAAAAGAAAATACCAAAAGATCGAATCTTTAATCGAGTCATCCGATCAGCTAATCCTCGTGATATCGAAAAACTCAATGAAGCGAGACTAGAAGAGAAGAGTATTTTAACGAAAGCTAGAGTCATCGCTCGCACGCTTGACTTAGATATGAAGGTCGGCGATGTAGAGTTTCAAGGAGATAAAAAGAAAATCACCTTCTATTATACAGCTGAAGGCAGGATAGACTTTAGAGAGCTGGTGCGCAACTATGCTAAGGAATTCAGAGTCAAAATAGAGATGAGGCAGATCGGCTCCAGACAGGAATCAGCCAGAATAGGCGGTATCGGTTCATGCGGTAGAGAGCTATGCTGCTCTACATGGTTATCTGACTTCAGATCGGTATCCACTGCTGCAGCCAGATATCAGAATATAGCCATCAATCAGACTAAGCTTTCTGGCCAATGCGGTCGACTCAAGTGCTGCTTAAATTATGAGCTGGATACATATATGACTGCATTAGCGACTTTCCCGAAGAGGGTAGACTTTCTGAAGACAGAAAAGGGAGATGCACATCTGATCAAAACAGATATCTTCAAAGGAATCATGTACTACGGCTATTCAAATACAAAAGTGAGAGGACCCATGGTACCCCTTCCTAAAGAAAGAGTCGCACTCATCAAAGAAATGAATCGGAATGGTGAAAAGCCAGACGAATTACTAGAACCGCACAAGTACGAAGAGGAGGTGAAAGAATTAGAATTCGCTGATGTCACCGGCCAAATAGAACTCCCAGTAGAGAAAAGAAGGCGTGGTAAGAAAAGACGATCAGGTAAATCTTCTAATCGAGGTAAATCAAGAAAACCAAATAATAGAAATAAAAACCAAGGCTCCAATCAAAAATCTAAATCAGGCGAGCAGAAGTCTTCAGATGGCAACCGGTCAAAAAAATCAACTCAAAACCAAAAATCTAACCAGCAGAAATCAAATCAACAAAAGCCTAACCAGAAAAAGTCGGGTCAACAAAAATCGGGTCAACAAAAATCAGATAACACCGCCAAGAATACAGGAAATAGGCCTTCAAACAATAAGAAACAGTCTCCCAGAAAACCGAGTAGTGGTAAGCCACCAGCGGATAAGAAAAGAGATGACTGGTAGTCATCTATGATGGCGAAGAGAATAAATTAAGAAATGCGCAGATTGTTTATTCTTTCGGATTTATATGGCTTTCATGAATGTAAGTGGATAGAAAAATATGAGCATCGGCTAAGCTCTCATTTCGAAGTCATACTAATTGATTCTACAGAGATCGCTCAGATAGATTCTTCTTCACAGGATCAAGATATTATCCATAAGCAATTTTTGGAATGTGGTATAGAGACAGCTGTTAAATACCTTATTGAAACAATCCATAAAGGAGACTTTATTTTGGGTTTTAGCATTGGTGGATATTTAGCGTACAAAGCTCTATCGATTGAGATAAGTGCGACATACCTAATAGCAGTATCATCTACCAGAATTAGAAAAGAAACAAGTGTTCCAGCATGTGAGACTCATATAATCTTTGGGGGCTTAGATCTATATACCCCTTCCTCAACTTGGTTTGATCAAGTTAATATAAAACCTACGATTATGGAGAATAATAGTCATACGCTATATCAATCCGACTCGATGATTGATAAAATATGCCAAGATTTAATCGATGTGAATCTAAAGCATACTGATTCTTTCATGATATGAAAATAACAATGATATATATTCTCAAATCACGTCAATATTTGTTTATACATTTGCAATCATAAAGCTAAACTTATGAAAGGTCTATGACGCGACTAATTAATATACCCAAGGGTAGGACAAATTTCTAATTCGCTGATAGCCATTTCGTTACAAATTTTGAACATATGAGATACGATGTAACTGTAATTGGTTCAGGTCCAGGTGGTTATGTAGCTGCTATCAGGTGCTCTCAGCTCGGCCTTAAGACTGCCATTATTGAAAGATATCAAACTTTAGGTGGTACTTGTCTCAATGTGGGATGCATACCCAGTAAAGCATTGTTAGATTCTTCTGAGCATTATTATAATGCAGCTCACCACTTCGAAGATCATGGCATCGCCACAGGTAAGCTCAAGCTAGATCTTAAGAAAATGGTGGCCCGAAAAGCATCAGTCGTAGAGCAAAATGTAAAAGGCATCGACTACCTCATGAAAAAAAATAAAATAGATGTGCATCACGGCCATGGCAGCATTGCTTCTAAAAATGAAGTCACTGTCACCGCAGATAATGGTGATAAGACAACCATAGAGACTGATAAGATCATTATCGCTACGGGATCGAAGCCAACTACCCCGCCTGCATTCAACTATGATAAGAAAAGAGTCATCAGCTCGACTGAAGCACTTAATATCGATGTGCTTCCTAAGAAGATGATCATCATAGGTGGAGGTGTCATCGGGTTAGAGATGGGATCTGTTTTTGGTAGATTAGGCACAGAAATAGAGGTCGTAGAATATATGGATCGCATCCTACCTACGATGGACAAAGATTGTGCTAAGGAACTTCAGAAGACCATGAAAAAAATGGGCATCAAATTTCATACAAAACATAAAGTCGTAGATGTCCAATCAAAAGGAAAAACTGTGACAGTCACGGTTCAGAAAAGAGATAGCGAAGATACATTCGAGCTTGAAGCTGATTATTGTCTGATCTCTATCGGCAGAAGACCTTATACAGATAATTTAGGATTAGAGGATGTTGGAATCAAGCTAGACGATAGAGGTAGAGTGGAAGTGAATGATCATCTACAGACTTCTGTCGATAATATATATGCCATAGGTGATGTCATCAAAGGTATGATGCTCGCACATAAGGCGGAAGATGAAGGTGTATTCGTGGCAGAGCACATCGCTGGCGAAAAACCACATATTGATTATAATCTGATTCCAGGAGTCGTGTATACATGGCCTGAAATGGCTGGCGTAGGCATCACAGAAGAAGAAGCCAAAGAGAGAAGCATAACCGTGAAAGTTGGAAAATTTCCATTCAAAGCCTTAGGTAGAGCAAGAGCAAGTATGGATACTGACGGGCTCGTAAAAATAATCGCAGACGAAACAACTGATGAAGTTCTAGGTGTACATATCGTAGGCGCGCGTGCAGCAGATCTCATCATGGAAGCCGTAGCACTCATGGAATTTAGAGCGACTGCCGAAGATATTGCTAGAATATGTCACCCACACCCTACATATACTGAGGCGATTAAGGAAGCTGCACTAGCAGCTACTGGCAATCGACCGATACATATGTAGTCTGATATTTACCAGCAACATAATTACTATCTTATAGCTCAAGTTCCACTTCCAAATGCTATTTTCGGTATATGGAAATACTCAGTTGATGGGTATATCTATTATTATATCCAGCATTAAGACAAGCTGGACAATAGCCAATCATAAAACCAAATAAATAATCTGATTGATGGTAATAGGATTTTTACAATCAAAAGACCCAAGATGCCCGGTATCGGATACCAGCGTCAAAAAATTTCAAAAACTCAATGTCGATATGATATTAGAGGATGGATTAGGGCATGACCTTGGTCTCGACTTTTCTGATACAGAAGATGTATCTTATCATAATCGATCCGAAGTCATCAAAAAAGCAGATGTGCTCTATAGTACAGAACCTTTGAATCCAGAAGAGCTTAGCTCGATGAATCAGAATGCGATACTACTTTCATTCTATGCGCCATTCAATCCTGAAAACCAAATGGATACCATAGCTGGAATAAGCAATCAAGTATACAGTATGGATATGATACCGCGGACCACATTAGCACAATCGATGGATGTCTTATCCTCTATGGCTTCGATAGCTGGATATAAGGCTGTGCTTTTAGCATCTGAACAGCTGCCTCGATATTTTCCTATGATGATGACCGCTGCAGGTACTGTAAAGCCTGCGACTGTCCTGATACTTGGTGCAGGAGTGGCTGGACTACAAGCCATAGCTACAGCTAAGCGACTCGGAGCTAAAGTGGAAGTATTCGATGTGAGAAAAGCTGTGAAGCAAGAAGTAGAAAGTCTGGGTGGAAAGTTCGTAGAAGTGGAAGGATCTACTGATGATAAAGATGCAGGAGGATATGCAGTAGAGCAAACTGATGACTATAAAAGAAAGCAAAAAGAAAAAATACACGAGCGCGTCAGTAATGCAGATGTCGTCATTACCACGGCTCAGCTAAGAGGTAGAACAGCACCGATACTCGTGACGACAGCTATGGTAAATGATATGAAGCACGGCTCAGTGATCATCGATTTAGCAGCTTCGACAGGTGGAAACTGTGAGCTGACCCAGGATAATAAAAGCATCATTCATGATAATGGAGTGCAGATCATTGGTGATTCTTACTTATACAATCGAGCCATCATAGATGCATCAGCATTACTATCTAATAATATTTTCAACTACACTAAAATATTCGTGAAGGATGGAGCTCTACACATAGACGAAGAGAATGAAATCATTGTAAAATCCAGAGTTCACCCTCAACAAAATAATTGATATTATGTCAGGAATAACCCAGTTTTTAGGTGACAATATGTTATCTATTTACCTTCTCGTATTTGCAATCTTTTTAGGATTTGAGCTGATATCAAAGGTCCCTTCAGTTCTTCATACTCCTTTAATGTCAGGAGCAAATGCCATCAGTGGGATTGTATTAGTTGGATCCATTTTCTTTTTAAGATCAGCAGACTCATCTGATATTGTTGCATTAGTCATCGGTTCTATTGCTATGATTATGGCAGTGATTAATATCGTCGGAGGCTTCGCGGTAACAAATCGAATGCTATCCATGTTCAAGAAAAAACCTAAATCATGAGTGTATTTTTTCAATTCGCCTACCTTTTAGGAGCTGTTGCCTTCATCCTCGGACTAAGAGGCCTCAGTGACCCTAAGACTGCTAGAAAAGGCAATATGACTGCTGCCTTCGGTATGGGCTTAGCCATCGTCACTTCCCTTCTATACCCACTGGATAACAGTCCTGATAATTATATCTGGATCATTGGAGCGCTCCTGATCGGAGCAGCCATCGGCTGGTGGAGTTCTGCTAAAGTAGAGATGACTTCTATGCCACAGCTTGTCTCCATTTTCAATGGTTTAGGTGGTGGCTCTGCGATGTTACTTGCATTTGTAGAATTCATGAATCTTTTACAGTCGGGCAGCACTCATAAAAGTTTAAGCCTGCTTACCATTCTGTTCACTCTATTCGTGGGTGCAGTCTCTTTCTCAGGCAGTATTCTGGCTTACCTAAAGCTAGATGGTAAGGTCAAGGATAAACATGTCACCCTGCCCCAGCATCAGATCATCAATATGGTATTCATGGTCGTATGTATCGCTGTATTAGTGTACGCATTCATGAATCCAAGTATCATGAGCCTCTCTATAGCGACTGTCGTATGCGTGATATACGGTATCTCGTTCGTCGCGCCAATTGGCGGTGCTGATATGCCTGTAGTGATATCACTACTGAACTCTGTAACAGGTATCTCTGCTGCTACTGCTGGCTTCTTATATAACAATCAGATCATGATCCTGGGTGGGATCTTAGTCGGAGCATCTGGCACTATTCTTACTGTACTTATGTGTAAGGCTATGAATCGATCTTTGGTGAATGTCATCGTCGGAGGATTTACCGCGACTGGCGCAGCTGCGGCAGCAGGTGGGGCTACAGATCAAGGTGATGTCCAGCCTACTCAACCAATAGATGTCGCGATCTTACTTAACTATGCATCGAAAGTGATCATGGTCCCTGGCTATGGTATGGCTGTAGCCCAAGCACAAAAATATGCGAAAGAACTAGATAACATCCTATCTAAAAAAGATGTAGAAGTATACTACGGCATCCACCCAGTCGCTGGTAGAATGCCAGGTCATATGAATGTGCTTTTAGCCGAAGTAGATATCTCTTATGATAAACTCCTTGATCTGGACGACTGTAATAGTCAGCTGAATGATACAGATATCGTCCTTGTCGTCGGAGCGAATGATGTAGTCAATCCCTCTGCTCTGGATGATCCCAGTAGCTCAATCTACGGGATGCCTGTACTCGAAGTATGGAATGCTAAGCAAGTCATCGTCTTCAAGCGTAGTATGAAGCCAGGCTATGCAGGCATTCAGAATCCTTTATTCTTTAAGGACAATACGAAGATGCTATTTGGTGATGCCAGTAAGACGCTGAAAGGAATCGTGGATGAGATCAAAACTTTAGATTAACGATTTTTAATAATGATCATTATTGTTAATAATCGATTTTTTAGCTATTGAAATGTGAATATTAATTGATTAGAATTAGGCGATATATCGATTCGAGACTCTAATTGCCTATCAAGTATTCTGAGAAAAAATACTTTAAGAAGGAAATTTACTGCTTAGTGAATAGCACATCCATATTTACTTCTGACTGTATCAACTCTAAGTAATATTCATTCTTTATTGCTGGATAGGTGGTTAAGAGCGTATTAAATATGGCTTTCTTTGTTTTAGTAGCCTCGCTAAAAATCAACTTCCGATCTCTTAGTTTCTTAGCGTAAGCTTTATTGATGATAAATGATTCTTTTGTGAATTTAGCTTCACATAGATTAATCACTTGATCATCTCTGTCGATGAGTAAATCTATCTGCCCTCCTGGTAGAGACTGATCACCTAAGTGCTTCCATGAAGAGCTCTTACTAAAAACCCCCTCTATACCTAAGGCTTTTTTAATCTGATCCATATGCATGTAGCACACATTCTCAAACGCATATCCACTCCACGCTCTATATGCGGGACTCATGGCTATTTTATTCCATGCTCCAGATCCAGCATGTTTACCATTTTTAATGAATTTATAATAGAAGTGAGAATAGAAATCTGCGAGCTTATATATCGCATCTCTTTTAAGCTTTTGAAATGGATATAAAATATGGATAAATCCTGCGTCTTCAAGCTCCGTCGTGGTACGGGTGACGATGCCTCCATCTTTCAGCTTTGATATCTTAATGAGTGCTTTGCGATTGAGACCTTGAGGCTTTTTACTTAGCGCGTTAATGATCGCGAGATGATTTTCCACTTGACTGAATATAGATGGATATAACTGATTAAACTCATCGTACAGGAGTCCTGACTTTCTGAAGCATATATCGTCTATCGACTGCACAGCACTCTTGCCTGGCTGTACTTCATTCAGGTAGTGAGGTATGCCTCCCATGACCATGTAAAGTTCTATAATCTGATATCTGGTTAATGTGACACTCTTACTTTTCAGATATAATTCAGTCTCATGTAAAGTAAAAGGCTCTAACTTCATGCGCTGCGTCAATCGATTATATAATCCTCCTTTAGATCGTAGTAGTTTTTTCTGTATCCAGGCATTAGCTGATCCACAGACGACTAATACTAGATGATCCATCTTGACGGCATGCTGATTCCAGAAATACTCAAGTGCCTGAATGAAGCCAGACTTATGTGTATCTAACCAAGGCAACTCATCTAAGAATACAACGTGCTTTTGAGACTTTTTCAATGACTTAATGTAATCTGAAAGATACCTGAATGCTTCTGTCCACTTAGATGGTGCGACTGTTTCCTTTTGTGCTTTTGTCCGACTCAGGTATTCTGAGAAGAAATTTTCTAATTGCGTTTCTTTATCTACCTCATATGCGCCTGAAAAATCAAATACAATATTAGATTTATAATACTCCCTTATCAAGAATGTCTTCCCTACCCTTCTTCTTCCAAATACAACTAAAAATTCAGCCCTGTCTGACTGTAATAATCGCTGCATCTTCTTCTTTTCTGCTGATCTTCCAATAAGCTCTCTCATATTAACCGACATTATTAAGTGGAATTAACTTAATAAATATACACTTATTTCCACATAAAATAATTTATTAATCGGAAATAAAATATACAATTAATATATATTTCCACAGAAAAATTATTATTTCACGGAATTATCTATCATATTACATAGATATTTCCACCAAATAAATAAGCCAAATAAAGACAGTTAATTTTTTAAGAAAAAAAATTAAATGTCAGGCAACTTTATTAATTCTCATGAATTATATAATAGGACGGCCATCCAAGAGTCATAGACTCAAAAATTATTATGTAGTGATTTAAAATAGCTTGATAGTGAAATGCAAGTTGTGCATGAGTTATGTTCATACTTACAAAATATGAGTCAAAATTATATTCATAAACTTGTAAAAATTCACACACAGCGAGAAATTGAATCACTTGTAACCAAATTATTATCTAATCAAAAAAAACATAGATCGATGCAAAAACTCTTCTTCTCCATTTCCTTACTCATCTCCTTTATACCATTTATTTTCAGTCAGATGACTGTGGTAGATGTCATTGTCAATAGTCCAGATCATAACACCTTAGAGACTGCAGTACTTGCAGCAGGGTTAGAAGGTACATTATCAGGAGATGGACCATTTACAGTCTTTGCTCCTACTGATGCAGCATTCGCAGCAGTGGATGCTGACGCTCTTAACTCTTTGCTGGCAGATCCTGAAGGTGCGCTTACAGATGTATTGCTGAATCATGTCGTATCTGGAGTAGCTGACGGTTCCAACATTTCAGATGGAACTGCTATCAGTAGTTTATTAGGACAGACACTTACATTTACAGTTAATGACAGTGGTATATTTATTAATGATGCACAGGTCACCGTAGCGGATATTAAAACAGATAATGGTGTAGTGCATGTCATAGATGCAGTCCTAATCCCAAATCCAACAGCGACCAGGGTAGATGGTACCATCATGGATGTCGTATCTACCAGTCCTGTACATACACAGCTTAATAGCCTCATCGCTGCAGCAGGGTTAGATGATGACTTGAGTAGTGCAGGACCATTTACATTATTCGCGCCTACTGATGATGCAGTCGCTGCACTACCTATGGAAGTGACTTCTGCTTTATTAGCAGATCCTACTGGAGCCCTAGCAGATGTTTTATTATATCACGCTGTATCAGGAGTCGCATCGTCAAGTGTGCTATCAGACGGCTTACAATTCTCTAACTTAGCTGGAGCAAACCTGACAGTGAGTGTCAATGATGATGGAGTATTCATAAATGATGCTAAAGTAAGCGTCGCAGATATTTATACTAATAATGGAATAGTACATGTCATAGACGCAGTCATCGTACCTCCTATGGCAATGACTGTATTAGATATTATAGATAATAGTCCAGTACACACCCAGCTGAGTAGTTTAATCAGAGCTGCTGAGCTAGATGGTGCATTATCTGGTGATGGACCATTTACAGTGTTCGCTCCGACTGATGATGCTATCGCAGCGCTGCCTGCTGATGTAGTCAGCTCACTTGTCGCAGATCCTACAGGAGCATTAGCCAATGTTCTTTTATTTCACGTCGCATCAGGTGTAGCAGATACCAGTAATATTACTGATGGACTCAGTATTGGAAGTCTATCAGGGAATAATCTAACATTTGCTGCTAATGATTCAGGCGTCACTGTTAATGGAATCAATATCAGTGTAGCAGATATTAAGACAAGTAATGGTGTAGTGCATGTGATTGATGCTGTCTTAGTCCCATAAGACTAACGAAATAATTAGTTTTGTTTAATTTATAGGCGATTGGATACCATGGTATTCAATCGCCTTTTACGTATATACCAAAGAGAAACTGGTTTGGCACTTCTATAACCAGCAACCTTATTTCTTTCAGGTATTATACTCGATCTATTTTATACCGATAGCTATCGGTATAAAATAGCACCAGTATGTATCAAATTCTTTCTAAATCAGTAGATTCAAAAACTCATATATCAGTATAAAGAGTATTTTTAGATAATTAATTATTTAAACTGATGAATAGAATCTTCACAAGCCTGATCATATTGATGTGGGCAGTCTCACTCATAGCACAGTCAGATAAAAAGCCAGACGACAAAAAAGAATGGGATGTCTCTAATCCTCCTGGAGAATGGAACTGGAAAGATTTAAACTTTACGACAGATGAAGGCACATGGATGAGTCTCGATGTAAGCCCAGATGGAACGACCATCGTCTTTGATCTACTAGGTGATATCTATTCTATGCCTATATCTGGTGGACAGGCAAAAGCTCTAAGAACAGGTATCCCATGGGAAGTGCAACCAAGATTTAGTCCTGATGGCACTAAGATATTATACACCAGTGACGCTGGAGGTGGAGATAACATCTGGACAGCTAATGTAGATGGCAGCGATCCCAAGCAGATCACAAAAGAAGATTTCAGACTCCTCAATAATGGAGCATGGTCTCATGATGGAGAATATATCTACGCGAGAAAACACTTCACGTCAGGCAGATCCTTAGGTGCTGGCGAGATATGGATGTATCACAAGACTGGTGGCTCAGGTATCCAGATTACAAAAAAGAAAAATGATCAACAAGATGTCAATGAACCAATCGTATCCTCAGACGGGCAATACATCTACTACAGCGAAGACATGTATCCAGGCGGCTACTTCCAGTACAATAAAGACCCTAACAGTCAGATATATGTCATCAAACGATATGATCGAGAAAAGGGAGAAATAGAAAATATTTTAACTGGGCCAGGTGGCTCTATGAGACCACAGCTGTCACCAGATGGGAAGACCTTGGCCTTTATCAGAAGGGTCAGAACTAAGACAGTCCTATTCGTAACAGATCTGGAGACTGGAGAAGAATATCCTCTATTCGATAAGCTGAGTAAAGACCAGCAAGAAGCATGGGCGGTATTTGGATTATATCCTGGCTTTGACTGGACCCCTGATGGTCGGTCTATCATTATATACGGATTAGGAAAGATCTGGAACGTCGCTGCAGATGGTTCAGGCTCCTCAGAGATTCCATTCCAGATCGATGTCAAAACAAAGGTCGCTGAGACACTCCGATTTAAAAATACAGCTTACGAAGATTCATTCAAGGTAAAAGTCATCAGACATGCAGTCACTTCACCAGATGGAAAATCTCTGGTATTCAATGCGGCAGGGTATCTATGGAAGCAAGATCTTTCTTCAGGAAAAGCAGAACGACTGACAGATGGAACTGATTTTGAATTTGAACCATCCTTCTCTCCTGATGGATCGTCCATCGTCTATGTGAGCTGGAATGATGAGACACTCGGTCAGATCAGAACACTTAATCTTTCCAGTGGCAGCACGGCAGTATTGTCTACAGGAAAGGGCATATTCAGAACCCCTATCTATTCTCCTGATGGTCAGACCATCGCTTATCGTAAAGATGGAGGTAATGCTCATCAAGGCTTCGTCCATTCTAAAAAGCCTGGGATCTATCTTCACTCTGGTAAGAGCACTGAAAAAAATAAATTAATTTCTCCGAAAGGTGAGTATCCAGTTTTCAGCAAAAATGGAAAACGGATCTTTTATCAGAAAGGTGGATATGTATTCGGCAGTCTCACCAAGAGCGTCGAAAGTGTAGACCTCAATGGTCATGATAAAAAAGAACACTTCGATGGAAAATATACACAGCGCTATATCATCAGCCCAGATAATCAATGGGTCGCCTGGTCAGAACTGTATAAAGTATATGTCGCTCCATTCCCACATACGGGTAAAAAAATAGGCCTTACCAGCAAGACCAAAGTTGTCCCTGTCGCCCAGGTAGCTAAGGATGCGGGCATCAACATCCACTGGTCAGCTGATAGTAAAGAACTATACTGGACATTGGGTAATGAATATTTTCAAGATAAACTGAGTGAGCGATTTGAATTCATGAAAGGCGACTTAGATAGTCTACCGCCCATGGACACTGTAGGTACGCTCATTAATGTCGAACTGGAATCTGATAAACCCTCAGGTGTAATCGCACTGACGAATGGTAGAGTCATCACTATGGAAGATGGAGCTGTCATGGAAAATGGAACAGTCATCATAGAGAATAATATCATCAAATCAGTTGGGACCGATATCACTATACCAAGTGGCGCGCATATCATCGACTGCGAAGGAAAAAGCATCATGCCTGGCATCATAGATGCTCACGCGCACAGTGGTAACTTCCGCTATGGGCTGAGTCCTCAGAAGCAGTGGGAATACTATGCTAATCTGGCTTATGGTGTGACGACCTCCCATGATCCATCGACTAACTCTGAGATGGTATTTGCTAATAGCGAACTGATCAAATCAGGCGACATGGTCGGGCCAAGACTTTTCAGCACAGGTACGATCCTGTATGGAGCAGATGGAGACTTCAAGGCGCAAATCAATAGTCTGGAAGATGCTAAGAGTGCCATCAGAAGAACGAAGGCTTACGGTGCATTCTCAGTTAAAAGCTACAATCAGCCAAGGCGTAACCAAAGACAACAAGTCATACAAGCGGCAAAAGAACTTGGCATACTCGTCGTCCCAGAAGGTGGATCTTTCTTCATGCATAATATGAGTATGGTCATGGATGGGCACACAGGAGTAGAACATAACATACCAGTCGTACCATTATATAAAGACATTACCACATTCTGGGGAGCGACCAAAGCACATAATACTCCGACGCTTATCGTCAATTATGGAAGTGTGACAGGAGAGTTCTACTGGTATCAGAATACTAATGTATGGGAGAAAGACAGACTCCTCAGCTTCACGCCACGTCCCGTCGTAGACAGTAGAGCACGTCACAGAGTCATGATCCCCGATGAAGAATACCAGAATGGACATATCCTCACCAGCCAGTCATTGAAAAAGCTGGTAGACTCTGGCGTAAAGATTAATCTGGGGGCTCACGGTCAGCTGCAAGGACTCGGCGCACACTGGGAACTGTGGATGTTTGAACAGGGCGGAATGACTCCGATGGAAAGCTTAGAAGCTGCCACAATTAATGGTGCAGTCTATTTAGGATTAGACCATCAGATCGGTTCGCTGAAAGAAGGTAAGCTGGCAGATATCATCATCATAGATGGTAATCCCTTAGAGAATATCAGAGATACAGAGCATGTGACACACACCATGATTAATGGTCGACTATATAACGCAGCGACAATGAATGAAATAGGTAATCACGAAAAGGAAAGAACTCAATTTTATTTTGAGAAAGCAGGTAGTGGCAATGCTTATCCGTACTTCTTAGAGACAGATAGTCATATGATGCCGCAGTGCTGTATGCGGAATTGATGTCATATCATGACCAATAAAAATCACTGATTTGATAAAGTCAGTTTATATAGATTATTTGATGGATACTCGAATGACTCAGAAATAGTATCAATTCTGGAGTGAAATTGGGGCATATTATTATCAACCTAAGCGACACTATCATAACTTAACTCACTTAATCGATCTGTATAAGCAGCTCAACCCTCCGTAGCAAAATATAACTTATTGGAAAAATTCAATTCTAACCAGATACTTAAATGGATAAACAACCTTCTATTTATAAAGTGAATCTGATGACTTTAAGAAAAAGAGGAATATAAGGGTTTGATTATTTGATATTTCTATTGAAGAAAAATAGCTATAAGCCTCACTACTGCTGAGCAGCAATAAAAGGCCTCTCATCTCTATCTTCTGATAAGTCATTGATTTTATCAATCCAGTCTTCCGGTATCTCCCTAATGATCTCCGTTAACTTATCTCCCCAGATGGATGAGATATCTTGAAGATCTTCAAGTTCAAATCGCTTCTCTATCATTTCTCCCGTGGCTTCCTTATAGATGACGACATCAAGAGGGAACCCTACGTCATTGGCACTGACTCTGGTAGAATCAAATGATAGAAATCCAGTCTTGAGTCCAAATCTTAATGTCGACTCATAGGTCAATGTCCGATTCAAAATTGGCTTACCGTAACCAGAATTTCCAATAATGGTAAAAGGTGCAGCTTGAGTGATCTCTATCCAGTTACCTTCTGGATAAAGGAGGTAAAGCTTGTGTTCTTTATCATCTTTCAGTCGCCCTCCGACTATGGTAAATAAGTTAAAGTGTAAGCCAGATGCGGTGAGTGCTTCTTTATCTTCTATGGAGACTCGCCGGAGCTGAGAGCCGAATGAATTCACGACATTATACATCTTATTGAACTTATCCCCTTCTTTCTCTAAGACTTCTTCAAAATAGGTAATCGCTTTGTCTCTGATGGAGCGCAAGCCTGAGGTCATTAAGAATAAAGAGCCATGCTCATTACTATGAATAGAAATTTTCTTAGCGGTGGTGGTTTCAGAACCTGAAGTAATTCTGGTATCTGCAATGGCTAAGAGTCCTTCTTTCACTTTTATTCCTAAACAATATGTCATAGCTTGTTAAATTAGTCGGTGTAGACTGCAAAGCTAATCATTGAAAGAATAATCGGACTATATCATGATGAATATTAGTTATCATATTATTCGAATCTTCTATATGCTGAATCACTTGGTCTTCATTATCAAATTCTTTAAAAGATTCTAATTGGGATAGAGAAGACTCTAAAGATTCTGCTACAGCAGAATATCCTTCTGGTCTTTCACTGATCCGCAGTAGATGCTGGTGGCACTTCTTTAGTGTATAGTTAGTGGATCTGGGAAAATCTTGATTAGATATAATTAATTTAAAGATGGTGGCATGTGTCATCATGAAACCTCGATTCTGTACCTGGTGAACATCGAAAGCTTCTAAAGACTTTAATAAAGTATGAAACTGGAATGAAAGCATGGCTTCATTTTCTCCCTTATTACTTAATATATGATAGTCAGATATTTTGCTTCTCATGATCTTAAAGACCTGCTGAGATCTCTCGATATACATACCTAAATTCAGAAAATGCCATACATCATTGTGCAACAAGGTGTGGACCATATCCGACTTAATCATAGCGACATGAAATCTCATCGTCTCAAAGAAGGTATAATAATGTGCAGAATGAAACGGCTGCTGCCCACGGTCTTTCATGAAGATAAACCACTTATTAATCGATTCCCATAGTTCTGAGCTGATATTATTTCTGATGCCTCTCGCATTCTCTCTGACATGGCGGACCATATAATAGACGCTATGAGGGTTAGACGCATCGAATAGAACCTTCTGAAACACCTCTCGTTCATTTAAAATAGTCTCCGAATCAAAATCAGTTCCTGACATATACATGATAGACCTTAGTGTAAAGTCCTGATGCTCTGCCATAGGAGCCTCTAATGCAGAAAAATACTCCACCATACAGTATCGCTTATAGAACTCTGCTCTCTCAATATAGCGACCCATCCAATATAAACTCTGTGCAACTCTGGCTAACATAGCTTTAATTTTTTATCACCCACGTATCCTTCGATCCTCCTCCTTGGGATGAATTCACGATCAAACTATTTTTAATTAATGCTGTCCTGGTCAGCCCACCTTTAAGCACGTATGGATCATTAGCACCTAAAATGGTAAATGTCCTCAGATCTATATGCCTTGGTTCAAACTGGTCAGCATCTTCTATAAAGGTACTATGAAGGCTGAGCAACATCTTCGGCTGAGCTATAAAATTACGTGGATTCGCTTCTACCTTACGTAAAAGTTCTTGGCGCTCTTCAATCGTCATCTCATCACAAATACATACTCCATAGCCACCTGACATATCCACAGGCTTCACGACCAGGCTTTCTACGTTTTCTCTGACATATTGCAAGTCTTCTGGTTTATGGCATATGTAAGTCGGCACATTACTGATGATAGGATCTTCATCTAAATAGTACTTTATCATATCAGGCACATACGCACATACCGCTTTGTCATCTGAAATTCCTGTGCCAGGAGCATTGATAATTGTCACATTGCCTTTATTATAGACTTCCATTAATCCCTTTAGACCCAGCATGGAGTCTGGATTAAATACATCTGGATCTATGTATGCATCATCTATTCTTCTATATATGACATCTACCCTGATATGACCACCGATAGACTTGAGATACACATGATCATCCTCTACCACAAGATCTCTGCCCTCTACAAGCTCGATACCCATTTTCTGAGCGAGATACGTATGCTCGAAGTATGCAGAATTAAAACTTCCAGGAGTAAGAAGCACACAGAAAATATCTCCAAGATCTCTGCCAGATACACTCCACATCGCATTTAGAAGTCTCTCTGTATAATCAGAAACAAACTCAACGGGAATAGTCTTAAATGCATCGGGAAGCACTTTTCTCATAGCGATCCGATTAGTCAATACATAGCTGACTCCTGATGGGTTACGTAGATTATCTTCTAAGACATAAAACTCTCCATCCGAGTGTCTGATCAAATCAGATCCCGCTATATGACAATAAATTCCTTTTGGGGGAGTGAAGCCCTCCATTTGCCTACAGTAGTGTACAGAACTTTTGATCAAATATTCTGGAATCACTTTATCTTTCAGAATTTTACCCTCATTATATACATCGTGCAAGAATAGATTTAAAGCCATATTCCGCTGAATCATGCCTTTCTCTATTCTATCCCACTCTGGACCATCGATTATTCTGGGTATTAAGTCAAATGGAAAAATTTGCTCTACACTCTCATTCTTATCATAAAGAGCATAAGTCACTCCTTGATTTAGAAAAGACAGTTTAGCTAAATCACTGAGTGATTTAAATTCTTGCATATTCATTTGAGATAATAGCTCAAAGAACTTCTCATAAGCAATACTTCCAGACTTTAAATGCTTAATGACTTCATCTAACATTCCTTCTGGAACCTCGTAATCTTTTAATACGTCAACCATGCAGTAGAAATATAGTCAATTAATGATATAAGCTAAGCCATCCGAGTCACACTATTTACCTATGAAATGTTATATCCAAATAAATGATGATCGTCAGTTCCTATAATTTAGCAAGCTTTGTCATAAAATAAAATGAAATAAAAGAATTAAATAACTTTAAAAAGAATAATTATGGAATTAAATTTTGAATGAAAAAATTATCTCATTTGAAAAATAATGATATCCAATGAATTATAAAGATGAACTTAAATTCAAAAAGAACACACTTATCAAATATTTTACCATATCTATGATTCATAATATTATATCATGGGAATACAAGTAGCAATAAGGCATAGCACCACATATATATATGATAGAGCTGTGAAAGTCTGGCCTCAAGTCATCAGGCTAAGGCCTGCTGCTCATTCAAGAACTAAGATCAAAGCTTACAGCCTTAATATTTCTCCCGAGCATCACTTTATCAATTGGATGCAAGATCCATTTGGAAATTATCAGGCGAGAGTCACCTTTACTGATCTTGTCAAAGAGTTTAAAATCGATGTAGAGGTCATCGCTGACTTAGTGACGATCAATCCCTTTGATTTCTTCTTAGAAGAATATGCAGAGAATTTTCCATTCAAGTATGATGATCTTCTTCTCAGCGAACTTCAGCCTTATCTGGTTCAGGAAAAGAGCGGCCCTTTACTCAATGAGTTATTTGAAGCATGCCAGAAGTATAAAGGCACCATTACTGTCGACTTCTTAGTTGCTCTGAATTCACATATCTATAGGCACTTAGACTACACCATCAGGATGGAGACTGGTGTACAGCCATGTGAGTACACATTAGAAAAGAAGCTGGGATCATGTCGAGACTTTGCATGGGTATTTGTTCAGTTACTTAGAAAATTCGGTTTGGCAGCCAGATTCGTCTCTGGATATTTAGTACAGCTTAAGCCAGATATTAAATCTAAAATAGGCCCCTCAGGACCAGAGGCAGATTTTACAGATCTTCATGCTTGGGCTGAGGTATTCGTACCAGGTGCAGGCTGGATAGGGCTAGATGCCACAAGTGGATTATTCGCTGGAGAAGGACATATTCCTTTAGCCTGTACACCACATCCCAGCAGTGCTGCACCAGTGACAGGTAGCACGGAGGTAACTGAGGTGGGATTTGAATTTAATAATTCTGTAGAAAGAATATACGAAGCTCCCAGAGTCACTAAGCCTTATACTCCAAATCAGTGGGAACAAATAAAATCTCTCGGATATAGCGTAGACCAAAAGCTCAGTGATTTAGATGTGAGGTTGACGATGGGTGGAGAACCCACATTTGTCTCTACTACAGATATGGAATCCGAGCAATGGAATAATGATGCAGATGGAAAAGATAAAAGAGAATTAGCTATGGATTTATGCCATAAGCTAAAGGCTTCGTTTGCTCCAGAAGGTCTATTACACTTCGGGCAGGGAAAGTGGTATCCAGGAGAAGCGATACCCAGATGGCAGGATGCGATCTACTGGAGAAGAGATGGCATAGCACTCTGGTCAGATGATAAGCTTCTTGGTAATCCATTAGTGACAGGCACATCAACTATTAATGATGCAGCGGCATTCATGAAGCAGCTAAGCTCTTACTTAGGTATTTCTCCTGATTATGTGCAGCCCGCATATGAGGATAAAGCCTACTATGAGTGGGAACATTCTAATCTTCCAGATAATTTTGATGAAGATGATGATGATCTGAATATGGCCAGAAAGACACTTATCAATCTACTGGACCGAGGCTTAGATAAAGCAACTGGATACATACTTCCCTTGAAAAGGAATCATGAATCTAAATCTTGGGCTAGCTGCCAATGGACATTCAAAAGAGATAAGCTATACCTCATTCCAGGTAATTCAGAAATGGGATATCGATTACCCTTGGATCGAATATCTAAGAAAGTCGAAATGGCTGAAGACATCGTTGTGCCGGCCAATCACTTTGAAGATAAAGAGACCTTAATAGATCGCTCCGCCTTCAATACCTATTTAACTTCTCGGGCACAAGCAGCGAAAAAACCAAAACAGAAGAAGGATAATAAAGATAAAATGGATGTCATCAAGTCCACTCTCTGTATCGAAGTAAAAAATGGAAATTTATTTCTATTTCTTCCCCCATTAGAAGACATCAATGCTTTCCTTGACTTAAATTATAGTATCGAAAAAACAGCCCAAGATCTTTCACTACCGATCATCATAGAAGGCTACCAAGCTCCTTACCATAATGACATTGTAAAATTAGCAGTGACGCCTGACCCGGGAGTCATAGAAGTAAATATACATCCAGCTACGAGCTGGGAGGACATTCTCGCTAACTATGATATCCTCTTTGATGCAGCAGAAGAAGTCGGTCTTGGTACTAATAAATTTTTAATCGACGGCAAGCATACGGGTACAGGTGGAGGAAACCATATCACACTCGGAGGAAGTAGCCCCGCTGAAAGTCCATTACTCAGAAGGCCAGATCTGTTACGGTCAATGCTTAATTTTTGGCAAAATCATCCAGGGCTTTCTTATTTATTCTCTTCTTCATTCATCGGGCCGACGAGTCAAGCACCGCGTGTGGATGAAGGACGACCTGATATTATCTATGAGCTTGAGATCGCCTTTAAAGAATTAGAGAAGCAAGTTGATCCTCCATTCTGGATGGTCGATCGGATCTTCCGCAATCTTCTAACTGATATTACAGGGAATACACACAGAGCAGAATTTTGCATTGATAAATTATACAGCCCTGACTCACAGAGTGGCAGATTAGGAATACTTGAGTTACGAGGATTCGATATGCCTCCTCATAAAGAGATGTGCATAGTCCAGCTACTTTTAATCAGGTCACTGTTAGTGGTATTCTGGAATGAGCCATATAAGCATAAGCTGATTAACTGGGGTACGGACTTGCATAACAAATATATGATGCATCACTTTGTAAAAGAAGACATGCATGAAGTGGTCAATCACATCAACGATCGAGGTGTAGCTTTCGATAAAGAATGGTTGGACATATTCCTTGATTTTAGATTTCCAAGTTATGGGGATATTAATATCAATGGGATCAATATGACACTTAGAGCTGGTATAGAACCATGGATTGTATTAGGTGAAGAAATGTCTAGTACTGGGACTTCCAGATTCGTAGATTCTTCTGTGGAAAGGCTAGAAGTCTTAGTAGAGGACTTTAATCCAGAACGATACTTCCTGCTGTGTAACTCAATCAAAGTCCCTTTAGTCAAGACTTCCTATAAGGGCAAATATGTCGCGGCCATTAGATATAAAGCTTGGGCTCCGTACTCTGCTCTTCATCCTACGATAGAAGTGAATTCTCCTCTAGTTTTTGATGTATATGATACCTGGAATGAGCGATCGATTGGAGGATGTACGTATCATGTCATGCATCCTGGCGGAAGATCTTATGATACTTTCCCCGTGAATAGTCTAGAAGCCGAAAGTCGAAGAATGACCAGATTCTGGGAGTTTAATCACAGCCCAAAGAATGAATCTACAATTGCTACCCAGTCAGAGAATACGGGTGTCAGTTATGTAACCGTCCACAATGAAATAAAGGAAAATGTTGCAGTTAAGCAGATTCCAATCAGCTTTGACTTTCCACATACCCTAGATCTTCGAAGAGGTGACTGACTGATCCGCTGCATAGCGGAATTAGATGTGCTAAACGCACATCTAATAAGGAAGGACCGAGGCTCTGTCCTCGGATGGAATTGCTAAGTGATCCGCTGCGTAGCGGAATTAGATGTGCTAAACGCACATCTTATAAGGAAGGAACCGAGGCTCAGTCCTCGGATGGGATTGCTGACTGATCCGCTGCATAGCGGAATTAGATGTGCTAAACGCACATCTTATAAGGAAGGAACCGAGCCTCTGTCCTCGGATGGGATTGCTGACTGATCCGCTGCTTAGCGGAAATAGATGTGCTAAATGCACATCTAATAAAGAAGAAACTACGAATAGCTAAACCTATTTTTTAAATATGGTTTAGTGGATTATATATGATAATGAAAAATAGCAACATGCGATCATTACAAGATCCCATGCTTATTACCTCTTTTAGTACCGAAAGCTGAGTAAATAACTAATTTGCTATTATTCAATTCCTTCTAATATGGCTTGAGCTTCCTTTTTCTTAGAATGGTATTCCTTTTTAGTGATTTCAGTTAGTATTGCCTTGGCTTTATCAGCTTGATGATCGTGCATGTAGCTAATAGCTAAGTACCATTGGGCTTGATCATAATACGAATTTTTGGAGTCTATTTTTTTTAGTTCTTTTTGGGCTATTCGTTGTTGATGAGTCCTCATTAAGGATACGCCTTTTAGTAGATAGAACTTTCCATCATTAGAATTCATGAACACTGTATCTTCTTCCAGATCTTTGATTAAGCTGAGTGTCTTTCTGTAATCCTTAAGCATAAATGTCATGGTCGCTTGAGTCCAAGTATCATCGAGGGATTCGCTTTCTATTCTCAATAAATCATATGTCGGGTTTTCATATTGAGCAATCTGGTTTTGACTTTCTATGCTGTTCTGATACTTACTAAAGAAAAAGAATGAGGCTAACGCTACACTGATTAAAATAAGGAGGATGCTAAATCTTCCTCTGTCATTAAACTTTTCTTCTGGTAGAGGATTAGCCTTTTGTTTATCCATACTCATGAATCTCTACAATTATATAAAATAGCATTGGTAAAATAATCCAAAATTTGCATAGTCTTGATGAATGTCGGTCAATACTTTATCGATTGCATTATTAGAATATGAATCTTAGTAAAATGAAAAGGCTCTTATAAAATAACTAAAAAGGCCAGATCGATAAATCGATCTGGCCTTTTATATTTTTTCCATTTCTACTTGTAAGTTAGTACCTGACTCTGACAGTCTCCCCTATCCAACAACCTACCTTCTCGGTAGATCCTTCCTTGACACCTCTTAAGAATCCTTCTTCTTTATTAGGCATGGAAGATCTATACTTAGAGATTTTATTATTCGCTTCATCTGCAACAGAGGGATCTACTGACGCAGCTTTTCTGTATTTCTCAGAAGCTGCTAATACAGCTAATCTCTGATTCCAGCTATCTCCACAAGACCTGGCAGTCGTAGCATACATATCACCGATGAGCATGATCGCTCTACCATAATTAGGGTTAAGAGACAATGCCTTATTAGCTTCTGATCTCGCTTCTCCATATTTTTTCATCTTTCTGAAAAGTGTAGATGCTATATAGAAGTGATAGCTCGCTTTCTTACTTGGATCTGTTTCAGAACCGACAGCTTCATTATATTTATTAATGGCACCCTGATAATCTCCAGAGTCATATGCTCTCTTGGCAAGTAGAGCAGGATTATTCGCTTCGAATTCTGCTTGCTTTTCAGCATTTACCTTAGAAGCCCAAGCCTTATATTTTCCTTTCAATTCTGATAAAAATGGATCTTCAGAATCACACCCTCTACGGATAAGGTTTTCTGCAAGTTCTTTAGCTAATTGAGGATCACTCGGATTCGCATCATACTCAGGCCTCAGCTTAGCTTTGAAGTATTCGCAGTCATAAATGTCTCTTTCTATCTTTAGTTTTTCAGAATTAATATTGGCAAGTGCATTCTCATAGTAAGCTGCATACTTTCCTCCTTCTTCGATCTTTACCTCTGCTATATCCACGATATTATCGAATACCTCTCTTGCTTTTTCTTTATCGATTAATTCATTCTGGAACTGATAAGTGGTAACGGCAGCGTAAGGTATTAAGACATTATACATCGTCTCATATCCCGATATCTCTACCGCTTGGTCGAATACATCAAGATTCTCACTATAAGGACTATTTAACTCATAGTACATATCATATGCTTTCTGACCTAATAAATAACCGATTCTTTTAGTTACCGATTCTTCACCTCCTTTGACAGATATTTTATTTTCTTCATAGCAATGTATACAACCATCATATAGGTCTATGATCGTCTTTTTGATTTCCGCTTTTTTAGCTTCATCTGCTGATTTTAATTTATGTTTATAAATTTTAATTCCATCTGTGAAGTGGAAATCTCTCTGACCGTCAGCGACTGGCGCAGCAGCGTATACTTTTTCCCAATGCTTCATTGCAGTATCATATTCTTCTGCTTTGACGTGTGATCTATAGACTGAGTGTTCTCCTTCTAATTCGTCTTTATTGGGTAATTCATTCCATGAAGAACAATCTTGGGAGATCGCTATTCCTACCGTAAATAAAAATATTAATGTTAATGCTACTTTATAATTCATATTATGCCAGTTTATGTTAGATCAATTGTATTTCCTCTTTATAAACCACTCATCATCGTTGAAAGTTAGTCCTACTCCGAGTTTAACAAAAGTTTCACGAAGGAGTGTACCTACTGATCTTCGGCCTACTTCTACGCCAAGATTGATGTGAGAAATTTTTCTTTGATAGACAAATGGGAGCCCGAATCCCAAGGAGCCGCCATATGTAGACAGCTGATTGTCATCAATAGATATTGGATCTTTTCCAATATATCCTCCGAATCTATAGAAAACTCTATTCCTATATTCAAAGGACTTTATATTAGGACGGTAAAATCCGCCAAAAGATAACTTATATGCATCAGAAAGCGTCTCTGGATTAGCATCATTTTCATATTGACTCCATCTCGTTAAGACATAATTAAGACTTAGACTCAGAGAACTTCCTTTAAAGTAAGTCACACCAGTTCCCAATTGGCCTGGCAAAAGCCCACTTCCTTTAACCCCTGTCTCAAAACTGAGTGTATCAGTAATCAATCCAGTAACAGATCCTCCATACTCATTTAGAAATATTTCCTCTGCATTTGTGGTTATACTGGTCGAACTATTGCCATATATTCCAAAATTGATGGCCTGTAGATCTATATTAGAATTTTTTGCAACTTCATCTTTATTCAAAAACAGTTGATAAATGAATCCTATATTATAGTTGAATCCTCTTAAGCTGTAATTATTAGAAAATCTAACATCGAAAGTATTAGGATCATTAAATTCTATATTTCTCTCGTAGTCAATTTTTCCAAACAGATAACCTAAATTAATACCAGCATATAAGTTCTTATACTGTACTCCATTACCCCACTGAAGTTTATAAGTCCCTCCTGTCCCTCTAAAGTCACGTGTCAGTCCTCCTAACTCTTCATCCTCAGATTCATTAGATATCAAGTAAGAGACTTTTGATACTGGTAGAAGAGTGAAGCTCATCCCAAACCTTAAATCTCTGACTTCTCTATCAAAAACTTCATTCAATGGATTTCGCAACGGAAATGCCAATGACAAGTATTCTAATGCACCCGACCAGTCTTTAGTCGTATTATTATTATCTGTGAGGGTTCTGTAATTAGCGGCCACTCCAATATCAAATGATGTCGCTCTTAAGAATGGTAATGATGCAGGATTCACATGATTAACGTGATAGTTATCTGCATATGCTGCATTAACACCACCCATCTGCCTTAGGTATATCGGATTAGGATTTACTAAGTCGCCTATGCCAAATCTGGAAAAAGGTGAATTAATTCCACTCGTCTGCGCGAGAATACACGTACTCACAGTGACAGAAATAGCAACTGTAAAAAAGTATTTAAGCATTGTGCCTTAGTATTTTATTTAATCCTTCAAGTACTACGTGAGGATTCGCTAATATCTTAGATTTCAGCTTCTTAGCCAAAAATTCTGCGTCTCCACCGGTTAAAATTGTGTTAATCCCTTTGAATTGACTTTTTATATGATCTGTGAACGCCTGAATTTCAAACAATGTCCCTCTCACAGCTCCATTCTGTAAAGCCATAACTGTAGACTGTCCGATGATGTCCTCATGATATTCTATGTCTACCAGAGGCAACTTATCAGTATGATCATTCATTGCTTTAATTCTCATGTGTATTCCTGGTGAGATATTCCCTCCTAAATAATTGCCATCAGCATCTATAACGTCTAATGTCATGCAGGAACCAGCATCAATGATAAGATGTGCTTTCTTTGTGTCTTTGGTGTATGCACCTACAGCAGCGGCTATTCGATCCATGCCCAAAGTCTCAGGCGTACTGTAGAGATTGGTAATCGGGATAGGTGTTTTATAGCTGAGTTCTATCACTGGAATCACTTTCTTCAACGCTTTGAGAAATACAGTATTCCTGAACTTAGTAGAAGATATGATTGCCGAACTGATATCAAACTCATCAAGCAATCCATCAATGTACTTCTTAGACAATCGAGATCTAAAGTCATGAAAGATTAGATTATCATCCTTAAAGACAGCAATCTTTCCTCTGGTATTTCCGATATCAATGCAAAGGCTGTGCCCCAATTGGTTAATGCTTAAAATGACGTATTCCAGTGAAGACCATCGTCATATCATTGTCATTACAAAAATCGATGCTCAACTGATCTTTAATGGATCCTCCCGGCTGAATGACTGACCTGATGCCTGCTTTATGAGCGATCTCTACACAATCTGGAAATGGGAAAAATGCATCAGAAGCTATGACTGCCCCATCCAATATAAATCCCATCCTGATCGCTTTATCTATCGCTTGCTTACATGCATCTATCCTCGATGTCTGACCACAGCCCATACCCAGTAATTGATTATCACGAGCGAGTACGATCGTATTAGATTTAAGGTTTCTCGCACATTTATTAGCAAAGATCATATTCTGCAGTTCTGCTTCAGTCGGCTGCTTCTTAGTGGCTGGCTTAAAATCATGATCTTTCTGATCCATGATATCACTCTGCTGCCATAGCACGCCGTTAAGAATAGACTTGACTCTTTCCGATGGGATAGAGAAGTCCTTGATCTTTAGCAGAATTCTTTTTTTCTTTTTTTGTAATAATGCTAATGCATCTACTGTGTACGAAGGTGCTATAAGCACCTCATAGAATAACTCATTGATCTTCTCAGCCGTCTCAAGATCCAGCTCAGCATTAGTGATCAGTATCCCGCCAAAAGCAGAAACAGGATCTCCCGCTAGTGCAGCATCCCAAGCCTCCGACACTGTATCGCGAGTCGCGACGCCACAAGGATTAGTATGCTTCAGCACACAGAAGGTCGGTCGATCATGCTCAAACTCGTGCATCAGCTCGACAGCAGCATCTACATCCACTAAGTTATTATATGATAATTCCTTTCCATTTAGCTTCTGAAACTTATCATTGAAGCTTCCGTAGAAGATGGCCTTCTGATGCGGATTCTCTCCATAACGTAGCTCTTTACCCTGATTATGTGAGATTCGTAAATTATTCTCATCTGGACCTGCCTCTATACTGACAGGGTTAAAATATTGATATATCGCGCCGTCATAATGTGAGGACACCGCGAATGCCTTTTTAGCAAGTGCCTTTCTATCTTCCAGTGAAGTCATACCACTCTGATCATTCAGGATGTGTAGTAGATCAGAATACTCCCTCTCTGACGGAATGACAACTATGTCTTTATAATTCTTAGCTGCTGCTCTGATGAGCGATATACCTCCTATGTCTATTTTCTCAATTATTTCTACCTCATCATCTGTATTTTTTAATGTCTCTTCAAAAGGATAGAGATCCACGATCACCAGATCAATCTCTGGAATCTCGAACTCCGCTAACTCTGTCAAATGTTTTTGTTCTCTCTTAGCGAGTATTCCACCGAATATTTTGGGGTGTAGCGTCTTAACCCTTCCACCTAATATCGATGGATAAGAAGTCAGATCCTCTACGCTACTCACTGTGACTCCTAAGTCCTCTATGTATTTTTGAGTACCACCAGTAGAATATATTGTGATATTAAGATCATCAAGCCGCTTGACGATATCTTGTAGTCCAGTCTTATGATAGACAGAGATTAATGCAGAGTTTATAAATTTTTGGCTCATTAAAAAAGTGGCTGGTTAAGACTTAATATATGACGCTATGTATGTATGAACAAAGATCAAATGTAACAATCATTCATTATTAATTATTAGTAATGAATAAGTAAATAATATCAAAATCTATCGATCTTAACAATTGGCAATCTAAAATCCACTCTACTTTAAATCTAAAATATTACCCATCTGATAGCATATTCTACATCGGGGCTCATATTTATCCTTTTCTCCTAAGACTATCGTCTCAGTCTCTGCAGTCAGTCTATAAGAATGCGTAGCCAGATTACCACAGTGCGGACAGATAGCATGGACCTTAGTGACATACTCACCCATCGCTAGTAAAGCTGGTATAGGCCCAAAAGGGAGCCCCTTAAAATCCATATCTAATCCAGCGACGATCACACGCACACCTCTAAGTGCGAGCTTCTCACATACTCTAGGCAGCTGATCATCGAAGAATTGAGCTTCGTCGATTCCTATGACCTTTATATCTGCGGATTTTTCTAATATCTCCTCGCTTCTGGATACAGGAATGGACATAATCGCATTTTCATCATGCGATACCACCTGAGTCCTGTCATAGCGATTATCCTGTATTGGCTTAAATATCTCAACACGCTGATTCGCTATTCTAGCTCGCTTTAATCGACGTATGAGCTCTTCTGTCTTACCAGAAAACATAGAACCGCATATCACTTCTATCCATCCGCTTCGCTGACCTTTAAAATTGGGCTCTAAGAACATATGTGATTTTAAAAAATATTTGGAATGACAATTGCAATCTACATATTAAGATTTCTTTGAATATTTTGATTGCGCGCCACAAAATATTCAAATTTGATCGAATAATAAATATTCATTCATTTCTGTTTTACCTTTAAATAATACCGATCGATGGATTATAAAAAATCAAGCCTGCTTCTAAAGAAAATTTCTTCTCTATACAAGACCCTTCATGAAAATGATGATCATGCATCTGACATGGAAAAGCAGCTGATGAAAAGCTATCTCACTGACTTCTACGATGCATTCGTCTCTGGAGATGGTGATACAGATTTATTCCGTCAGTCAGCGGCAGCAGAAGTCAAGGCTTCCCCATCTCAAATGAATCAAGCTCAGAAACCTGAAGCGCCTCAATCTGAGATAGCTCAAGCTAAAACACCTCAAGCTGAAGTGCTCTCTCCAATAGCTGAGAAAATAAAGCAGCCTGTGATCATAGTCCCTGAAGTGATAGCTCCGCAAGTCTTACAGGACAATCAAACCGAGAAACCCATAGCGACACCGCAAGTCCAATCAAACTTTATAGAGCCTGTTACTGAAAAGACTCCGACGATTCAACCTAATCTCGAACCAATCCCCACAGAAAATAAAACACCCGAAGCGATCACGGACAAAGAGATGAATGTGGATGCAAAAGAAATCATCAAGCAGAATATCACAAATCCGGTGGACACTGATCTATTAGCACTATTCGAAGATAATCCTGTGACTGACTTATCTGATAAGCTAAGCATGCTTCCTATCAAAGATCTTACTAAGGCGCTCAGTATAAATGAAAAATTCTTTACCATACAGCAATTATTTGGCGGTGATAGCCAAGTATTCGAGCAGACATTAAGAAAACTCAATGATCTCTCATCATTCGATGAAGCATCTTCCGAACTTATCCAATCTGTCGCCAGCCAATTCGAATGGGCAGAAGAATCTAAAAAGAAAAAAGCTGGTCAATTCATCAAGCTTGTCAAAAGAAGATACCAAGCTTAGCCAGCGTATTATGAACATATCGCACTGGATGAAAGTTATACTTATTCAATAATACGACCCTTTTGAAGAAAGAGACTCAAGAACTATTTGAAGCTGCCAGATTCCCAATCTACTTCATCATTCTGTTATGGGTCATTCATATTGCTAAGATTGCACTTCATCTGCGCATCACAGATTATGGTATTTTCCCAAGAACTGCCTCAGGGCTAAAAGGCATATTCTTAGCGCCCCTGATTCATGGAGATTTCACCCACTTGATCTCTAATACTGTTCCTATGTTTGTGCTAGGACTTATCGTATTTCTGTTCTATCGAAAAGTGGCACTCATCAGTTTTATTATCATATATGTGACTACAGGTGCCATGGTGTGGATGTTCTCTGGAAGTATGGCTTATCATATAGGAGCCAGTGGCGTGGTATATGGACTCTTGTCATTTGTCTTTTGGAATGGTATCTTTCGTCGTAATATTAAGTCTGTTGTGCTGGCGCTCATTGTACTGGTCTTATACAGCGGATACTTTTTTGGTGTCCTTCCCGATCAAGAGGGCATATCGTGGGAGAGTCACCTATTTGGAGCGATTATCGGTATCATAGTCTCGTTCATATTTAAAAGTTCGATCGAGATAGATGAAGAGCCTAAGGTGAGTCCTTGGGCACATGAAGATCCATCGGATGCGAGACACTTCTTCGCCAGAGATACATTCCAATATACTAAGGCGCAGCGAGTGGCTATTAGGCAAGCGGAGAGGCAGAGGCAGGCTCAGGCTAATCTGGAAGCAGAGAGGCGGGCCAATGAAGCACGTGGGTATTTTGATGCTGAAGATGTAGATTTTACGTAGACAGATAATGATCATTAAAAGCTTAAACACATTTTTTATAGTTGCAAAGCTTACTTGCACTCGCCGTGCGGGCCTTACCCCGATGGTCGGGACAGGCTTTTTTTCAATTGCAAAAAAAG
>ENA-ORXT01001075-ORXT01001075.1-marine-metagenome-genome-assembly--contig:-NODE-1075-length-38601-cov-4.540572_pt1 | contig 38601 bp, 31 predicted proteins | sample MGYA00237868_ERZ511482 | MGnify/ENA metagenome assembly ERZ511482 | reverse complement strand
ACAAACGACTTACACGGCACCAACTTTACAGTGTCTATTGAAGCGTCTGAAGGCGTTACGACCGGTATCTCTGCATATGATCGGGCGTTAACCGTTAGCGCGGCAATCGCGCCCGATGCAACCCCTCAGTCTATTGTTCAACCAGGCCACATCTTTCCCATTATGGCGCAAACCGGCGGCGTACTAACGCGAGCGGGGCACACGGAAGCGGGCTGCGACTTATCCGCGTTAGCAGGGTTTGAGCCTTCAGCGGTCATTGTTGAAATCCTTAACAAAGATGGCACGATGGCACGGCGCGATGATTTAGTTGCCATTGCAGATAAGCATCAGCTTAAGATGGGCACCATTGAAGATTTGATTCGTTATCGCCTTGACACTGAAGCGACGGTCAAACGAATCTTTGAGAAGGTGGTGAATACCGCGCACGGTGAGTTTACGTTAATCGCCTATCAAGATATTGCCAGTAATCAAACACATCTTGCATTGGTGAAAGGCGAGATCAACACCAATGACAGTGTGCTAACCCGAGTTCATCTTGAAGATTCGGTCTGTGATTTGATGTCATTAAGAGAGCCCGGGTGTGGATGGCCGCTGCAAGATGCGATGCGGATGATTGATGAGGCAGGTCAGGGCGTGGTGGTGATACTGCGCGAACAGACTGCAAAGGTTGATCTGTTGGCGCGTTTAGAAAGCGTGCTGAACCCTCAAACTGTCAGGAGCGTTCAAACAACCGACGCGGATAGTAAAAACACCCCAGCTGAACTTCGAACCTATGGCATCGGTGCACAAATTTTACTGGATTTGGGCGTGTCAAAAATGACCGTGATGAGTGCCCCCATGAACCTTAGCGGGATTGCAGGCTTCGGGCTGGAAATAACAGGATATAGACAGGAATAAACAACTCATGAATGAGATTAAAGAATACGTAGGAGACTTCATGCCAATACAGGCACGCTATGGTATTGCGGTGGCAAGGTTCAATGGCTTTGTTGTCGAGAGCTTAGTCGATGGGGCGATAGACACGCTGATTCGTCATGGGGTTGATGACGGCGATATTGAAGTCACCCGCGTCCCTGGCGCGTTTGAACTGCCGTTAATTGCACAAGCAATGGCAAAAAGCGGTAAGTACGATGCGGTGATTGCGCTAGGCGCCGTTATTCGTGGCAGCACGCCACATTTTGACGTGGTAGCCAATGAGTCAGCTAAAGGTTTATCAACAGTCGCGTTACAAACTGGTAAGCCTGTGATTAACGGCATCCTAACAACGGATTCAATTGAACAAGCGATTGAACGCTCTGGTACCAAAGCGGGCAATAAAGGGGCAGAGGCTGCGTCTACTGCACTAGAGATGGTTTCCCTACTGAAGAAATTTAATGATTGATCCTAATGATATGAAACAGCTGATTAGTCAGCGTCAACTCGCCCGAAAACTGGCGATGATTGCCGTTTACCAATGGCAAATGACCGGCAATAGCTATCAAGATATTTATCTGGCCATTCAAGATGATCGCGACCTGTCTAAAGATTTTAGAAAATCGGATGCTGCGTATTTTCAGGTATTAGTCAAATACGTGATGGAGAATGCTAAAACACTAGACGACTTAATCCTACCACTGATAGACCGTAAAGCTGAGCAGCTGGACCAGATCGAAACCGCCGCACTACGCGTGGCTACCACTGAACTAAAAAATCACCCAGAAATTCCGTTTAAGGTCGTGGTTAACGAGTCGGTTAACTTAACCAAAAAGTTTGGCGCCGATCAGGCTCATAAATTTGTTAACGGTATCTTAGATAAGCTGGCGCGTCAGCTTCGCACGCTAGAGACAGGTTCAAAGTAGGCAATGAGCGGCGAGTTTGACTTAATTGCAAACTACTTTAATTGGCCCACTGACGATCGCAGCGTGCAGTTAGGCGTGGGGGATGACGCCGCTGTTTTAACCATTACCCCGTCTCATGAGTTAGTCATTTCGGTGGACACGCTGGTCAGCGGTGTTCACTACCCCATAGACACATCAGCATATGACATCGCTTACAAAGCACTGATTGTTAATCTTAGCGATATGGCTGCGATGGGCGCGCAGCCAAAATGGTTTACGCTAGCGCTCACACTTCCAAGCTATGACAAAGCTTGGCTTGAAGGGTTTTCGTTAGGGCTTAAACACGCTGCAAGCGAATACAAGGTGTCTTTAATTGGGGGTGATACAACGCGCGGTGCTAGCACAATATCGATACAGATTATGGGTGAGGTGGCCGCGGCAACAGCACTTAAACGCAGCACCGCAAAAGTAGGTGATGATTTATACATCACCAATACATTAGGGGATGCAGCGGCAGGTTTATTAATTCATCAGGACGCTCAAACGGCTAATACCTCAAAAGCTTTATCAGAGGCACAGGCGTATTGTTTAGCACGCTTAAATCGACCCACCGCTAGAGTTGCTGAAAGCCAAATTATCCGCCAATACGCTACCGCTTGTATGGATATATCTGATGGATTACTGCAAGACTTATCGCACATACTTAATGCCTCAGCGTTGAGTGCCACAGTTAATCTTTCATCGTTTGCTTTATCTAAGCAACTAATAAGCCTTTATCCGCCTGAAAAAGCATTGCAGCTGGCGCTAAGTGGGGGAGATGACTACGAACTGCTGTTCAGTGCGCCTAAACACCTTAAAAAACAACTAACTAAAGCGATGAAGAAAAGCGATATGGCTTTTCAATGCATTGGCGAGTTGACCAATAACACGAGCGATGGGACAAGCCGAGGTGTCAGTGAAATAAAAGATGAACAGGGTCATTCTTTATCTATTGATGGGTTCAATCATTTTTAGTGGTGCTCAACAGGTTAGCGGTGAAAAAAGTTAAGGACTTAATTTATGTTATCGGATTAATGTTACTAGCCAGTTGTAGCAGTGCTCCCAATATTACTAATGACGACTCCTTTGCTAGTCGCGTGGTTAAAAATCCTGTTAGCACGCAGTCGATTGTCTTAAAAGGTGAGGTGCGGCACTATTTAAGCTTAGACATTGGTCATGCTCAAAAAGATACCCTTATTTTCTACTTTACAGGTTCTGGTTGTCATGACATTTCCTATTTGCTTAACCCTCTTTACGGCCAGTTACCTATCAATGCGCAGCTTATTGCGTTAAAAAAGAGAGGGGTTACTGCTAAAAGTACTGGCAAAACTTGTTCAGATGAATTTGTAACTAATGACAACCTAGATAGTCTAGTGACTGACTCAGCGGCATTAATGAATCACTTTTTACAACGCACATCCTATAAAAACATCGTCGTTATCGGGCACTCAGAAGGTGGGGACATCATTTGGCGACTCACTGAAAAAGTGCCGGCCATTACTCATGTGTTTAGCCTGCAGCGTGGCTTGGGCATGAATAATTTAGATGAGCTAAACGTCATCGCCAAAACGAAACGCGGGAAGCTGCGCGGTATTTACAATCAGCTAATAACGGATTTGGAAGGGCAAAGCAATGCCTATGCTGAAGATGACTTTATTCTTATTCGCAATAAAAAATCTTGGCAAATCTCAGTCAAAGACCGTCGAAATCCCGCACGCGTATTACTTAATTCCGGTAAAAGGGTGCTGATTATGATGGGGGATAAAGACAAGCACGTGCCGGTAAGCTCAATGTATGCGGCGCAAAAAGTATATTGCGACAGTGGCAGCACTAATTTGCTTGCCATTGTAAAGAAAGGCTATGGTCATAGCATTGATGTGGGCACACCGCAGCGAACCACTGAGTTAGCTATATTGGCTAACTGGATTAGAGGGGATGCAATTGAATTGCCGCCGCCTTTTCAGCGTTTAAACTGTGTGAATTAATAGGCTTGTTTAAGTTTGCATTGCTTAACGTTGCATTACTCAACGTTTCATTATCTAACGTTGATAGGCGCCGCTTGGAAACTTTACATCAACCTGATTTCAAAATTTCTGTTAATGTCTCGGGCATTATTTTAAATAACAGTGGATAAGTTAATGAACAGCAAAGAACCTCTCGTATCAACCGTTCTGCGCTCGCCGGTGCATTTTTTAGCGTTTGGTTTTGGCAGCGGCTTATCGCCCATTGCTCCCGGCACCGCAGGCACTGTGGTTGCGGTTCTGCTCTATCTGTTATTTCAATCACTCGACTTATTAAGCTACAGTTTGTTAACCGCCGCTGTGTGTATTGCAGGTATTTGGATTTGTGGTAAATCCTCAGAAATGCTCGGAGTGCATGACCATGGTGGAATCGTTTGGGATGAATTTGCAGGCTACTTCATCACAATGATCGCAGCGCCGCCAGGTTGGGTTTGGATTGTGATTGGATTTGTGCTATTTCGCCTGTTTGATATTTTAAAACCCTGGCCAATCAAGTGGGCTGATGAACAGCTAGATGGAGGGGTAGGTATTATGTTGGATGACATACTGGCAGGCTTGGCCTCGTTCGCAGTGCTACAAATACTGGCGTATTTCTTCATTTACTAAATTTAAGGCAATCAATTAAATGACTCCCATTACCGATCTACAGCAACTATTAGCCTCCATGGCTCCATATCTTCACCGTGGCGAGTATGTATTTTGCAGTTTGAGTGGCGACTATGGAGATTTTGGTCATTTGGAGCCGATTACTGCATTTCGCGAACAAGAAGGCTTATCTCTAGTCATTCCCAAAGATAAAGCACTTGCTGAAAACATTGAGTTTGATTCGACTTACCGAATGATCACACTAACCGTGCACTCAAGTCTTGATGCCGTCGGCTTAACCGCAGCGGTTGCCGCCAAATTAACCGAACACGGTATCAGCGCCAATGTGATTGCGGCATTTCATCACGACCATATTATGGTGCCAACGCTAAAAGCGGATGATGCGATGACCGCGTTAGCCGAGCTTTCATAAACGCAGCGATGATAGAGCGCATACACCTACAGATAATCTTAGCGTTACATCAATTTAAAACGCTTACTGCAGCGGCTAGCGCGTTAAACCTGTCGCAATCAGCGCTGTCGCACCAGATTAAACACCTCGAAGAAAGGCTTGGGGTGAAGCTATGGCAACGAGAAGGGCGATTGTTGAGGTTAACGCAATCTGGCGAGCAATTGCTGATATCCGCGCAAAGCGTGTTGCCCGTGTTAGAGCGAACCGAGCAAACCTTGCAAGCTTATGCTGAGGGGCGCCAAGGCAACTTACGTATTGGTGTGGAATGCTATCCATGTTACGAGTGGTTGACGCGCGTTATTGCTGATTTTTTACTGGCATCACCCGATGTAGATGTGGATATCATCCAGAAATTTCAATTTTCTGGTGCGCAGGGCTTGTTAAATCATTCGGTTGATCTATTAATTACCCCAGACCCATTTGAAAACCCATCGCTCATTTTTGAATCATTATTTGATTATGAATTAGTACTGCTCGTAGCCTCTGACCATCTACTGGCTAAAGAGGTATTTTGCACCCCCCCAATGATTGCGGATCAGACCTTATTGCTATTTCCGGTGCCCATCGAGCGCTTAGATATCTATACCGAATTTTTAATACCGGCGCATGTAACCCCCAAAGCACAAAAATTTACCGAATCCATTGAAATGATGCTGCAGCTGACGGTCTGCCAGCGTGGAGTGATGACATTGCCACGCTGGCTGGCTGAAATATACTGTGAAAAACACGCGCTAACGGCGCTCAGGCTTGGACAGCAGGGGGTTTACAAGACCTTGTATGCAGCGTTTAAAACAATTGACGCCAACACGCCTTACATTCACGATTTTTTAAATTTAGGAAAGCAAAAGCGGCTTTAGTCATCCAACATGCTCTGTAGGTTATTGATGTAGCTGTTGGCAGTTTGTTGGCGTTCCTCTTTAGACACGACAATCCGGTCTTCCCATTCGATGTGCTCGGCAGGTAACTCATCTAAAAAGCGGCTGGGTTCGCAGGTGATTTTTTCACCGAAGCGGTTACGGGTCTTGGCAAAGGTAATGGTTAGGTGCTTTTGTGCACGCGTAATACCCACATAGGCAAGCCGCCTCTCTTCCTCTAAACCGTTGTCCTCAAGCGAGTTGGCATGGGGCAAGATATCTTCTTCCATTCCAACTAAAAATACGTAAGGAAACTCTAGCCCTTTAGAGGTGTGTAGGGTCATAAGGCTGACCGCGTCATCATCATCGTCTTCTTTGTTGCGCTCTAATATGTCCATTAAACTCATATGCGCGACAATATCAGCCAAGTCTTGATGTTTACCTTCACCTTCATTGTGCAAACGCTTAATCCAATCGATAACCTCTTGCACGTTTTCCATGCGCCGATCGGCCATTTTGGGTGAGCTACTGGTTGTTTGCATCCAGTCGTAATAAGAGATATCAGTCATTAAGCGCTGAACAATTTTGTGTGGTTCTTCATCGCGACTCGCTAGTGAAATATCATTGATCCAATGACAAAAATTAGACAAGCGCGCGCGGCCGCCTTCGCTTAGCTGTTGAGCCAACCCCATTTCAGTGGATGCGGCAAATAGGCTTATCTCACGCTCATTAGCGTAATCACCGAGTTTTTCTAGCGTCGTGGCACCAATAGAGCGTTTTGGCGTGTTTACCACCCGTAAAAAAGCTGCATCGTCAGCAGTATTGGAGATCAGGCGAATGTAAGCCAGCGTATCTTTTACCTCTGCCCGTGAGAAAAATGAAGTGCCGCCACTAATTTTGTAAGGAATGTTGTTTTGCCTAAGGTAACGTTCAAACAAACGGCTCTGATGATTGCTGCGGTACAGTACCGCGAAATCTTTATGCTCGGTCTTATCACGAAAATGGTATTTCATGATTTCAGCAATGACTTTCTCAATTTCATGTTCGGCGGTACGGCACGGCAATATGCGAATTTTTTCACCGCAGCCTAAAGCGCTCCACAGCTTCTTTTCAAATAAATGGGGATTATTGGCAATGAGATGGTTGGCACTGTCCAATATACTGGAGGTGGAACGGTAGTTTTGTTCCAGTTTCACCAGTTTGAGTGTGGGGTAATCTTTTTGCAGTTGGTTAATATTTTCAGGTCGTGCGCCGCGCCAAGCGTAAATGGACTGATCATCATCTCCCACCACCGTAAGCTCTGCTCGTATGCCGGCTAATTGCTGAACTAAGCGATACTGACAGGTATTAGTATCTTGGTACTCATCAACCAACAGGTAGCGCAGTTTGTTTTGCCATTTTAGCAAAATCTCTTTATCAGCATCAAATAGCTGCACGGGCAATACAATCAGATCATCAAAGTCTAGTGCGTTATAGGCTTTAAGCTGTCGCTGATAGCGCTGATACACTTTAGCTGCGAGCAACTCCTGTGGGGTTGTTGCGTACTCAAAAGCTTGAACGGGGGAAATAAAATCATTTTTCCAACGCGAGATAATCCACTTAAACTCATCATCGGGCTCAGGAGAGTCCTCATCACGCATCATCAATTCTTTGATGATCGTACCGGTGTCTTGTGCATCTAAAATACTAAAGCCTGATTTGTAGCCCAGTGCTTTGTACTCTTTGCGAATAATTTGTAACCCTAAATTGTGAAACGTGGCGACGGTCAGTCCGCGTGCTTCTTCTTTACTCAGTAGCTGCGTGGCGCGCTCACGCATTTCACGTGATGCTTTGTTAGTAAACGTAATCGCCGCGATGTTTCTCCCGTGAATGCCGGCTTTTCGAATTAACCAGGCAATTTTCTCAGTGATCACGCGCGTCTTGCCACTGCCAGCGCCGGCCAGCACTAGTAATGGAGACCCAATATGTTCAACCGCCGCTTGTTGTTGTGGATTTAGACCAGGCATCGCAAAGTAGAATTCTCAAGGTGTAATGAAACGTTAAGTAGCTCAAGCGGTATCGACAAGCCTGATTAAACCATTGAGAATAATAGCAGGTTCGCATCGTTTATCTAAAGGCTATCGGCTAATTATCTTAAGCGCTTATCTATTTTGAATTGGTAATTTCTGGCACTATTATCCACTGATCGTTAAACCACTTAACATTGGCGCTAGGGGGTGTTGATTTGCTAATGGTTTGCCGTTTTACTATTAGTGATTAACACCGACCTAAAACAAGGACACTATGAAACATATCGATGTATTTAACGGCGACGCCGATGGAATCTGTGCGTTATTGCAACTGCGTAATGCTAAACCTGTCAGTAGCACGCTCATCACCGGTGTGAAGCGCGACATCAAATTGCTAAGCCGTGTCGACGCCGCACAAGGGGATGAGGTAACGGTTTTAGATGTGTCTTTGGACAGTAACCGTGAGGGCCTTGAGCGGGTGTTAGCACACGGTGCTGAGGTGGTGTATTTTGATCACCATTTTGCAGGCGATGTTAAGTTCACCCACCCCAATTTATCGAGTCATATTAACGTTGCTGCTGATTGCTGTACCAGCACCTTGGTCAACGCACAGCTTAAAGGCGCTTTTCAGCACTGGGCGATTGTGGGTGCTTATGGCGACAACTTAAAAAAATTGGGTGACGCGTTAAGTCAAGCAAGTGGGCTTTCAGCTAAATTAAGCCTGCAACTAGAAAACCTTGGCATTTACATGAACTATAACGGCTACGGCGCCACGGTCGATGATTTGCACATTGCGCCAGATGCGCTGTTTTTATTGATGAAAGACTTTACCAGTCCGTTTGAGTTTTTCGAAGACGGCAAAGCCACCTTTGATATGTTAGAGCAGGGTTATTTATCTGATATGGATCAGGCAAAGCAGACTCAAGTAATGCATGAAACTGCCGCCTCAGCCGCGTTTATGCTACCGGATGCCGCTTGGGCGCGCCGTGTCAGCGGTGTGTATGGCAATGCACTAGCCAACCTATCACCAGATAGAGCTCATGCGGTGATCACAAAGAAAAGTGATGGGAATTATTTAGCGAGTGTGCGTGCACCGCTTAACAATAAAACGGGCGCTGATGAGATTTGCCGTCAATTTCCTTCAGGAGGGGGACGTAAAGCGGCCGCGGGCATTAACGACTTACCCGAGTCAGAACTGTCGCATTTTATTGAAACACTCGATGGTTTTTATGCGACTTAATCGCACCGCCCTTTTTGCATGAACTATTTGGCACACCTTTACCTGTCTCAAGACAATGGGCTATCTAAAGCAGGTAATTTAATGGCTGATTTTTTAAAACATGCCGATCTGTCAATACAGCCAACAGCCGTGCTAGCGGGGATTGAAAACCATAAAGCGACTGATCGATTTACTGATGCTCATTCTGTGGTTAGAGGTTTGATAACAGACTTTGACCCACGTTTTCGCCGCTTTGTGCCGATCATGCTAGATGTAAGCTTTGACCACATGCTGGCCAAATCGTGGGGTGAGTATCACGAGCTTGAGCTACCTGAATTTACTAAGCGTGCCCACCAGCAGTTGGTGCAAGCTGAGCAATACATGCCCGCTATTATGAAAAACCGTCTAATCGGCATGGCTCAACATGGCTGGTTAGAAAGCTATGTGTCAGTCAAGACTATTGATAAAACACTTATCTCCATTAGTAACAGGATTCGCTTTGAAAACAACTTAGATCAATCGTACCGTGAAGTTGTCAAACAGTACGCCGTTATTGAAGAGACTTTTCGCACATTTTTTCCAGAGTTGGTGCAGCACATTAAAACGTTGAGCCTTGAATAAGCGACAGTGAAAATGGGCTGACGTATATTAATGTTCGATCACTAGCCTGCCAAATAACCGAGGGTTTTTCCACGCCTCGTCAAGCCTTGCATTCCAAGAAATTTTAGCATCGCGTTGATCGCCGTTATCATCATCATTAATCTGGATATCAAACCCTATTTGCATGCCGCTGCGGGGTTGCACGCCAAGCATAACCCAAGGAATACTGGCTTCTAAACGGTATCCATTGGCCGTTTTTGTCATTTTATATCGAATGATGCGAGTGTCACGCACTGGTGAGCTTTGCCCGATTGCCACGGTTTGGTCTTTCATGCGAAACGTCAGTTGAAAATCATTTTGCCCATCAAATTTATCCGCACGGCTACTGTCAGCATCAATATAAATTTCGATAGAGTCATCTGACCAAGCCATTTTTGAATCTTTGATGTGTTTATCATCTTGAATGCCCACCCAGAGGTTCAAACCGCGCTCATCCCACGAGGAGCGCCAGCTTGCTGCAAGGTCCTGAGGGTTGTTGATGGTGCCAGTGATTAGGTTGCCAATCCGGTTAGGTGTCGCTTTATGAATACCATCTGGTTGCCGATACACAGCAACTGACCGGGGTGTTTGTGATGCAGGCTTTTCCCCTGTCGCAAGATGATTGGGGATAGATATGGGCTTGATCCGGCTAAGCAGTTGCCCGGACTCACAGCCTTTCCACCAACAGCGTTGCCCCCGCTTAAACGCAAGTAGGGCTTGGTACTTAGGAGCGGCGGAGGTTTCTTGATTGATGTATTCTTTAATCCCCCAACTACCGTGCCACGTATGTGGCCGCGGGGCGGAAAAAGCGATAAATAAATTGCCACCGGCTTGCTTCCAACCCGATAGAAAACGGTAATATTCTCGCGCCATGCGGGCATCACGGTTTGCCGCCACCAAATGTGGGGTGGCACCTTCGGTTAGTTTGTGTGTTTTGTGATCGACTAAATGCTGTCCACCTTCATAGGCAATAAGATCAACACCATAAGCTTTAGCGAGCTGCGACTGTTGGCGAATAACTTTCATCAGATTGTTAATTGAATAGCGGTTATTGGCTGCTTTTAACAAACTGAAAACACTGTCAACAGTGCTTACACGACTAAGCTGGTCTTGTGCGATGTAAAAATACGGCGCAATCGCCAGCGCATCGACATGTTGAAACGCTTTGCGATAGGCGAGCATAGTCTCACTCATTGACAGATCGGTGGTTAAACCACCGAGTACCCGCACTAAGCGGCTGGTACCGCCAAAAGCGCGCTCCCACAGCTTGAATACATGGACGCTTTGCATGGAGTAGTATTTAAAACCGGCCATACGCCGATCCTTATCCAACTTCAGGCGAGTACCGTTTTGTTTCATGTGTTCAGCTTGAGGCACAAATACATTGTTCCACGCCTCATTGGTGTATTCGAGGTAAACCTTAAGCGAGGGCTTGAGCCTTGTATTAACATAGCGGGCCAGGTTAACGATGTAATCATCACTAGCGGCGTGGGGAATATTAAACCATGGATTAATGTTCAGTTGATTGGCCAGCTCCACCATCACCTCAATGGGCACGCCACGACTACCTTCTTTACCTCCCCAGGTCGCCTCACTTAAAGTAGGGCGTTTACTCCAATGCTGGATATTATTACGCGTAATTCCCGACATATTCATAAACCGCACGACCTTAAAATCTTTCATGAAATTTAAGTAGTCAGGGTTAAAAATGATCTGCCGATAATGATCTGCAAATGACATATAGGGATGTTCTTTGCATAAGCGAGGTTCATGCACCGTGTACATTGGGTTATTCGCGCAAATGCCACCGGTCATTAACACCCGAATATTACGCAGGTAATCGTTAGGGTTAGAGCGTTCAATGGTTAAGGTCGCGGTGATTGTTTGATTGGGCAGGGGTTGAAAGCGAATTAAATCGCGGTCTGCTAGGCGTTTAATTAGTTTTGCACCACCCCCGTAGCGGATTTCGCCTTGCCCATCGTAGCGAACCGTATAAACCCCTTCAGGTAGGGCTTTAGCCGGAATGTGACTTAAAAAGCGTGTGCCTGCTTTACCACCATTTAGCTGCTTAGGCCACCCATTAACATCATAAACAATCTTACCCTTAGTAAGCCAAGGCCTCGCCTCTTCAAAGGGCAAAGCAAATCGAAATAAATCTACAAACGGTAGACTTGAATCAACCTCCATTGCCTCATTGGTATTAATACCTAAAGGTGAGGTTTGATTGGCAAACTGATACGTTGCAGGTTGCAGCGCATCAGCGTTAACTACCGTAGGCAATAGTGATAAGCAAAATAGAGTAAGACTAAGATACGTTGATAAAAACAACGGATAAGATAAAATTTTCATACACGTCCATTTCTTACACTATGCTTAAACTATTGAAGCCAATTTGCGGTAACAACTAATTGGTGAGAATCATTCTTCCGAACATGCGAGGGTTTTTCCACGCCTGATCTGATTTGGCATTCCAAGCCAGTTTACTGTCACGTTGATTACCACTGTCATCGTCATTCACCTGAATATCAAACCCAACGACATGACCATGCTTGGGTTTTACGTTTAATGTGCTCCAAGGAATCGTCGTTTCCAGTTGATAGCCGTTGACGAGCTTGACCATCTTATGGCGCACTGCGTGAATCTTATTCTTGGGTGTTTTACCGCCCACGGTCAGTTTTTGATCATACAAACGATAGGTGAGTTGAAAGTCGTTCCAGCCATCATAACGACTCTTGCGACTGCCATCGGCATCGATATAGATTTCAATAGAATCATCGGCCCAGGGTTTTTGAGAGTCCCTAACGTGACGATCATCGGTAATATTCACTTTGACGTATAAGTTCTGATCGTCCCAGCTTGAACGCCACGTACCAGATAAGTCGCGATGACCTTGAATCGTTCCATTGATCAAGCTGCCAATACGATTGGAGGCTGCAAACTTAATACCGTTGCGTGATTTACCTTGTTTACGAATACGCACCGTCTGTGGTTTTAGTAAGTCGGGCCCGTCTTCTGGATTACCTACCTGCGCCACTGTCGTGGGCTTAGCGAGACGCTTAACGGTTGTAGAGCGACAGGCCGCCCACCAACACGGGTTTGCACGTGCAAACCCCATTAACGCTCGGTACTTAGGGGTCTGGTTAGCCGGTTGATTAATATACTCTTTAATACCCCAGCTGCCATGCCATGTGTAAGGGCGGGGCGCTGAAAATGCTACAAACAGCTTTCCGCCAGCTTGCTTCCAACCACTAAGTAACTGGCTATATAGCTTGGCCATGTGCGGGTGGCGATTCGCTTGAATCAAATGCGGCGTCGCGCCTTCTGTGACAGAGTGCGTTTTGCTATGCACAAAATGCTGCCCACCTTCATAAGCGATCAGATCAACCCCATAGCTTGTCGCAATACCCGCTTGCTGCTTTACTTTAATCAAGGTGTTTTGAATCGAATAACGATTATCGCGTGATTCTAGCTGCTGAAAGACTTGGGCCACGTTTCGAATATGACGCATGCGATCTTGAGCCACGTAAAAATAGGGTGCCACAGCCAGCGCGTCAACATCTTTGTAAGCATTGCGATAGCTTAAAATGGTATGCGACAGGTTGGTATCGGTGGTTAAACCGCCCATTACCCGCACTAAGCGCTGCTTACCACCAAACATCTGTTCCCACATTTTGAAAATACGTACGCTTTGCATTGAATAGTACTTTGCACCGGCTTGGCGGCGATCGTTATCTAACTTATAGCGCACTCCCGTTTGCTTCATGTGTTCGGCTTGTGGGACAAACACATCGTTCCAAGTCTCGTTACTGTACTCAACGTAGATTTTCAAATGCGGCTTTAAATGTTGGCGTACGTATTGTGCGTAGCGTTTAATGAAGTCATTATCCGCTTTGTGCGGAATGCTAAACCAAGGGTCAACGTTAAGTTGATTGGCCAGCTTAACCATTATCTCTAAAGGCACCCCGCGATAGCCTTCTTTGCCACCCCAAGTAGCTTGTTGCGGTGTCGGGCGACGAGACCAATGTTGCAGGTTATTGCGGGTGATGCCTGCCATATTCATAAATCGTAGCACCTTAAAATCTTTCATGAAGTTAAGGTAATCAGGATTAAACGTAATGTGCTTATAGTGATTGGCAAACGGTTGATAGTTACCGCGGCAATGACGCTCATTAGACACCCGTCTAAATGCGTTATCCGCACAAATCCCGCCGGGCATTAAAATACGAATATTGCGCAGGTGATTGCGTGGATTGGTGCTTTCAATGGTTAGCGTGGCAGTAATTTTTTTATCTGACATGGGCTCTAACGCAATCAAATCCATCCCAGGTTGGCTTCGAACTAGTTTCGCGCTAGCCCCATACTTGATTGCACCCTGACCATCGTAACGCACCGTGTATAAACCTTGAGGCAACGCACGTGGTTCTACTTGATTGAGAAAACGGGTGCCTGCTTTACCGCCATTTAATTGGTTGGGCCAGCCGTTAGTATCGTAACGCACGTGACCTTTAGTAAACCAAGGGCGCGCCTCATCAAACGGCATCGACAGGCGAAACAGGTCTACAAATGGCAAACTACTATTGTTTTCTAACGCTTCATTAGTATTAATACCAAGCGGAGACCCTTGGTTTGGTTGTGCAGCCGTGGCCGCTGAGTTTAACGTGAGTGCCAGCAGACACCCTAAACTCGCCCCTACAAATTGTTTATACATTTTTGTATAATCCCTTTCTTGTTATGTTTGTACCTCAACCATCGCCAGCCCTATAGCGATGATCCAAACAATTGGCGAAGCAACATGCTCTAGCCATCCATTATTTTTTTATTGATGAAAGCTTAGTTGAAGAAATCTAAATGCAAGATGAATCACAGATCCTCGGTTCATCAAATTTTTCTATGGCCACTATAGTTATCAAGTAGATACACAACTTAAAAGGCAAGGATATGAGTGTAGATGTGTGGCTAACGTTTGTGATCGCCTCGACTGCTTTACTGCTAATCCCTGGGCCCACTGTTTTATTAGTGCTTAGTTATGCAATAAGCCAAGGGAGGCGCGTTGCGCTGGCTACCGTGGCTGGGGTGGCTTTAGGCGACTTTGTCGCGATGACTGCCTCACTAATAGGCTTGGGGGCGATGGTATTAGCTTCCGCTGCCTTATTTACGCTTTTAAAGTGGATAGGTGCAGCTTATCTAATTTACTTAGGCGTCGGTCTGTTTAGAGGTGCCACGCGCGCAACGCTTGAGCCTGTCGACAATGTTAGCAGAGCCTCAGCGACGAGCGTCTTTGCGCATGCCGCGGCAGTAACTGCGCTAAATCCTAAGTCTATTGTCTTTTTTATTGCCTTTGTCCCGCAGTTTATCGATGTCAAGATAGCGATCTTTCCGCAATTTGCTGTTTTGATCACTACCTTTGTGACGCTTGCAGCGATTAATGCATTAGCGTACGCCGTGCTAGCGGATAGGTTGAGGCAGCGGATGGCTAGGCCAGCAGTATTGGTCTGGCTTTCAAAAATAGGAGGTGGCACTTTAGTTGCAATGGGCCTTGCAACCGCAGCCTTTAATCGTTGAACGCGATTTTTTAAGTATATCCTGATATTAGTTTTTTGGTAACTTGCATAATTTCAATTTAAAGCAGACGTTGTGTTAGTGATGTTTCAAATATGAAAAATATGCGTATTTTTGGCTTAAAATTCCCTTAAAATCTATATTTTTGATTAAAATACACTCAAAAATAGGGCGTACCTAATCTTAAGTGTCTATTTTTCAGATAAGCTTGGCTATTTAGCATTCCGGTGTTCGTTTGAAATTCACACAGAATCACTTTTAAGCTCATTTTTTTGATTTGATGCAAATTTGAACGGATTTATAGGTCAAATATAGTTGTTGCAACCGTTTACTTTAACCGCGATAAACGATGATTAAGTGAGCTAAAAACCAGCTGACAGCCAGTAGAATAGGGCGTTAGGCCGTCATCACTACGCTAGTTTTTTTAAATTTAAATGACAGCACCCTCTGCTTTCAATCATTGTTTAAATAAGATGAACGCGCTCTTCTTAGGCATTTAATGCTAAGTTGTAAAGACTTTATGCTCATCTCTATTTTGATCATTAGCTATTTTTCTTGAACTCGCGGCGCCCACTGGTTGATACAAGGCACTCAGCGTAAAGATCCAATATATTTTCTCTGTAATCGGGCTTGCTATGTAAATCTTCCTGATTTGCGATATCTATCGTTAGTTTAAGTGCTATCGATTCTTTAGTTTGCACGTTCACTTTTTTTTCTTCTGACATTATCTATTGCTCGCTTAAGTGGTGTTTGTAATTTTATAGTGTTGAGGTGAATTTGAGTATTTCAAGCTTACAATGGCAAACATAAGTAGCAAACAAAACTTCGCATAATTAATATTATGTTAAATTATGTAATTGCATTGGCTATCGCCACTAGCCACTTAAAAACACTTCACGCCTTCGACTCTATGTCACAATACCCTAGAGCCAATGATGACAGATTCACGCTATCCATCATCACTAGCCACTTATCGTATTATCTCAATTTAAAATCTTCGAGTTCACTTACTGTTGAACGTAAGCTAGACCCCAGCCGTTTTGATACACGCTCTAACAAATCTGCCTGCTGCGTAAAGTCGACAACATTCTCTACCGCTAAAACGTCTCTTGCGACACTGCGTACAGAACCAAAGCCATCGACAAGGCCTAACCCTTTTGCCTGATCACCGCTCCAAAACAGTCCTGTGAATAAATCAGGATTGGCTTTCTCATCAATCCGATCGCCACGCCCTGTTTTTACAGCGTCAATAAAATGCTCATGGGTGTTTTCTAGTAATTTTTCCAAATAAGCCACATCTTCGGCTTGCTGTGGTTTGAACGGGTCTAGTAATGCTTTATTTTCACCTGCGGTAATCTGGCGGCTTTCAACGCCAAGCTTATTCATGATTTCAACAAATCCAAAACTATCCATTCTTACGCCAATAGATCCCACCAAACTGGATTTATCCGCATAGATATCTTTTGCCGCAGCAATAATATAATACCCGCCCGATGCACAAACGTCTTCGGCTACGGCCAAGACCGGTTTGTTTGGGTAAAGCCCCCGCAGCCGCATAATTTCAGTAAACACGAGATTTGACTGAACCGGACTGCCACCGGGACTGTTACAACGAATAATTACGCCCTTAGAATTCTCATCCTCAAATGCCTTTTGTAAAGCTGGAATTAAATTGCGAGCGCTGGCGGACTCCCCATCAATTATCGTACCACTCACACTCACCATGGACGCGTAGCTTTGACCACTAGCCATGGCGGCTAAACCCGGATTGGCCATTTGAGCAACATTGCCCAATAACCCGCCTAACATTAGTAAAGACACGACGCCAACTAGTAAAAAACCGAGTCGAAAGAAAATGCCCCATCGCCTCGCCCGCTTTTGCTCTTGTATTCCTGCGAGCGCAACTTCTTTTAGTGCATCGATTGCTTGTTGATTCTCAGAGTTCATATAAATGTTTGATCCAATATTTTTGTCGATTGTTTAATAAAAAAGTCTCTAGCCATTAATATTGCCGATTTAGAGCTGGTCTAGGACGGCTTGTAAATCGGGTGCTAGCTCTATCTTAAGATTATAAACCTTGCCACTATGCTGTAACTTAAAGTCCACACGATATGCATGTAAAAACAACCGCTTTAAACGAGTTTTACGGCTGAATTCACGGTTGTTTGCAAAATGGCCATACTTACCGTCCCCAGCTATTGGCAAATCAAGGTCAGCTAGCTGTGTACGAATCTGATGCATCCGCCCTGTCAATAGGCGTACGCTAAGCAAGCTGTACTGCGAGAACTGCTTTAAAGGTGTGAATATGCTTTGTGCAAGTTTGCCTTCAGCCTCCTCAGAGACCTGCATGTTTTGCATTCCACCTTTTTCACGCGCTAGGTAGTTCTCAATTTTTCGCTCACCGCCGTGCCACTTACCTAGCACTAAGGTCTGATAATGTTTGTTTATATCGCCGTTTTTAAATGATTCATGTAAATCTAGCAGTGTTTTTCGGTTTTTAGCGAGCAGCAGCAGCCCACTGGTTTCCTTATCGATGCGATGTGCTAGCTCAAGAAACCCGAGTTCAGGTCGTAACTGCCTTAAAATCTCGATAACGCCGTGAAGGTTATTGGTTCCGCCATGTACTGCCACGCCCGGTGGTTTATTAATAATGATCATGTCATCGTCTTCGACGATAATCGCATTAGCCAATAGCGCTAAACGCCCACGACTAGCTTGCCTCGGCTCGGTCGTTTCAGGAACATCACGAATAGGAGCCACGCGTATCTCTTCCCCTATTTCTAACTTCTTTGTTGGTTTGATGCGCTTTTTATCGACACGAATCTCCCCTTTCCTCAACAGCTTATAGATGGCTGTTTTAGGCAAAAATTTATATTCCTTCATAAGGAAATTATCGATCCGTTGACCGGCGCTGGCATCGGTAACGGTGATGAAACGAACTTTGTTGTGAGTAGTGTCAGACATGGCAGAATCATAGCATTGATTAGGCATCTATATCCCCACGTTAAATGTTTGAATTCAGACATTTAATCATTGCCGCTCTGTAACAATATTGCTATATTCGACGCGTATCTAACGAATACAATAACTTGGGGAAGTTTCACAGACAGGACATCGACATTCGTCCGTATTTCATTGACTTTCCCACAAAGCTTACACATAGAGGTATCCGTCCAACGTGACGGAACCGTTTTTGTTGTCTGGACATAAAGTCAAACAGACAATTTAGCAGGAAAGAGTCTACCAAAAGGTAACTCAAAACAGTTCCTATGCCAGTATTGTTGACGGTGAGAGCGTCATCAGTTGTTAAATTATTCTAGCCACGCTAAAGCGTTGCTTTAAAATCAGCACAACTTAAGAACGTCATACCATCACTATAAACTTAGTGCTTGGCGTAAACATGCGTTGTATGTTGCCCACTCTTTAAAATAGAGTGGCGCGGTGTTGTTACTGCGAGATAACAACACAAATGGCCTAGTGGACTGTTATTTACATAACAGGAAACAAACAACTCAATGAAAAGAATAGCAATAAATGCTACGCAATCCGAAGAGATTCGTGTGGCTATGATCGATGGGCAATACCTATATGACCTTGACATCGAACACCCTAACAGAGCTCAGAAAAAATCCAATATTTATAAGGGCGTTATTACACGTCTTGAGCCAAGCTTAGAGGCTGCTTTTGTTAACTATGGTGCAGACCGCCACGGCTTCCTACCATTTAAAGAAATATCAAAAGATTACTGGAATACTAACGGCCAAAAAATCGAGGGTCGTCCGAACATTCGTGCGGTACTGAAAGAAGGTCAGGAAGTATTAGTACAAGTTGATAAAGAAGAGCGTGGCAATAAAGGTGCCGCACTAACAACCCACATTAGTCTTGCTGGTCGCTACTTAGTTTTAATGCCAACCAATCCGAGAGCGGGCGGCGTGTCACGTCGGATTGAAGGCGAAGACCGGCATAAGATTCGCGATATCTTGTCGCAATTAGATATTCCAGAAGGCATGGGTGCCATTGTGCGCACCGCCGGTGTGGGCCGTGACCTAGAAGAGCTAACCTGGGACATGGAATACCTGAAAACGCTTTGGACAGCAATTTCTGAGGCGAATGACAACCACCCTGCTCCCGTACTTTTATACCAAGAAAGCAATGTTATTATTCGTGCGTTGCGTGACTACTTCCGTAACGATATCGGTGAAATTTTAATCGATAATGAGCGCGTTTATCAACAAGCGCATGACTTCATGTCAGCGGTTATGCCGCACAACTTACGCAAACTTAAACAATATACTGATACTGTGCCGTTGTTTAGTCGCTACCAAGTTGAAAATCAGATCGACTCGGCATTTCATCGTCAGGTTAATCTCCCTTCGGGCGGTGCAATTGTTATTGATCACACCGAGGCGCTTATATCCATCGATGTAAACTCAGCACGCGCCACCCGCGGTCAAGGTATCGAAGAAACCGCCCTTAATACCAACCTTGAAGCGGCAGATGAAGTTGCAAGACAGCTACGCTTGCGCGATTTAGGTGGACTGGTTGTTATTGACTTTATCGATATGCTACCTAACCGTAATCAGCGTGAAGTTGAAAAACGCTTGCGCGACGCACTTAAAATGGACCGCGCACGTGTTCAAGTCGGCCGTATCTCACGTTTTGGTTTATTGGAGATGTCACGTCAACGCTTGCGCCCTTCTCTTGGAGAGTCTAGCCAGATTGTCTGCCCGCGCTGTAGCGGAGAAGGCACGATTCGCGGCGTGGAGTCGTTGGCACTTTCAATCATGCGCTTGATGGAAGAGGAGGCAATGAAAGATGGCACCGTTGAAGTTGTTGCTGAGACACCTATCGCTGTTGCAACTTTCTTACTCAACGAAAAGCGCAAGCCGCTGAATGAGATTCAGGAACGTCATGACATTCGTCTTACCATTTTGCCTAATCACAACCTTGATACACCGCACTACGAGATTACGCGATTAAAAGAAGACGAAGCTGAAGATTTGCCAAAAACTTACAATCGCGTGACCCATCAGCTGTCTCAAGAACAATCGTCGGCTCATGATGAACCAACGATTCAACCTACTGCGCAGGCAATCGTTTCACAGGTTCGCCCGTCGACGCCAGCGCCTGTTGCTGTTAAGAAAGGATTTGTCGCACGCTTGATGAGCTCTTTGTTTGGCAATAGTAAAGAGGCTGAAGTTAAACCTGAAAGGCCAATTCGAAAGCACCCGGACAAGCGCCGACCTGCAAATTCAAATGCGAATCCAAGAAACAATAATCGCAGCCAGCAGTCCAAAAATACGAATGGGCCAAATAAGCAGCAGACCGCTAAGTCGAACCCTAATCAAAATAAGCCGCAAAACAAACGTGGCCCTGCAAATAAACAACAAAACGCAACTAATAAACCTAACCACCCTAACAAGGCCAAAGAAAAGCCACAAGATGCATCTAAAGATCCAAAAGCACCAAATGCTCGCAGTCGTGGCAATGATAAACGCGATAATCGCAATTCAAAGCCTCGTGAAGCAAAATCAAATATCGTAGCGGCAGAGTTAGATCAGGCACCACTAGAGATAACTATTCCTTTGGCAACTGAAGAAGTGGTTGCAGCTAAGCCTAAAAAGCCACGTAAGCGTCGCTCACCGGCTAAAGATAAGGTTCAAGCTGAAAACGCCGATAAGAACGTAGCTGTTGCTGATCAAGCCGATACCGCAACCACTGCACCTATTAGTAAAGACAAGGCGGTTAGTACTACAGAAGTCTCTGAAGTAGGCGATCAGGTTGATGCCGTAGCAACGGAGGCAGCAACAACAGATCCTGTCAAAAAATCAGATGATGTAGAGATAGCTGAGCCTCAAGCAGAAAAAAAGCCTGCGGCTAAGAAACCGCGATCGCGTAAACCTAGAGCGACCGCTAAGGCAAAACCTGAAAAAGACTCTGCCAGTGAGGCTAAGGTTGAAGAAGTGAAGTTTGAAGCGACTTTTGATAACGCTGCGGCAGCGTTTGCAAAGTCTCAAACGGCTGCGGTTGAATCAGACATTAAACCTGTCGAAGATAGTGCTGCCAAGGCTGAGTCTGTTGAGAAATCAAAACCGAAGCCTAAGAAAGCGGTAGAGGACAAAGCACCTGATAAAACGCCAGCAGAGCTTGCAGATAGTGATATTGGGTCAGTAAAACCTGACGCTGAAGTTAAGAGAAAAACGACAACCGCCACAAAGAAAACGACTAGCAAAAAGAAGTCGAGTACTTCAGCTGAAGGCGGGTCAGCTTCTAAATCCAGTAAAAATACTAAGGTTAAAACAGATGCGGTCAATGCAGAAACGGTTACTGCCAAAACAGCCGTGACTGACGACATTGAGGTTAAAGTGCCAAAGGTAAAACCAAAAACGGTCAAGCCGAAGGTCACCAAAACAACGACGACAACTAGGCGCGCTAAAAAAACGCCTTCCGTCGAACTCAAAGCTGAAAGAAACGAAAGTAACACCGTTGATCTGCCTAGTACTCCTGCAATGGCACCGCCTAAGCCACGTGAAGTGCCCAAAGCGGTCATCTCAACAACAACAAAAGTAGTGTCTAGCAGTCCTTCTGAAAATGCGCCTACAGCTCAAGAGCGCCCAACAGCAGTGTCAGAAAAAGCCGCTGTTAAAGCGGTGGAAACTAAGGTCGTGACTAAAGATGAACTATAAGTAGCAGCTTATTTAAAAGGGATAGGTAACTGTCCCTTTTTTATCAGTGTTGTTAACTAGAATATAAATTAATTTAATGTTTATGAACGGTATCGATAATGTATAATATAGATATTTCTTGTATGCCAGTAATTCCTCAATAGGCATTTACATTGAGCACTAGTTAAACATAGATATATTATTTTTACTTTACTTAAATATTAACGGACAACATGCCAATATATAATCATACAAAAGTACCTCACCCATCTGGATTCAGAGGCTTTCGTGTGACGCGTTACTTCGCCAGCGAAAAAAAAAATAGGCAGCGCTGGTTAGGTATAAAAGACAAAGATGTCGACCACGTAAAAAAAGAAGCTGAAAAGCTTTTAGCTGAGTGGGAATTTGAAGCTATGTTAGAGAAGAGTCAGCGAGACCGCCTCAAGCAGGAAAGGCCTCAAAACTCAGCTTACATTACGGGTGTCTCTGGCATAAAGATGAAGTTTGTGCGACATATAAAACGCAGAGAGTCACGGGCAAAAAAATCAAAATTAGGCCGTAAAAAGATATACACATCGACTATTTACACACCGTACTTTGTAGTTTCCGGAAGCGTTGAAGGCAAAAAGTATATACGAAAATTTAATATAAAGACCTTAGGTTTTGATTTTGCTTGGATGAAAGCCGTTACCTATTTGGCAGAGGTCAAAGGCATTAAACAATTTAGACATCTGCTTTCTAAAAAACCTTCTGTTGATCAGTTCAAATTGATCATTAATTGGCAAAACAGCCAGGGCTACGAAATACCCGAGCATCGCTTACCAGATGAACTCTTAGATGATGAAAAAAATATAAAAAGTGACACTAGATCTAGCGAGTTAATATTTAAGTAGTAGCTCGAGCGCCACTAAAAATACCTTAATTAGCGGGCTCCAGTTCTTCTTAAGAAAACCTATCTGAAAAGCGTTTATTTTCCATCAGCTTTCGCCATACCCAGCTATCAGGGAGGCGTCTGCCGGTTAGTACGTATTCAAGGTAGCTCGTGTTGCGAGCGGTAATTTGCAGCTTGTGTTTAGCAATTTTATTGCCACATAAGAGGAAACGGTCCCCTATTTTTATTTTTCTTGTGCCTTCTGGCAAAATGACGTTACCTTCACCTCGCTTTAAAAACATTACCATGGCATCAACCCGCCGCTCCCTGTCATCTGGGTGCCTTAGCACGTCGTTTAAACGAATGATTGAGCTATTTAAGCGCTCGACAATAGCAGGTGCTTCCTCGTTGGTAATAGAGATCTCCCAGAGCTCAGGATAATCATCCCCCATTACTCCAATCATCCGGCTTGCCAGCTCATTGGCACGATCTTTTTTGAAACGCCCGACAATTCTCAAAAAATCGCCTAACAAAGGCGTTCTTAACAGCGCAAAGATTTTATCTGAGATGAGATTGCCACGCTGCATGACCAAATCAAGATTGGCCGCATCAAAGATAGGTTTATGTTTGTCTTCGTTTTGATGAGCAATTCTAAATAAATTGGGATTAAGCTCATAAGCTGTCATCAGAACAGATAAATTATCAGGGTCATTACCTGTGCCGGCGATAATACCGACGGCGTCGTCTATGCCTGCTTTTTTAAGGGTGGCAGCTTCTGTGGGTCTACCGATGATTGTCCCTGCGGGTACGTCTCTTTCTTGTCGGTGTGAGCAGATGACGCAGAGACTCTCGCCTACCTCATCAAGGTATCGATAAGCTGCCCGGCCAAAGTCCCCAAAACCACAAATAATCCACTTACCCTTAACCGGCAGGGCAAATTCATCGACCTTTTTATCACGTGGGCCAGTTGTCCACTCCGTCACCAAATGTAAACCGGGCGAATGTAGCGCAAGCGCTAGACGTGAGGCAAACGTTTCAAAAGGATTGATGACCTCATTTGCACCAAACGACAGTATGTTTGAAGCAGCCTCTTTGGTGTCAGCACGCGTAATTAGACGGACATTATTATTAATTAGCTGACCGACGATGGCAATCGTCAAATTCACTCGATCATCATTTGCCAAAGAAATAATGCCCTGACAGCAGCGATGATTAATACCGGCAATCTCTAATACCTGTGCGTCAGAGGCATCGGCTTTTAACCAAAGCGGTGAAATAGGAAGATCATTTACCTCAAGCTCATTGATAGGAATTTCACCTGAGTCTATAACCACTGATAAAATACCATCATTGGCTAAATCGCCCACGAGCTTGCGCCCTGTTTCGCCGTAGCCGCAAACAAGGTAAAACGGCTGCCGAATGTTACCCACACTGCGCTTAAAGCGATTGAGCTTGGTTTGTTGACGAAACGCAGGGTCTTGAAAAATACTTAACATCGAACCGATGCTGTATAGCCAACTTATCACGGTTGCGTAGAGGCAGACTAATGTCCAATAACGTTGGGACTGTGTAAATTCGTAAGGAATTTCGCCAAAGCCAATCGTCGTACCCATGAAGCTTACGAAGTAAAAGGCATCAAAGAATGTCATCTGATAAGGGTCACGATTATCGTCTTCTCCCGGTATAAGAATGTAGCCGGTTATCGAGACAGCATAGACCAATATCAGCATGATCAACGGAACACGCAGACGTCTTAACAGTAGATAAATTAAATTAGGCATTAGTATGTTATGCCAAATGTCTTAGCGACGAAGGTAAATTGTTTCAGCAACCAGCAGCGCCACCGACACGAAATTAGCCAGTAACGCACCGCCGCTTAATGACACAATGGTCGCCAAGCTATTTTCATCCAGTGCAGCCCCAACGACTTGGGAGTTAATCCCCCAGACCAGTGCGGCGCAGATAAGTTGAAGGTCAGCAACTAAGCTCGTTGCTAAAAAGACTGAGCCAAGGTGCGTTCTGTCACCAAATTTTAAGACAGTCGCTATCAGACTCACCACAATCGCTGCAAATAACTCATAGGCGTCGTGATGAGCTGGATTTGAAAAGTCTCCGAGGAAGAAGCTAAAGTTCAGTGTCAATGCAAGGACAATAAAAAATGCGAATACTACCTTTTCAGTTCTCATGGAGCACCTTACTTTTTAGCCGATATGACACGTTTATGTACGAGGCAGGGTCACACCGGTTTGACCCTGATATTTTCCGCCGCGATCTTTATAGGAGGTTTCACAGACTTCATCTGACTCAAAAAATAGCATTTGAGCGACGCCCTCATTGGCGTAGATTTTTGCAGGGAGCGTCGTGGTATTTGAAAACTCCAGTGTGACGTGCCCTTCCCATTCGGGCTCTAAGGGGGTGACATTGACGATAATACCGCAGCGTGCATAGGTGGATTTGCCAAGGCACACCGTTAAGACGCTGCGTGGGATGCGAAAATATTCTACCGTTCTAGCCAGCGCAAATGAGTTTGGTGGGATAATACACACATCTGATTTAACATTGACGAAACTGTTCTCATCAAAATTCTTCGGGTCAACCACGGCTGAGTTTATATTGGTGAATATCTTAAATTCATCCGCGCAGCGCACGTCATAGCCGTAGCTTGACGTGCCGTATGAAATGATTCGCTGATCATTCGCTGTACGCACTTGAGATGCAGCAAATGGCTCTATCATGCCCTGCTGTTCTGACATTTGACGAATCCAACGATCAGCTTTGATGCTCATAGTATTTAAGGTCTCAGTCGGGTACTTCCCGAACGCGAAAATGGAATGTTAAACAGAGGAAGATGGACGTTTCCTCGCAGTTGATATTGTATTGTGCCTTGTCGCATGAGACCTGGCAACATGCTCGCCATGTTAACAAAACTCAAGCGCAACGGAAACTGAACGCTGCGACTTTGCTTAGGCGGAATTTGCATCGATTGGTCACGCGAGCCTTTGCCCACTTCAACTCCGTTTAACAAAAGTGCATAGTCCACTCCCGTCAACGGTAGCGCAAATGCATTAGGATTACTTAATTGCAACGTAAAAACAGCCTCCCCACCTTGCCAGGTAAAACGCTCAAAACTGACATCCTGAACCGAAACGCCAGGCGGTTCTGCTATTCCTTTAATGCCTGCACCCATTGAACTACAGGCTGAGATGATAAAAAGGCTAAGGGTGAAAATTATTATTGATGGTATTTTAGTCATTATTGAATCTTAAAACAAAACCGCCTGACGGTATACCGATCAAACGGTTTTTATCATTAAAGCATGACAAAGGGTACTGCGACGATGGCTTTTAAACGCTCACATCCTTTAAGTATTTTGAATAACGATATTAGGAAACTTGCTGGTGTAGTCTTTAGATTTTTCAGCCAGTCTTGCAGACATCTTTCTAGAAATTTCCCGATACATACCACTCACTTTACCATCAGGGTCAGCAATCACCGTTGGGTTACCATTGTCAGCTTGTTCACGGATTTTAATATCCAAAGGCAGTGACCCCAAAAAATCAACGTCATATTCCTTGGACATTTTCTCACCACCCCCTTGCCCAAAGATATGTTCAGCGTTACCGCAGGCACTGCAAATATGAATGCTCATGTTCTCAACCACACCCAACACCGGTACTTCGACCTTTTCAAACATAGCCAACCCTTTGCGCGCGTCAAGCAGTGCAATGTCTTGAGGGGTGGTAACAATCACCGCGCCACTCACCGGAATTTTTTGTGAAAGTGTCAGTTGCGTATCGCCAGTGCCTGGTGGTAAGTCAACAATTAGGTAGTCAAGCGCTCCCCAGTTGGTGTCCCGTAAAAGCTGTTCAAGCGCTTGCGTTACCATGGGGCCACGCCAAATCATTGGGGTATCTTCTTCAACAAGAAAACCAATCGACATGGCTTTTAAGCCGTGGTTTTCCATCGGCTCCAAAGTACTCCCGTCTTTTGATTCAGGCGTCCCTGACATTCCAAGCATTCTTGGCATGCTTGGACCATAGATGTCCGCATCCAAAATACCTACTTTAGCACCATCACTTGATAGGGCCAGCGCAAGATTAGCAGAAGTGGTTGATTTACCCACGCCGCCTTTACCCGACGCTACCGCAATAATGTTCTTAACGCCTTCAATACGCTTTAAACTTTTTTGCACCGCATGAGCGGCGATCACTTGTCCAATACTAACCTCAACAACATCTACCTGCTCTAAAGATAACAGTGATGCCTCTACGGCCCGTTTTAACTCGTCGCAGTAGTCGCCAGCGGGGTAACCTAACTCAATACGCACCGACACTGTGCCCCCCTCTACTTGGATATCCTTAAGTGCTTTGCTGCTAACAATATCTTTTTCTAAGTAACGGTCGTGTACGGCGCTAAGTTGTGCTTCGACGGCCGAGATTGAAAGCTCACTCATAGTGGGTATCTCCATATCCATAGGGGAAAATTTGCTTGAGTTTACACTAAGCACCCTCTGACAAAAACCATTGAATCGTGCAGATATCTATTCCAATCATCGGTCCGTCCAATCAAGAATATGAATGGCTAAAAGAGTCATCATTCCCCTTTGATCCTTATACGATATTCACGTCATAATAGGTATTCATCTCTTCATTTGGACATATTATCGTGAGACAGAATCTGTTACGTGCAGACAATAAATTGTTGAACTACCCGATTCGTGAGGTGGTTACTATTGGAAAGCAGCTTGAGAAGCTTGGCAACTTCAATATGATTTGGGAAAATATCGGTGACCCAATTACCGCAGGCGAACGCGTTCCTGATTGGATAAAAGACATTGTCCAAGCAAACGCCACAACAGATCAAGCCTTTGCCTACACCGATACGCGAGGCTATTTGCCCACTAGGCAGTATGTACTTGATCATTTTTCCAATGATAAAGTGTGCGAAGTGGATGATATTTTATTTTTTAACGGCCTTGGTGAGGCCATTAATAAAGTGATCAATAACCTGCCTAGAGAGGCGCGTATCTTGGTGCCTTCACCGACCTACCCCTCTCATGCCACGGCGGAGGCTATGCATGCGGGCTGTTCATTTATTTCTTATCAGCTAAACCCCGCTAACGACTGGGAGCCTGATCTAAAAGAAATAGAGAACAAAGTGAAATACAACGATCATGTCGTTGCAATTTTGGTGATCAATCCGAACAACCCAACGGGTCGGGTATTCAAGCGTGAAACATTGCAAAGCATTGTTGAAATTGCCAAAGCCCATGACTGCTTTTTGATTTTTGATGAAATCTATCATGCCATGGTATTTGATGGCGTTGAAAATACCTTGCTGCATGAAATTATTGGCGACGTGCCGGGCATTAGTATGAAGGGGATTAGTAAAGATATTCCTTGGCCGGGTTCTCGCTGCGGTTGGATTGAAGTCTACAACGCTGAAAAAGATAGTGATTTTCAGGACTTTATCAAAATGATACTGCTAGCGAAGATGCTAGAGGTGTGTTCAACCACATTGCCACAGATGATTTTGCCGCACCTATATGAGGCGCCGGAATTCAAACCCTATCTACAATCAAGAATCGAGAAATATCAGCGCCGAGCAGCGCAAGCGGTCGCTTTACTGAACCTGCTACCTAACGTTAGGGTAAGCATGCCAGGCGGCGTCTTTTATTTAGTGGTTGAGCTGTTAAATCTGCCTCGGGCTACGTTAACAGCAAAAAATAAATCGGTACGCCTTTTTATCGATGATTTGCTTAATGAGAATGAGCTTAGCGCTGACTTTCAGTTTTGTTATGAATTGATGGGCGCGCAAGGCATTTGCGTGGTGCCTTTGAGCGGTTTTGGCTCAACGCTCAATGGCTTTAGGATGACCTTATTACAAGAAGACGATGCAATTTTTACCCAAACGCTCAATCAACTTAATCGTGCCATTGAAAATTACTACGCGTAGAGTAAATGTAAAATAGTGGCTCACAAGCTAAATAAAATAGCTAAGCATTCATACAATTACGCCACCCATAAGGTGGCGTAATTGTTAAACAATCAAAAGAGGCTAACGCTTTAGCGTGCTTTACCGATGACATCAACGCCTTTAGGCGGCTGGAAGTAAAAAGTGCTACCGCTAATGGGGACATTGTTTTGAGTGTTCATAGTGACCTCAGTGCGCTGACCTAACTGGTCATACATCACCATATTGCGCATCCCGCCGCGTGCATCAAAACCTAAGTCAATTCGCTTAAAGTCGCGACTGGCTTTTTTAGGGATCAGCTGAAACCAATCGATTCCACCTTTTTTTGGCAGTGCTTTAATGTGAAAACGTGCACCCGGTGGGTCTTTTCTAGTGAGAATCGCGATGGGTGTTGTGGATACTGCCTGAGAGGTCGGTTTGACCGTTACTTGGTCTAATTCTTTATCCCATACCCAAACATTGCGCCCATCCCCTATAATTTCCTGTGGGTCAGGTGTTTTATAAATCCAACGGAATTTACCCGGGCGACTTAAATAGATAAGCCCGCTCGAATTTTGGGTGACTTGCCCCTTTTTATTAAAGGCCCGTTGGGTGAAATTACCTTTCATGCTGTTAACTTTTGTAAAAAAGTTATCTAAGTTTTGCCGCGCATCAGCAAAGGCTAACTGACTCATACTCGTTAATAATAGAGCCGTAATTAGTTGTTTTCTCATGTATTTTTATTACCTTAATCTTTAACAGGAGGTGGTGCTAGCACTTCGCGGGTTCCGTTAGACTGTACCGCACTAACAACACCGGCTTTTTCCATATCCTCAATCATTGAGGCTGCACGGTTATATCCAATTTTCAAACGACGCTGTAAATATGAAATCGATGCACGTCGTGACTCTGTCACTATGCTAACGCCCTGATCATACAGCTCATCACCTTCAGTATTGGCCAAGGGCTCTAAGCCAGGGATGGGAGCCGCTGCTCCGCCAGTGTCTTTTAGGACATCGTCAAGATACTTGGGTTCCCCATGTTCCTTTAGATAGCTTACAACCATTTCAACTTCTTCATCACTGACAAAGGCACCGTGGATTCGCTGAGGCAAACCCGTACCGGGCGGCATATACAACATATCGCCATTACCCAATAACTGCTCTGCACCGCCTTGATCCAAAATTGTCCTTGAATCAACCTTGGTAGATACCTGAAAAGCGATCCTCGACGGAATGTTAGCCTTGATCAAACCGGTAATTACGTCTACAGACGGACGTTGCGTTGCTAAAATGAGGTGTATACCCGATGCACGTGCTTTTTGTGCCAAGCGCGCAATAAGCTCCTCGACCTTCTTGCCAACCACCATGATCATATCGGCAAATTCATCAATCACCACGACAATGTATGGGTATGGCTCCAAAATAGACGGCTGCGTTTCAACATGCTGCGTTGGGTCAAAACTAGGGTCAGTGATGGGCTCACCACGATCTATCGCATCCTGAACCTTCTGGTTGTAACCTGCGATATTGCGCACTTTCATATACGACATCGCAGCGTAGCGTTTTTCCATCTCGGCAACACACCAACGCAGCGCATTGGCGGCATCTTTCATATCCGTCACAACCGACGTTAGCAGATGCGGTATCCCCTCATAGATGCTTAATTCCAACATCTTAGGGTCGATCAGAATAAGTTTTACCTGCTCCGGTGTTGCCTTAAACAACAGGCTCATGATCATCGCGTTAACTGCAACCGACTTACCAGACCCGGTTGTGCCTGCAACTAGCACATGTGGCATCTTCGCCAAATCTGCAATGGCAGGATTGCCTGCAATCGTCTTACCCATCGCAATGGTCAGGCTGGATTTAGAATCCTGATAGATCGGCGCTTCAAGAATTTCACTTATCGCAACTAATTCACGCGTATCGTTAGGTATTTCAATGCCTATCGTCGTTTTGCCGGGAATCACCTCAACAATACGAATACTTTGAACACGCATACTTCTAGCAATGTCTTTGGCCAGACCTGAAATCCTGCTGACTTTAGTACCCGGCGGCAGATCAAGTTCAAATCGGGTGACCACAGGGCCCGGGTAGCGGTCAACCACCTCAACGCCATGTATACCGTAATCTCCTAAGGTATTTTGAATGCTTTCAGCTAAGCTATCGAGTTGATGCGCTGAAAACTTACCTTGATTGACCGGTGCAGGTTCTAGCAAATTAAGAGGGGGTAGCAGGCCAAGCACTTTTGTTTTGTTTTTAGGTAGCGGCTTTTTATTAGGGACATTTGGAACGGTTTTCTTAACACTTTTTTGCAGCGGTTTTTTATCAGGCACGACCGGCAATGCAACAGGGTTTAAATCCTCATCACGATAAGTATCGTGCTCTTCTGTAGTAATATGGGGTGGTACGCTTAAGCTTTCACTGGGTTTTTTTGACGATTTAGCCGCAAGGTCAGTAATTACGGGGATGTCGTCATCTTCTTCGTGCTCATACTCATCATCAAATGACTCTAATGGCTCAGCGCTATTATCCTCGTTGTGTCTCTTTCTAGATAATAAAGCCGCAGCTCCCCCTGCCGCGCCCGCAACACCTGCGGCAAAACGCTTTCCTGAGCCTTTAGCTTTAGCAAGCGTGGCACTTATTTTTGCCTGTTTTGAGTCAGTCAGTTCATCGTCTTCCAATTGACCAGGCTGAACCGGATTAGTTTTAGCAGCGTTTGTTGAAACCGTATTGTCTTCATGGGTCTTGTTAACCGCGCTACTGTTGCGTTTGCCTAAGCCCAATTTAGAGAAGATGGATTGCGATGTTTCAGATGATTTAACCGGTCTTGACGTGCTTGTTTTATCATTCTCACCTGAGGGGCCAATAATTTTTTCAAATAACCACAGCGCCCACTCGCCCACCTTATCGATGACCCTTACCCACGAAATATCTAACAATAACGTCAGGCCTGCAAAAAAACCGCCAAGCAGCGCAATGGTAGAACCAAAATCGCCCAATACAGCAACAAAGGCTTTAGCGACCATGAGGCCTAATAATCCACCTGCTTTAAACGTCAAGCTGCTTTCAGGCCATAATAACGTGACTAGGCCACAGCCACACAACAATGCGGTAAACACACCAAATACAGTTAACCAAGTATTTAAACCACCGCTTTTTGGCAGGGGTCTAAATAAGAAAAATCCAAGGTATAGCAATGAAAGCGGAATTAAGTAAGCTAGATAGCCAAAGAAGCCGATTAGGATGCTTGCCAAATATGCACCCGCCATGCCCGCTTTGTTTTGAATAATCGCATCGCTGTCAAAATGAATGAAGCCCGGGTCCTGCGGGTCAAATGAGACTAACGACAGTAAAATTACCGCGCTAAGAAAAGAGAAAAACAGAATACTAGTTTGTTGCAAGCTCACCAGTTTTTGTGCATTAAGTTTATTATTTATTCCATTCTCTGCCAAAACCTACTCCATGAAGTTTTTTATAGTTGCCCGTGCAAGATGCAGTGTTATTGAGCGCTGTAATAAGCTGATAATTGTTTTAATAAGCACACAGTGACCCTACACGCCGTCGGATTATAAGGGTTTAAACACAGAAAAAGAATATTTATTCTACGTCTGCTTTACCTAAGGCTCCGTATTACTTAGCATATCCCCACTCAAATAAGCTAACTGGAATTTTTTCATGCAAGAAACCAAACATTGCCGCCTGTTGATTCTCGGTTCGGGCCCTGCAGGTTATACCGCTGCGGTCTATGCAGCACGTGCCAATCTAAGCCCAGTACTTATCACCGGTATGGAGCAAGGTGGGCAGCTTACCACCACCACAGATGTCGATAATTGGCCTGGGGACAATGACGGCGTGCAAGGTCCTGAGTTGATGGATCGGATGAAAAAACATGCAGAACGCTTTGATACTGAAATCATTATCGATCAAATTGTCAGTGTTGATTTTAGCGCGCGACCATTAAAACTTACAGGCGATACCGGACAATACACCGCGGATGCTCTAGTCATTTCAACTGGTGCATCAGCGATGTATTTAGGTTTGGCTTCTGAAGAGGCTTATAAAGGGCGCGGCGTTTCTGCCTGTGCAACCTGTGACGGCTTCTTTTATAGAAACCGCCGCGTTGCGGTTATCGGTGGCGGTAATACGGCGGTGGAAGAGGCACTGTACCTGTCCAATATTGCTTCTGAAGTCATTTTGGTTCATCGACGTGACACACTAAAAGCTGAAAAAATCTTACAAGATCAGCTGTTTGAAAAAGAAAAGAATGGCAACGTCACCATCTTGTGGGATCACACGTTAGAAGAGGTAGTTGGTGATAAAAGCGGTGTTACGGGCATGAAGATTAAACATACCCAAACCAATGAACAGCAAGCGTTAGATGTGCACGGTATTTTCATTGCCATCGGTCACAAACCCAATACGGCTATTTTTGATGGCCAGCTAGCTATGCAAGGTGGCTATATCACGGTGCAAAGTGGCGCTGCGGGCAATGCAACGGCGACCAGTGTGCCGGGAGTGTTTGCCTCTGGTGATGTCATGGACCATGTTTATCGTCAAGCCATTACTTCAGCAGGCACAGGCTGTATGGCTGCATTAGATGCTGAGAAGTTTTTAGATGCACTAGACGAAAGCGCTTAATGTCGCGCATACTAATTTACGATTATAGCGAACCGCTAAAGGCTAATTGACCTCATGTCAGATCTTGAACTGACTTATCTTGAATATGGTGCTTACGATGAGCCATTTCCACCACCGGAAATGGCTTGGGACGAACCCAATGGATTAATCGCTATTGGCGGTGACCTCTCCCCTCATCGACTAATCAACGCTTATAACGCTGGCATATTTCCGTGGTTTAATGAAGGTGAGCCTATATATTGGTGGAACCCAGACCCACGCGCCGTGCTATTTCCCGAGGCTATTAACATTGCCAGAAGTTTGAGAAAGAGCATCAGAAATAAGGGTTACACCGTTGATTTTGATAGAAACTTTAAAAAAACAATTGAGTCTTGTGCGCAGCTTAGATCGCACAGCGAGGGGACCTGGATATCACCACAGATGCAGGAGGCCTACTGCCGTTTGCATGAAATGGGAGTGGCGCACTCTGTTGAGGTTTATAACCGTGAGGATGAACTGGTCGGTGGGCTTTACGGAATAAGCAGCGGGGGGGTGTTTAGCGGTGAGTCGATGTTTAGTACTGAGCGCGACACTTCTAAAATCGCCTTTGTAGCGCTGGCATGGTACGCCCAACAGGTGGGCTACAGCTTAATCGATTGTCAAATCGAAAACCCACACCTCATAAGCTTAGGCGCCGTTAACATTTCGCGCAAAGATTATCTTAACATCTTAAAATCAACACCCGCAGCAGAGGCTGATTGGACGTTTGACCCCACATGCGATCTCTCTAAGTGGACGCCGCACACAATCGAGCGATTCTAGCTTACGTGCAAAATTACCCTTGAAAACCTGTAAAGACTTTAAATTAAAAAGCCTTTACAAGTGGTTGATTTACATCGTCTTTAGGGTGTTATTTGGTTTCACCATGCTCGGCAAGACTCAGCCAGGTAGAAACAACCGTATCGGGATTAAGAGACACACTGTCAATGCCTTGGTCCATTAGCCACTGTGCTAAATCTGGGTGATCCGAAGGGCCTTGGCCACAAATCCCGACGTATTTACCCTGCTTTTTGCACGCATCAATTGCCATCTTTAACATGGCTTTAACCGCAGGGTTGCGCTCATCAAAGGCATCAGCCACTAACGCTGAATCTCGGTCTAATCCTAACGTTAGCTGCGTCATGTCATTAGAGCCAATTGAGAATCCGTCAAAGTACTCAAGGAACTGCTCGGCTAACACCGCGTTTGAAGGCAGCTCACACATCATAATGTGGCGCAATCCATTTTCACCACGCCCTAGCCCGTTTTCTGCAAGCAGCTCTGTGACAGATTTTGCTTCTTCCAATGTCCTAACAAACGGTATCATCACCTCAACGTTATCAAACCCCATTTGATTGCGAACCCGTTTAATGGCTTCACACTCCATTTCAAAGCAACTGCGAAATTCAGGGTCTATGTAGCGCGCTGCACCGCGAAACCCAATCATTGGGTTTTCTTCATCCGGCTCGTAGCCATCGCCTGCAATCAGATTGGCATACTCATTGGACTTAAAATCTGACATACGTAAAATGACAGGTTTAGGATAAAACGCGCCCGCAATGGTCGACACGCCCTCTACTATCTTACTAATAAAAAATTCTCTAGGATTTTCATAAGCATCGGTGCGTTTTTTAATAATTGTTTGAAGCTCAGGTGACTGCTTATCTAATTCCAACAGAGCACGAGGGTGGATGCCGATCATATTATTTATAATAAATTCCATGCGGGCTAAGCCCACGCCGTGATTAGGAATTTGGCAAAAATCAAACGCCCGATCAGGGTTACCGACGTTCATCATCACTTTTAATGACAAATCAGGCATATCCTGCAGTTCAGTACGCTTTATTTCAAACGGTATTAGCCCAGGGTACACAAAACCGGTGTCTCCTTGTGCGCACGAAACCGTCACGTCACTGCCATCTGTAATGTGCTTAGTGGCATCACCGCAACCCACGACCGCAGGCACGCCTAATTCACGAGCAATGATAGCAGCGTGACAGGTGCGCCCCCCTCGATTAGTAACAATTGCGGAGGCGCGCTTCATAATCGGCTCCCAATCAGGGTCGGTCATATCGGTAATTAACACGTCACCAGGGTTGATTTGATCCATATCATCAATGCTCATGATGATTTTAGCTTTGCCTGAACCAATCTTAGAGCCAATCGACCGCCCTTCAATTAATGAATCAGCTTTGCCTTGCAAATCATAGCGTTCCATCACATTGCTAGACTGACTCTGAACCGTTTCAGGGCGCGCTTGAACAATATATAGCTCGCCATCTGTGCCATCTAGCGCCCATTCTATGTCCATCGGCCGCTTGTAATGTTTTTCGATGATCATCGCCTGTTTGGCAAGCGCTTCCACCTGTTGATCATTAATGCAGTATTGGCTGCGTTGCTCAGGTTCAATGTCGATCACCTCAACAGGGTCATCGCCGCTTTTTGAGTAAACCATTTGGATCAACTTACTGCCTAAGGTTCGGCGCAGCACGGCAGGGCGACCTGCAGCTAAGGTCTCTTTATGAACATAAAACTCATCGGGGTTAACAGCCCCCTGCACGACCATTTCACCTAAACCGTAGCTACCGGTTATAAATACGACCTTATCAAAACCTGACTCGGTATCTAAGGTAAACATTACGCCGCTTGCGGCAATATCAGAACGCACCATTTTTTGAACGCCAGCAGACAGCGCTACTAAGCTGTGGTCAAAGCCTTGATGCACACGGTACGAAATCGCACGATCGGTAAATAGTGATGCAAATACTTTGCGGATTGCAATTTTGATAGCCACAAGGCCATGCACATTAAGAAAGGTCTCCTGCTGACCTGCAAATGAGGCGTCAGGTAAATCTTCAGCCGTTGCTGACGAACGCACAGCCCAAGTGACCTCTGTACCGTATTCTTCTTCTAATTTAGCATAAGCCTCATCAATACCCTGCTCAAACGCTGCTTGCAGCGGAACGCTCATAATCCATTCACGGATCTGAGCACCGGCCTTGCCCAATGCTAAGATATTATCTACATCTAAATCATCAAGCAGTGCATTGATTTTATTGCCTAATTGGTCTTGCTCAAGAAACTCTCTGTAGGCCTCTGAGGTAGTGGCAAAGCCGCCGGGCACTTTTACCCCTAGATTGGTTAAATTACCGATCATTTCGCCAAGAGAGGCATTCTTACCGCCTACTTGGTCAATATCATTGATACCTAACTGGTCTAACCAAATAATATACTGCTTCATGATTTACCTTTGATTTAAAATGGGATGAGCGTCTAAAGAATAAGTGTTAATTAACGAGCATTAGGTTTAAGCGATCTGCTTTGACGTGCGATAAATACGGACAATCTGCGTTGCTAGCTCCTCAACAGACTGACTGGTCACATCCAACGGGGTAAGGCTGTGTCGGTCATACATGTCCATTGCCATTTTAATTTCCGATGCACAAATGGCCATAGAGGCGTAGCGACTGCCAGGCCTACGTTTTTCACGTATGTGATGTAAGCGCTGCGGGCTAATGGTGGTCACAATTAATTTTTCACGGTATTTAAGCAATTCTTTTGGAAAAATATGTTTATCAAAATCATCATCGGTCAACGGATAATTTGCCGCTTTAATGCCGTATTTTAAAGCAAGGTATAGGCATGTGGGTGTTTTTCCCGAACGTGACACCCCAACCATAATAATATCCGCCTGATCCAACCCTTTCAGCACCATCGCATCATCGTGTGCAAGCGTGTAGTTAACCGCATCAATTCGGTCATCATATTGACGCTCATTAACTAATCCGTGCATAAGCCCAGATTCGCGGCGTGGGTTTACCCCTAAGTTAGCTGCAATCTTATCAAGGTAATTGTCAAATAATTCATAATAGTTAGCATTAACTTTTTCAAGTGTCTTATTAATCTCACGCTTTGCCATGGTCGCGAATACTAACGGCCTGACGGCCTGATTTTCAGCGTCATCATTAATTTGTTTGACTAACGCCTCCGCTTTTTCGATGGTATCGATAAACGGGTGATAACGTTTTGTAAACGTAAACTGAGGAAATTGAGACAATAGGCTGTTGCCAAGCTCATCAGCTGTGATTCCCGTGCTTTCAGAGATGAAATAAACGTCGCATTGCATGAAAAGATAGTCCCCTTAAAGGCGTATAGTTTACTATTTATTGCATAATGCTAACATAATGCAACGCTAACTGATGACTGGGATGTAACTGATAATGACTAGCAAAGCGACCTTTAAAGCACTTGGCGATGGAATCATTCATCTTGATGCACAATACCTCCAACCTGAAATCGCGTCAGTCTATTTACTGATAGAGAAGGGGCAATGTGCGATTATCGAAACAGGCACCTGTCATACCGTGCCGTATATTGTAGATGCATTGACTCAATTGGGTTTAAACGAGGCGAGCGTTCGCTATGTTATTCCAACACACGTACACCTTGATCACGCAGGCGGTGTGGGTGAGCTGATGCAGCGCTGCCCCAATGCACAGTTGATTATTCATCCCTTTGGTGCACGGCACATGATTGACCCGACTAGACTGTCAGCTGGCGCAAAAGCGGTCTATGGTGAGGAGGCTTTTGAACGCCTTTACGGTGAGCTAGTGCCGGTTGATGCAGATAGAGTCATTGAGGCGCCTGATAATTTTGAAATTAATCTTGCCGCTCGTCTATTACGTTTTTACGACACGCCCGGTCACGCAAAGCATCATTTTTGTGTTCACGATTTGCAAAGTGATACGATTTTTTCAGGCGACACGTTTGGCATCGCCTACCCCGGCACAATGGTTGGAGACGACCCCCTGACCTTTGTGACAACAACGCCGGTGCAGTTTGACCCTGAGGCGATGCACAAAAGCATTGAACGTCTTGTGGACATCAACCCCAAAGCCTTTAATCTCACTCACTACGGCCAAGTGAAGCCCACCCATAAAGTGGTCAAGCAGTTAATAGACAGCATTGATGCGTTTGTTGAAATTGCGATGCAATCAAAACACTTAAAAGATAATCGTATCGACGTTATTGATAATAAAATACAGCAATACCTGTTGACGCAGTACCGAGCGCTCGGCGGTGAGCGCTCAGATAAGGATTGTCTTGACGTTGTTGCGATGGACAGTAAATTAAACGCACAAGGGCTAGATTTTTGGTTATCAAAACAGGCGTAAAATCTAAAATTTAGATGGATATATGATCAACTAATAATTAATCATTAAAAAATTGTATTAATTT